>Ga0256832_1000243_pt1 | contig 34605 bp, 35 predicted proteins | sample 134614metaG_FD_190534 | JGI IMG/M metagenome (GOLD analysis project Ga0256832, IMG submission 190534) | Hydrothermal vent microbial communities from Lau Basin, Pacific Ocean - 134-614 | ecosystem: Environmental > Aquatic > Marine > Hydrothermal vents | place: Pacific Ocean: Lau Basin | collected...
CTAAAGAGAAACTAGTAACAACAAGCAACTGTGTTCTCTGAAAACAACCGGTTTCACTCGATAGCTCTGGCAGTCGCGAACGCAAGCGCCCGTTTCACGGGTTGAGCGCTCCTTTGTCGCCATCGAGTGAAACCTCTCAGGAAATTGATTTATGAAATACTATTCTTTCTTAAAAGACTTGAAAAGGAGACTAGAATGCGACCGTTGATTATCTGGACCGTTGCGGCGCTGTTTATATCGGCAGGTAGAATTGACCCGAAGCAGGTGGATGAGGGGATCCGTCTCTTCAAAGCTCACCGTTTCGATCGTTCCTACGATCTGCTGATCCCTGCGGCGAGGGCGGGGGATCCGAGGGCGGAGTTCTATGTGGGGCTCCTTTATGACATGGGTTCGATCAAGATGATGGACAAGGCAAGGGCGGTGGAGTGGTACCGCAAAGCCGCCGAGCAGGGCTATGCGCCGGCCCAGTACGATATGGGGGTGATGTTCTCCAAAGGGGAGGGGATCTACAAGGACCTGGAGGAGGCGAGGCACTGGTACGAAAAGGCGGCCGCCCGGGGCCATGGCTACGCGCTCTACAACCTGGGGGTGGTCTGGGAACGCGGCTATGGGGTGAAGCCGGACCTTGCCAAAGCCAGAGAGTATTACGAAAAGGCCGCGGACAAAGGGGTGGCGAAAGCCGCTTACAACCTGGCCAATCTCTACTACCGGGGCAAAGGGGTCGAGAGGAATCTCGCCCGGGCGGCACAATATTACAAAAAGGCTGCCGAACTGGGCCATGCCGGCGCCCAGTTTCATCTAGGTTGGCTCTATGCCCACGGTGAGGGAGTAGAACGGGATCTGAAACAGGCCAAAAAGTGGTACCGCGAAGCGGCCCTGGGCGGCAGCTCTGAAGGAGCGCTCAACTATGGTCTGATTCTGGAGAAGGAGGGCTATCCGGAGGCGCAATACTGGATCAAGAGGGGCAAAAGAGGGGAAATCCGTACAAAATGAAAGATTCTTCGATCCTCTCCAGAAACAGTGTTACAGTTTTGATATGAACAAACTCGAAACACTCCGACGCCATTTCGGACATGAGGCGTTCCGCCCCCTGCAGGAGGAGGCGGTGGATGCGATATTGAGTGGGCGGGATCTGCTGATGATCCTGCCCACCGGCGGGGGAAAATCCCTCTGCTACCAGCTGCCGACCCTGATGATGCCGGGGGTGACGGTGGTGATCTCGCCGCTGCTGGCGCTGATGCACGATCAGGTGACGGCCCTGCGGGAGCAGGGGATCGCCGCGGCGATGCTGGGATCGATGCAGTCGCAGGAGGAGCAGCGCGAAGTGTTGGCACAGTTACGCCGGGGAGAGCTGAAGCTGCTCTATGTGGCTCCCGAGAGACTGGCCGGGGAGTTTTTCTCCCAGCTTCTGCAGACCCTACACGTCAACTTTTTCGTCATCGACGAGGCTCACTGCGTCAGCGAGTGGGGGCACGAGTTCCGACAGGACTATCGCCGGCTTTCCTGGCTGCGGGAGCGTTTCGGTTCCATCCCCATCGCCGCTTTTACCGCCACGGCCACAGCGGAGGTGGAGCGGGATATCGCCGAGCAGCTGCGGCTGAGGGATCCGGTGCGGGTTCGGGGAAGCCTCTACCGGGAGAACCTTACCGTCACCGCCCGGCATCGCCTCGGCGACGGTCGGGGGCAGCTTCTGGAGCTGCTGGCGGACCACCGGGGAGAGTCGGGGATCGTCTATACCCTTTCCCGGAAGCAGACCGAATCCCTGGCGGAATTTCTGCGGAGCAAAGGGCACAAAGCCGCCGCCTTTCATGCGGGGCTGGAGGCGGAGGAGAAGCGCCGGGTCTACGAGGCTTTTCTGGCCGACGAGATCGAGACGGTGGTGGCCACGGTGGCTTTCGGGATGGGGATCGACAAGAGCAACATTCGATACGTCGTGCACATGAGCCTCCCCAAGAGTGTGGAGAACTATTATCAGGAGATCGGCCGGGCAGGACGTGACGGCCTGGAAGCGGAGACGCTGCTGCTCTTCGGCGCCCAGGATCTGCTGATGCAGCGGCGCTTCATCGACGAATTGCCCGAGACCCCCTACAAAGCCCACGCCTACGGGAAACTGGAGTCCTTCTGGCGGCTCTGCACGGCGGAAACCTGCCGCCATCGGGATCTGGCAGGCTATTTCGGCGAGGAGCTGACGGCCTGCGGCAAGCGCTGCGACAACTGCCTGGCCCCGGGGTCTCAACAGAGGGAGATTACCGAAGCAGCCCGGAAGTTCCTGGCGGCGGCCTGGCGCAGCGGTCAGTGTTTCGGGACCGGTTATCTGATCGACCTGCTGCGCGGCAGCCGGGACCGGCGGATCCTGGCCAACGGTCATGAATCGCTCTCGGTCTACGGCATTGGCAAGGAGTTGGATCGCAAACAGTGGGTGGTCGTCGCCGACCGGCTCCTGGAACTGGGGGCGACGACTCTCAACGAACACAAAGGTGTGGTGCTGACCCAAAAAGGAGCGGAGATTCTCAAAGGGCTCAAGGCCGTGACGATCCGCCAGGAACGCATGGAGACCAAAAATCCCTCCCGGCGGGCATCCGTGGAATCGGATCTGCCCGACGATTTCGATGCAGAGCTCTTCGAGCGCCTGAGAGAGCGGCGCAAGGCAATCGCCCGGGAACACGGCGTGCCTCCCTATGTGGTCTTCTCCGACAAGACGCTTCGCGAACTGGCGATCCACCGCCCCGTCGACAGGGAGGAGATGCTCTCTATCCACGGTATCGGCGAGGTGAAATTCGAGCGGTATGGGGAGCTGTTTCTGGAGTTGATGGAGGAGTCTTGATGTTCGCCATCAGGTTTGCCGGCTTTTCTGAATGACAAGCAGCCTGAGTCTTCATTTCTTTTTCTTTGTAGCGTGACAAAGAAAAGAAACGAAGCAAAGAAAAAGAAAACACGAAGGACTGACGTCAAACCTTTTGTTCCAATTGCGGCATTTCTTTAGGAGCCTTTTGATTCTTAAAGCGCCTCTTTGAGAATTTGATAAACCCGTTCCATCTCCGAGACATCCACCCCCAGACGCTTGCCTTCTTTGAAAACATAACCCACCAGCGCTTCGATCTCGGCGGGTTTGCCCCGTTCCAGGTCCAGTTGCATGGAGGTTTTGGCTCCGGGGAGGACTTTGGAGGCCTGGGCGAGGGTGGCTTCGATCTCTTTGTCCCCCAGAGGGATGCCCTTGGCCCGGGCGAGGGTGGTGATCTCCTCTAGGAGTCGGCGGAGCTGCGCTCTGTGCTCTTTGTATACCTGATCCATCGAAATCTTGTAGAGCGAGGTGAGTGCCGCCATGGGGGAGATGAAGAGGAATTTTCGCCACTGTTCGTAGGCGATGTCGGCTGTGGGTTTGTGACGAGACAGGGAGCGGTCGAAGAGTCGGGCGACAGGAGCATAGTTGGCGGGGTCGAAATTTTCCCTGCCCCAGCAGAGACGGAAGATATCCCCCTTTTTGCGGATCACTCCCGGTTCGACAATGTTGGAGAGAATATAGATGCATCCTTCCAGAGCATCGGCCTGGGGGTAGTGTTTCAGGATTCGGGGACGATACTCCACACCGTTGAGCAGGGGAAGGATGACGGTCTGCTCCGAGACATTGGATCGGATCGATTCGAGACCCGCCTCCAGATCGGTCGCTTTGAGAGTCAGGAGGATCAGATCCTGGATCCCGAGGCTGGCAGGATCTTCCAGAGCGTGGGCGGGATGGACGGTGTACTCTTCCTGCTGATCGATGATGTGCAGGCCCCGCTGTCGGATTGCCTCCAGGTGCGCTCCCCTGGCGATGAGACTGACGTCGTTTTCTCCGGCACGGATAAAGCGTGCTCCCAGATACCCGCCGACACCGCCGGCGCCTACGATCATGATTTTCATTATTGTCGGAGGAGATTACTGGGCATTGCCCTCTTGCTGCTGTTTGGCGATCTCGGCGCGGACCATATCCATGTCCAGTTCCCGGACCTGCTTGATGATATCTTTGAGGGCCTCTTCGGGAAGCATACCGGCCTGGTTGAAGACGATGATTCCTTCTTTGATGACCATGATAGTAGGGATAGAGCGGATCTGGAACTCGGCGGCGATGGCCTGCTCCTCTTCGGTGTTTACCTTGCCGAAGAGAATGTCGGGGTTTTCCTCGGCAACCTTTTCGAAGATGGGGGCGAAGGAGCGGCAGGGTCCGCACCAGGGGGCCCAGAAGTCGATGATGGCGATGGGGTTTTCGCCGATCTTCTCGTTGAAGTTTTCGGCGGTGAGATTTTCGAGAGCCATAAGATTTCCTTGTAAATAAGTTGAAAATGGATTATGACATAGTTGGCTGAAAACAAGGATTCTTTTTTGAAGAGCACCGGTTTCACTCGATAGCTCTGGCAGTCACGAACATGAGAAGCGTCAGTGAAGGACAACTGCTTGTCCTTCACCGCTTCGGAACCGTAGCGGTCGGAGCGTAGCGAAGCCGCGAAGGAGCGCCCGTTTCACGGGTTGAGCGCTTCTTTGTCGCCATCGAGTGAAACCTCTCTGAGATGTTGTTTCGGGGCATTCAGAAGGTAAAACATAGTTAATTATTGCAGGTAAGAGGAGGCATATCGGCCCGGTACTCCTCCAGTCCCAGGAGGAAGTCGTTGAGGACCGCATCGGAGCAGGGGAGGTATTTGGGGTGTTCAGGAGAGCGGAAGAGGTCCCGGAGTTTGGAGCGGCTCAAGGGGCGTTCGCCCATTTCGAAGATCATCTCCATATCCATATCTTTGAGCTGCAGCGCGATACGGAGTTTTTTGAGGATAAGGTTGTTGTCCAGTTCGATCTCGGCATCTTCCGGAGGCGGGTTGAGGATGGCACCCCGCGTCAGGCGTATCAGGCCATCGAGGAAGACTCCCAGTTCTTCGTAGTCGGCGTTCTCGTGGCCTTTGGCGGAGGGTTTTTTGAGGATGGCCTTGAGACGTCTCTCCTCCATGGGATAGGCTTCGAGCTCATAGATCTTCAGCATGGTCTCGGGATCGAGGCGCAGTGCCTCCTTGATCTTGTAGAGGACCTGCCCCGGTTTCAACGATGCCCCTTTTTGACGGCGTCGCTGGCGATATCCAGGTCTCTGGCCATCAGGTTGATCAGGTTGATGCAGGTTTTGTCCTTGATGTTGTGTTTGAGGGACCAGTATTCGGGATTGGTGTAGACCAGGTGCGTGGTGCCGTTGAGCTCGTTGTAGATCCCGATACGTAGGGGCAGATCCACCGCCATAGAGGGGTTGCAGTCGAGGAGCTTGGCGCTGATCTTGGGGTTGTCGATCTCCAGGGTCAGGGTGGGTTTGAGGTACATTTTGATAGCGGTGGCACGCTTCTCCTGATCGATGGTCTGCAGGAGGTGGTAGTTTTTGGGCTCCAGGGCTGCAGTGATTCGCCGGGCGGTCTCGGTGATGTTGTAGTCGCTGACATGCTCCTTGAGGAAGCTGCCCCGGCTTTTCCCGCCGGAACAGGCGGTCAGAGACAGGATGGCAGAGAGAAGAACGAGGAGGATGAGAATGCTGTTTTTCATGCTATCGAACCTTATATTTTGGGTCTTTTGTCATTGGTCACTGGTCATTGGGAATAAAGCCCTGAATATACAAGCTTCCCAATGACATGAAGGCATCGACTTCGCTTAGACATTGAAACGGAAGTGCATCACATCGCCGTCCTGTACGATGTAATCCTTGCCCTCCAGGCGCATCTTGCCCGCCTCTTTGGCTCCCGCTTCTCCACCATACTTGACGAAATCCTCGTAACTGATCACCTCGGCACGGATGAAGCCCTTTTCGAAATCGTTGTGGATCACCGCAGCGGCTTTGGGGGCAGTGGTGCCCTGGGGGATGGTCCAGGCTCTGACCTCTTTGACCCCGGCGGTGAAGTAGCTCATGAGCCCCAGTTTCTCGAAGCCTTTGCGGATGATCTGATCCAGTCCCGACTCCTCCACGCCCAGGGATTCGAGCATCTCTTTCTTCTCCTCTTCGTCGAACTCCACCATCTCCTCTTCGATCTTGGCGCAGAGCTTGATGACTTCCCGGTTGCGTTCGGCGGCGTAGGCTTTGAGGGCCTGGACATATTCGTTGTCTTCCGCCAGCCCCTCTTCATCCACGTTGGCGCCGTAGATGATCTCCTTGGAACTCAGCAGCCGCAGCTCCCGGTCGAGGATCTTGAACCCTTCGTTCTCCTGATCGGGGAAGGTAGCGGCAGGCTGCCCCGCCTCCAGATGCGCCAGCAGGGCTTCGGCCACAGGGAGCTGGAGTTTGGCGTCGCGATCGTTGCCTTTGGCTTTGCGCTGCAGCGCGGCGATACGCTTCTCCAGGCTCTCCATGTCGGCCAGGAGCAGCTCGGTCTCGATGATCTCGATGTCCCGAACCGGATCGATGGAGCCCTCGACATGGGTGATGTTCTCATCTTCGAAGCAGCGGACGATCTGGAGGATCACCTCGGTCTCCCGGATATTGGAGAGGAACTTGTTCCCCAGGCCCTCCCCCTTGCTGGCCCCTTTGACCAGGCCGGCGATATCGACGAAATCGAGGGTGGAGTACTGTATCCGCTCCGGGTTGACGATCTTGGCCAGCTCTTCGAGTCTGGGATCCGGGACGGGGACGACGGCTTTGTTGGGTTCGATGGTGCAGAAAGGGTAGTTGGCGCTTTCGGCGTTCTGCGCCTTGGTGAGTGCGTTGAAAGTGGTGGATTTTCCCACGTTGGGAAGCCCCACCAGTCCGATTCCTAAGCCCATATTCTCTTTTCCTTACGGGTGAATTTTGGCGCCATTATAGCGTAAGCGTCGGGTCAAAGAGAGGCGACGGTATGTTTGAGGAAGAGCGCCAGCAGGACCAGGAGGCTGATGCCGGCGGGTTTGGAGTACATTTTGTTGGCGGTGATGAAGACCAGCATCAGGGTCGCCGCCACCATGGTCCCGATGTCGAAGAGATATTTGGTGAAATCGAGCTTCAGATCGTTGACCACCGCGGCGCTGCCCAGGACCACCGTGATGTTGGCCATGTTGGAGCCGATGATGTTGCCGATGGCCATGTCGGCCTTGCCCTTGAGAGCGGCGATGACGGAGACGATGAGTTCGGGCATGGAGGTCCCCAGGGAGATCATCACGATCCCGATGACCCATTCGCTGACTCCGAGGCTCTTGGCGATGTTGGAGGCGCTCTCGATGGTGAACTCGGCCCCCACGATCACCAGCAGGAAGCCGACGATGAGCATCACACCGATGCGCATCCAGGAGAATGGAACCTGCTCCACCTCTTCGATCTCCTCCTCTTCCAGAGCGAGGATCTCCGCGCCGCTGTTCCGGAGAAAGAGCAGATAGGCCCCCATGATCAGCAGGAGCAGGATTCCGTCGACACGATCGAAGACTCCCTGCAGAGCCATGACAACAAAGATCAGGACCGGAAAGAGGGCCCAGGAGCTGTCCTTGGCGAAAAAGTCCCGGTGGGGGGTGATCCGTTTGGCCAGGAGGAATACCCCTGCCAGAACCAGGGTGATGTTGAGAATGTTGGAACCGATGACGTTGGAGACGGCGATCTCGGGCTTGCCGCCCAGACTGGCAGCGACAGAGGCGGCCATCTCCGGCAGGCTGGTCCCCAGGGCGATGAGGGTGGCGCCGATTACATACTCCGAGATGTTGAAACGCAGGGCGATTCGCTCGCTCTGTGCGATGAGCAGATCGGCCCCCCAGATCAGAGAAGCCAGGGAGAGGATAAAGATGACATAATCCATCATTCACCTCCTTCCGTCCGGATGATGAGGCTATCGGGGAGCCCGAATTCCCGGATCAGTCGGGCCTCTTCCGCGCGCATCTCCCCCCGGTCGGTCTCGTGGTCGTAGCCCAGGAGATGCAACAGACCGTGAATGAAGAGCAGCGCCAGCTCCTCCATGGGGCTGTGGCCCAGATCTTCCGCCCGTGCATGGACATGGTCCAGGGAGATGACAAGCGCTCCGAGGGGCTGCCCCGGCAGATCCCCCTCCAACGGGAAGCTCAACACATCCGTGGCTTTGTCGAGATTTCGGTGTTCCCGGTTGAGGGTACGGATCGTCGTGTCGTCACAGAGGATCAATTCGATTTCCCGGGGTGTCAACGCCTCGGCAATGGGCTTCAGATGCCCGGTCTCGATGGGGGTGTCGGTTTGGTTGTCAACGGTTATCATGGAAGGCGATTTTACCCAAATTAGTGTAAAATCGTTCTTTTTCGGCAGGGAATAGCAAGAAAAGAGAACCCCTGTATATATTATAAAATATTAAAAGGAGGCGTCGATGCCCAAGGCAGTCTGCATCATCTCCGGCGGTATGGACAGTGCGGTCAGTGCCGCCCTGGCGAAGCACGAAGGGTACGGGATCATCGCCGTGCATTTCAACTACGGTCAGCGGACGGAGGCCAAAGAGCGGGAGTGTTTCCGTCTCCTGGCAGAGGACCTGGAAGCAGAAGAGCGCTACGAGATCGATCTGCCCTTTTTCGCTCAGATCGGGGCCTCGGCCCTGACGGACCGATCCATCGAGGTTCCGACCGGAGGGATCGAGCCCGGTGTACCGGTGACCTATGTTCCTTTCCGCAACGGGATCTTTCTCTCCATCGCTGCGGCTATCGCTGAAAAGCACGGAGCCGAGGCGATCGTGATCGGCGTAGTGGAGGAGGACAGCAGTGGCTATCCCGACTGTCGCGAGAGCTACATTCGGGCCATGGAAAAGGCGATCAACCTGGGGACGAAAGAGGAGACGCAGATCACGATCAAAATGCCCCTGGTTCATCTGAAAAAATCGGAGATCGTCTCCAGGGCCCTGGAGATCGGTGTGGATCTGGGGCATACCTGGAGCTGCTATCGGGAAGAGGAGGCGGCCTGCGGAGTCTGCGACAGCTGCCGGCTGCGGCTGCAGGGCTTTCGACAGGCGGGGGTGAGTGATCCGATCCCCTATGCGGAATCGGAGAAGAGCTGAGGATCACTCCGGATAGCGGACCACCTCCGGCGTCTCGATCAGGCGAGGGGGAAGGGAGCCGGAATCCTCCGGAAAGACGAGCATGGGATGTCGCGTTTCCGCACTCTCCGAGTGTTGCGGACGTCGGGTTCCGCCCCGGGCGGCGTCATCGGAGCTGTTGCGACGGGAAGAGGGAAGAGGATGGTAGGAGTAGGTGGGGTCGTCGCTCCATCCTGCAGGGCGGCAGACGGTACGCCCCCGCATCCACCCTTCGGTGTAGCGTGGAGAAGTTCGGGAGAGAGAGTAGTCTTTACGGAAGTACCCTTTGCCGGTCTCACAGCCGTCTCTGACCCCCTGACGGTAGTCCGGATCCGTACGCCGTCCGAAATCGTGTCCGCTGTAGCAGAAGGTCCCGGAGCGTATCGCCTCGGGTCCGCAGGGAAGGGAGGAGGCACAGCCCCCCAGAATCCCCGCAACCCCGCAGGCTGTCACCACAACTCCCCAGATACTTCTTTTGGTAGGTCTCTCCATGATCGCTCCGGAAGTTTTTGTGCTATTCTATCGAAAAAGCGGGAAAGCATCGTATTTTATATTATTAAATATAAGGATAGAAATGATCAAAATGTTTTTGACGATTCTGCTGCTGAGCCTTGGCCTGAACGCCTACGACAAGGGTGGAGTCACGGCGGTCAATGCGGTCCGGCGCAGTGCCGGAATGATCCCTCTGCAGAACAACTATGCACTCTCACGCTCCGCCTACCGTCACGCTAAATACCTGGGGCGGCTCCGACGCAAAGGTCACATGGAACGGCCGGGCAGCGCCTACTATTTCGGGAAGACCCCCTTCGATCGGATGGCCAGAGCGGGTTATCCCAGTCGTGCCGGCGTGGAGAACATCTCCTACGGGGACTCCAGTTATGCCCGTTCGGTCCGGGTCCTGATGGCGACGCTCTACCATCGGCTCGCCTTTCTCGATTTTCGTATCGATGTAATGGGGAGCAGCGAATACGGCAACCGAAAGGGGCGGATCTATGTCTACGACATGGGGTCTTCCCCGGTGGCGAAACTCTGTAGCGGAGGGAGTCTCTCGGGGGGCGGCAGCTATGTCTACGGGATCTGCGCCGACCGGAGCCGCCGGATTCCCCGCGGTCGTTTTCAAAAGGCTCTGCAGAGCGTGGAACGGCGTAACGGAAAGATTGTGCTCTGGCCTCCGGCGGGCGCCCGGGATGTTCCCAGATCGTTTATCCGGGAGACCCCCGATCCTATCCCCGGGATCTATCATGCCGGCTACCCGGTGACAGTGCAGTTCAACCCCGCCTATTATCGGCGGGTGAAACTGCGCCGTTTCCGACTCTACGATGAAAAAGGGAAGGCGCTCAAAGCGAAGATCCTGCATGCGGGCAACGACCACAACCACAAGCTGGGACCGGGGGATTTCGCTCTGATCCCGCTGAAGCGCCTCGCTCCCGGGCACAGCTACCGGGTGCTTTTCGAAGCGGATGCCGACGGAAAGAGGATCCGGAAGAGCTGGAGTTTCCGGACCGGAAAGTGAAGAGGAGGGAGCACATGCCGGAGCTTGATGAAGAGGGTACACCTTTTCAACGGCGGGTCTGGGAGGCGATGCGGCTGATCCCGAGAGGACGGGTGACCACGTATGGGGAGATCGCCCGCTATCTGGGATCGCCGGGGGCGGTCCGGGCCGTAGGGACGGCGGTGGGACGCAACCCCTTCGCCCCGACGATCCCCTGTCACCGGGTGGTCCGTTCCGACGGGCGGATCGGGAACTACAGCGGTGGGGAAGGGGTCAAAACCAAGATCGCCCTTCTGGGGGAAGAGGGGGTGGAGGTTTCTGAGGGGAGGGTGATCGCTTTCCGGGAGATTCTCTACCGCTTCGAGGATCAGCAGGTGACCAGATCGGCGGGGAGCTGATCCTCCTGGCCTGGGAAGATGCTTTCGACGTTGAGCTCGGGATGGATCAGCTCCCGAAGCTTCTTCTGGATCACCATCTTGGTGGTCATGACGCTCATGGAACAGCCGTTGCAGGTGCCGCCCAGTTCCACATAGGCGGTGCCGTTCTTGATCCCTTTGAATCCCATGGTTCCTTCGTGGGATTTGACATACTCCTCGATGGAGGGGAGAAAGTTTTTCACGGCGACACAGAGGTCTTCATCGCTGAAGGGCATCATTCGCATGGACTCCTTGCTCTCAGCCGAATAGCTGAGAAAATTTGTCAGAATATAGCCAAAGATGTTTAAACCCAGATTATACAGTAGAATTTGCGTCAGATGTGTCGATGCTCGATTGGCATGTGTGTCCGACCAAAACATAGGCGCACTTGAAAAGTGCGTCGAGGCTTTGGGTGGATCACTCATGTCACCGATGGTCGATACAGATGATGTGAATTCGAATGTATATTCTGGGTAAAGGAAGCTAAAAATTGCGCTGTCTCAGTTGCCGGAAGTGGAGTCCGTATGTCATCTGTCGATCCTGCCACGAACAGCTGTTGGTCCCGACGGTCTCCACGCGAAAAGTGGGGAGCCTGGATGTGGTGAGTCTCTTTCGCTATCGCAATATCGAACCCTTTCTGCTGAGCAAGTATACGCCGGCGGGCTATCGGCTCTACCGCTATTTCGGCCGTCGGCACATCGCTCCGTTTCTGGAAGCGTTCGCCGAAGGGCTGGATGCCCCCGCCCGGATCATCGCCGTGGATGAACAACCCGTGGGCGGATACTCCCATACGGCCCTTCTGGCCCGTTACGGTGCCGTACCGGGATTGAGGCCGCTGCACGGAGTGCTCCGTGCCCAAAACCGGGTCCGTTATGCGGGACGTTCCCTGCGATTCCGCCTGGAGAATCCCCGGGATTTCCGCTACAGCGGTCCTTCGGGTATCGATGCGGTTCTGCTGGATGATATCGTCACGACCGGTGCCACTTTGGCCGAAGCCCACCGGCTGCTCAGGGACAACGGGGTGAATGTTCTCTTCGCCCTGACCCTTGCCGATGCCCGATAGATGGGCTACTTGATATTCCTCTTCGTTTTTTTCATCCGGAAACAACCTTCTCCGGGCGTCACTTCCATCCTAAGATGACCTTGCAAGTTACTGGAATGGAGATTCAGAATGAAGAGAGGATCCATGAGTGGAGAAAATCCTCCACGGACGACCGTCGGGCTCTGGGAACAGACGGTCCGTCAGCGAGCCGAACTCTATCGGATGTTCTGCCGTGGGGAGATCGGGAAAAAAGAGTATCTCCGACGGATCAGACCTCTGGATCGTCTGATCGACCGTCTGGAGATGGAGTTGATGCCGAAGCGGGCTTTTTGGGAAAAAGAAGACGCATGGCCCCCTCGCAGGCCATGACCTGGTGGAGAGTATTGCGGTAGGCCTTGTACCGGTGTCCGTCGATCTGACGGATGTGGCGGGGCTGCAGATTCATCCGTTCGGCGACGCGATGCAGGTCTTCCAGCGGCGTGTAGATCCCCACTTCGCGTATCGTCTCCTGATGGGCGATGAGGTAGGCGTAGAGACGGACCATGAGCATGGAGGTCACCCGCGAATCGAAAGAGAAGTGGGCGATGAGATTGATCCCGGCCTCTTCGTCGGCATGGGCCAGGTCTTCCAGTGTCAGATCGTTTTTCTGCCGACGGAACTCCATCAGATCCAGGTAGCTTTCCCACTTCAGGCGCTGGGCGAAGAGGAGCCCGAGAAAAGTACGTTTGTAGAGAACGACATAGAAGAAAGAGTCCGGATGGAGTGACCAGGTTTCGAACTGCTCCAGACTGATGCGGCTGAAAGGAGGATTGATGTGGGTATGGAGATTGAGATGGACCTCCAGAAGCTCCTCTCTCCGGTCGAAATGGCGCAGAGGGATTATCCGGAAGTCATCCACTTTCAACAGATCCATGGAGAGATCCACCACCAGTTCCCGGGGTGGACGGGCCAGGATGTAGTCCATCCCTTTGCGGCAGATGGAGCGTTCGATATATTCGGGGTCTTTGCCTCTCCAGCAGGGGAGGGGCAGCTTGCCCAGCGTCTGAAAATAGGCCAGGATCTTCGCTTTGCGGCGGTACCCCGGGTGGAGGATCCCCCGTTCCCATTTGCTCAATACCGAGGCATCGACCCCACTGAACTCCTCCTCCGAGTGGAGGAAGAGTTCCCGTGCCAGCTCCTCCTGGGTCAAGCCGAAGCTCTCCCGGCACTTTTTCAGATAACGGGCGAATTCCATGATCTTCGCATCTCCCTTTCTTCTCCGCTGTGGTAAAATAAATAGATTGAATTATCTGCCTAATCTTAACACAAGGGTCCGGATGTGAGAGAAAAAAGGGTGAGGATCAAAAACAGGATCCCTCCCATGATCGATCGGGTGATGCTCAGATACGGTGCCGCCGTCTGCCTTGTGATGCTGTCGGGAATCGTCTGGGCGGATCAGACGATCTCAAATGCAAGGACGACCCCGGTAACGACCACAGGCAATGAAAACGTTTATGTCACCGATACCGGTTCGATCACGATCGCTCCATCCGGCGGTTTGAGTTATGCCATTTTACTTTACCATCATGATCTCCTGTCTGGATATCGCATCCAAAACGATGGAATAATCACTACAGAGATCAATAATACATCCGGGAACTATGCTTCCTCGACTGCCTTGAAGTTACATGCTACTTCTCATGGAACGATTGTCAACAATAATCTGATCGTTTCCAAAGCGGCTGATCATCACCATATGGCTTATCCGATCTATCTCTCTACCAATGCGGTCGATGGACTTCTTCAAAACAATGGGACTGTTCGTGCTGTAATTGGTCAAAACGGGTGGGGAGTCGGATTGCATGTACGTAATAACTACGGAAGGATCTTCAATGCCTCCAGTGCAAATCTACTTTTGGAAGGGCAGGGAGGAAGTGAATTATATGGATTTGCCACTATTCGAAACTATGCAGGTGCCACCCTTCTCAATCAAGGGAATATCCGTAGCGATAGTGAAGGAGTAGGGGGTGGAGGGGTCGGACTCTACGCTCAATACAACTATGGTGACGTGATCAACGAGGGGAGCGTGGAAATCTCTGGGAACGGAACGAACCAAGAACTTTACGGAATCGGAGTCAATCACAACTATGCCACGATCCGAAACCGCGGAAGGATCCTCCTCCAGAGCCCGGCGGCAGGAAATGAGGTATGGGCCTTCCATACCGATGACGGCAACGGAACCGTCATCAACGATACCGGCGCCCAGGCCTATGGGGATATTCACACTGCGGGACAGCATTTCGAGAATCGGGGAGCGCTCTACCTCTTCAGCAAAAATGCCTCCCTCACCGACTACTACCATGGCTTCAGCGGTTCGATCCTGGGGATCAATGTGGCACTTGACAATGCCTATCATCCGCTCTATTCCACATTGCAGACCAAAGGGACGATCCTGGAGAGCGGTACCGAGATCCATGTCAATGTAGAGACTCCCGCGGCCGATCAACACTATCTGCTGGGGCAGCGGCTCGACGGAGTGATCCATACCGACAACAACCTCACGGTCCTTGGCACGCCGATCGTCACCGACAACTCGGCATTGCTGGGATGGCGACCCGAATACGACGCTACCGATCTGGACCTGGTGCCCTACCAGGCGGTGAATTTTGACGAGGCGGTCCGTAGGGGAAAATGCACCCAGGGTGATCGTGGGGTCGCCCAGGCGCTGGATCGTTACTCTTATGGGCGTAACGGCGATCTGGACGCTTTCGTCGATTCCCTTTACGCGCTATCGAAATTATCTCAGGTTGCGGAGGAGATGCACTCTGCCATTCCCTACGCTTCGCTGCAGAGTGTGGCGACCAATCGGGAGATCAGTCGGCGGCTGATGAGCCGGCTGAGATCGCGGACGCCCGATGAGGTCTCCGGGGATCTCAACCAGAGCCGGTCACTGTGGCTTGAGCTGTTCGGTGGACGGCTTCGCCAGGAGTGCGGCAACGGCTATCGGGGATATGACGCTGATTTTTCCGGGGTCATGATCGGGGGGGATCGCCAGGTGGGATCCGATCACCGCCTGGGCCTGGCCCTCATACTGGGAGGAGGGGGGCTGCAGACCCGGGGGCTTCCGCAGAATGTCGATTTCGACCGTTACGACCTGATGATCTACGGTCTCTATCTGCCGGGAGCAGGCTGGCGTCTGCACTATCAGGGAGGTCTGGGCTATGTGCGCAGCCGTGAGGACCGGAGACTGCTCTATCTCGATCGACACGCCTCAGCCCGTCATCATGAGTGGACCGGCTATATGTCGGCGGAGCTTTCCAGGGTCTTCTATCGGAAGGGAGGACTGGAGTTGGAGAGTGGTGCGACGGTGAGCTTCCTCTACGGAGATCTGCACCGGTTCGCCGAAGGGGGAGCCGGTGGTCTGGATGTCACCGTCGCAGGTTTTTCCGATCGGGCACTGCTTGTGGGCTGGCGGGGCGGGCTACGCTACACGCTGCCCGGGGACCTGAAACTGGAGGCGGAAGTCGGCATCGACTACGACCTGCTCCATCGACCCCTGCGTACCGAGGGGAGTTTCCGGGGCTTTCCTTCGGCGCACTTTCCGCTGGAACTGGACTACGGCAGTGCCTGGGGCTATCGGATGAATCTCTCACTCAGCAAACGGGTGGCTCACAATGCGGAGCTGACACTCAAGATGGGATATTCGGGCCGGGAAAGGGGCTATCGGGACTACGATTTCACCGCCGGGGTGCGTTGGAGATTCTGATCCCATGAGGCTGTCGGGCAGGAATCGGACCGGGGTCAGAGTGCCCGGATGATCTCCAGCAGTTCGGGAGGGATCCGTTTCGGACGTCCCCGGACCACATAGACCAGCTGCACCTCCATGGTAAAGATCCTCTCTTCGTCCCGGACGATCTCCTGCCTCAACCGGACGCCGCTGCGCTTCTCGTCCAGAAGCCGGGTACGGACCTCCAGCAGATCCCCCAGCTTCGCCATCCCCAGAAAGTCCGCTTCGACGTGTCGCACCACGAAGCCGCTGCCATCCTCCCCCGCGGGCAACATTCCCCGGCGGAAAAACTCTTCACTCCTCGCCCTTTCACAGAAATTGAGGTAGCGGGAGTGGTAGACGATCCCACCCGCGTCGGTATCCTCATAATAGACCCGGATTTGCATTCAGCGATGGATCCCGTATTCTTTCTCTTCCCGGTCGATCACCTCCTGCATCTTTTGGCGCAGGGTTTCATACCAATCCTTGGGGGCGTTGGTGACGTCGACAGCCGGGAGGTAGATAACCCTTACGGTGCCATTGTGGGCGGTACGATCGTGCTCGTTGAGGACCCATTTGCTTCCCACGATCACCACGGGCTGGACCACCAGACCCAGCTTCTGGGCGATGAATTTCGGTCCGGGCTTGAAAGGGAGCAGCGGCTGGTCGGCTGCGCGGGTCCCTTCGGGGAAGATGGCCACGGCCCGGCCCTTCTCTCCGATGCTCTTCTGGGCGTCTTTGAAGAGTTTGACCAGTCCCGCTTTGTTCTCCCGATCCACCGAGATCATATCTCCGCCTCGGAGCAGACGGCCGAACCAGGGGACCTCGAAAAGCTCCCGTTTGGCGACCCAGCTCCAGTGGACATTCTCGATCGCCTCCATGGTGATGATGTCGATGATCCCCTGGTGGTTCATGAGGAAGAGATTGGCCCGAGGGTCCCGCTCTCCCACCTTTTCGATTTTGGCGCCGATGAGAAAGAGGATCACGCGATTGAGCTTGTGCATGATCGTCCCCTTGTGGCGGGGGAAAAGGTGGATCAGGGGGATCATCCCCAGGGCCACGACCGTGGAGATGACAAAAGCTCCCCAGTAGAATCTAATTTTTGCAAAGGTCTTCATTTTTGATCCATCCTGTGATGCCGTGTTTGTATTCGACTTTGTAGAAATCGCGATATTGGTGCAGGACCGGCAGGCGAACGTCCCGGTCGATGGTGGTCCCGACGGTGGAGGTGGCCGTGGGGAGGATATAAAGCGGCGCCCCCTCCTCGACACAGACCTTTTTCAGGGGAGAGAAGAAGGTCACCAGGGTCACCACCGTCACTGTCAGCAGGAGCAGATAGAAGTAGTCCCGGTAGAGGAGGAACATCAGCAGGAAAAAGAGGCTCAGGGCGCCGAATGTGTACTTCTTGAGCTTGGTGAAACTGCTGTCTTTGGGGTTGAGGTCCACCTGGGCGGCCACCTGCTTGTGCTCATAACTGGTGGAGACCTTCAGAGGGACGAACTGCTGCTTGATGGCGTTGTAGTAGCTGAAGGTGATCTCGGGGACGTTGGCGGGAAGGACGAAGTAGTATTCGGCGATGGCCAGAGACCCCCGGCGCATGAGCTTTTCGATCCCGCCCTCCACGACCCCCGGGATTGCCATATCCTCCAGGTTAGCTTCGTGGGCCTCGATGCTGAGGGAGATCAGATTGTTCTTGTCATCGAAGGTGGAGACCTGGGAGGTTTTGATCTTGAAGTCGGAGGCAATGACACCGCAGAAACGCTCTTCGGGCGGGGCCATGAGCTTCCGGACCGGGATGCGATGTCCGGGCAGCCGCAGTGTCCGGTCCGCCTCCTGGATGTAGAGATCGGGGAGACGGAAATCCTCTTTGCCCGCTTTGAAATAGAAGGTGTAGAAGAGATCCTTCCCGTTGCCGACTTTGAGAGGTTTCTTCTCCAAAGGTCGGACCTGGGCCTTGGGATCGAAACGGAAAGTAGGGGGATGGGCGGGATCGGCGTTCTCCGCCAGGACGGTCACCGGGAAGACCTGCCCGGCATAGAGCTGTTTGGGGACATAGCTGTAACGGTATTCGGTCTGGGCCGACAGGGGCGATGCCGCTGCCAGAAAGAGCAGAAGAAGGCCCAGAAGGTAGCGGATCATGCGAAGCCGAACCCCTCGAGCATCCGGATGCCGTCTTCGGAGCCCAGGATGCTCTCCATGGCCCGTTCGGGATGGGGCATCAGGCCGAAGACGTTCTTGTCGGCGTTGCAGACGCCGGCGATCTGCCGAACGGAGCCGTTGACGACCATGGGATTGCCCTCGGCGTCGCAGTAGCGCAGGAGGATCTGGCCGTTGCGTTCCATATCGTCCAGGGTCTCGTCATCGATGAAGTAGTTGCCGTCGGCGTGGGCGATGGGGATGGAGAGGACCTCGTCTTTCTGGCAGAGGTTGAGGAAAGCGTTGTCGGTGTTGACCACTTTGAGGTGCTGGATCCGGGAGATGAAGTGGAGGTTGTTGTTGCGCTTCAGTGCGCCGGGGAGCAGATGGGCTTCGGTGAGGATCTGGAAGCCGTTGCAGATCCCCAGGACCCGTCCCCCTTCACCGGCATAGGCCTGGACCGCTTTCATCACCGGAGAGAAGCGGGCGATGGAGCCGGAGCGCAGATAGTCGCCGTAGCTGAATCCGCCGGGAACCACTACCAGGTCGGTAGTTTCGGGGAGCTGCTCCTCCTTGTGCCAGACCAGGGTAGTCTCGTGGCCCAGGCGCCGAAAGGCCCAGACCGTATCGTATTCGCAGTTGGTACCGGGAAACTGCAGGATGGAGACGTTGAGCTTTTTCATTCGACGATCTCGATGTCGTAATCTTCGATGACGGTATTGGCCAGGAGGGTCTCGGCCATCTCTTTGAGCTCCTTCATCGCCTTTTCTCTGTCGGTCTCCTCCAGCTGCAGGACGATCTGTTTGCCGATGCGGACATCGGTGACGTTGGTAAAGCCCAGGGAACCCAGGGCGTGGTGGACGGCTTTGCCCTGGGGGTCCAGGACGCCTTCTTTGAGGTAGACGTTGACGATCGCTTTCATGAATCTCTTCTCCTTGTGGGTTATCGGTTGCGGATGCGGTTGAGGACTTCGGCGTAGGCTTCGGCCAGTCCGCCCAGTCCCTGGCGGAAACGGTCCTTGTCCATCTTTTCGTTGGTCTGGGCGTCCCAGAGACGGAAATTGTCGGGGCTGAGCTCGTCGATCAGGATGATGTTGTCGTTTTTGTCCCGGCCGAACTCCAGTTTGAAATCGACCAGCTTCAGATCCAGCTCCTGGTAGAACTCCTGAAGGAAGCGGTTGATCCTGCGGGCCATATAGCGCAGATACTCCAGCTCCGCCTCCTCCCTGACCAGGCCCAGGATCAGGCAGTGCTGGTCGTTGAGCTTGGGATCGCCCAGCTCGTCGTTTTTGTAGTCGAACTCCACCAGGGTAAAGGGAAGCACCGTTCCCTCCTCGATCCCCAGAGTGCGGCAGAGGCTCCCCGCGGCGATGTTGCGGACGATCACCTCGATGCGGATCACCTCGGCACGTTTGTGGAGCATGTGGGTGTCGTCGAGCATCCTGACGAAGTGGGTGGGGATCCCCTTCTCGTTGAGATAGGTGAAGAGTTCGGAGGAGATCTTGTTGTTCAGAGCTCCTTTGCCGGCCTCTTCCGATTTCTTCTCGCCGTTGAAGGCGGTCAGCGAATCTTTGAACTCGGAGATAAGCAGATCGGGATCGTCGGTCTCCCAGATCTTTTTGGCTTTGCCTTCGTAGAGGAGGCGGGTCTTTTGGGGAGTCATCTATTTCCTTTCACTGGTGAGGATGAGAGCTTTGAGGACGTCAACGGCGGTCTTGAGCTGCAGATCGTCATTGATCTGCTGGTCGGTGATAAGGCTTTTCTTTTCTTTGGAAGCGGTGGTGTTGTTCTCTTCCGAAGAGGTCTTCTTCTTTTCCTTACTGGTTTTGTCGATCTTCTGAAGCTCCGCCTCCAGATGTTTTTTGAGGTCTTTCTCTTTGATGCTCAGTGTATCGTTGTTCTCCCGGGTCACTTTGCCGGGGAAGACCAGAATGTCGGGGGTGACCCCTTTGTTCTGGATGGTCCGTCCGCTGGGGAGGTAGTAGCGGGCCACGGTGAGCTTGACCCCTTCCTCCTTGCCGACGGGGACCACCACCTGGACGCTCCCCTTGCCGAAGGTCTTCTCTCCGACGATGACGGCCCGGCGGTCGTCCTGCAGGGCACCGCTGACGATCTCGCTGGCGCTGGCGCTGCCGCCGTTGACCAGGACGACGATGGGGGTAAGGGTATCGGTGCCCTTGGCATGGGCTTTGTAGACCTGGTTCTCCTCTTTGTTCCGCCCTTTCTGGCTTACCAGGGTTCCCTTGGCGATGAACATATCCAGCAGCCCCACCGCCTGGTCCAGCAGACCGCCGGGGTTGTTGCGCAGATCGATGATGTAGCCTTTGGCTCTCGGATGTTTCCGGATCGCCTTTTTCACCTCATCGACGACCTTGGCGTCGAAGGAGGTGATCTTCAGATAGAGGACCTCCTCTTTGTCACCCAGTTTGATCACCTTGGGCTTGACCGACTGGATCTTGATGATGTCCCGGACGATCTTGACTTTGATGGGTTTGGGGGCACCTTTGCGGACGAGGGTCAGGGTGATGGGAGTGCCCGGTTTGCCCCGCATCAGGTTGACCGCTTCGTCGATGCTCATCCCCAGGGTGGCTTTGTCGTCGATCTTGAGGATGATGTCTCCGGCTTTGACCCCGGCTTTGGCGGCGGGGGTGTCGTCGATGGGGGCGATGACCGTCAGGGCGCCGTTGCGCATTCCGACGACGATCCCCAGGCCGCCGAACTCCCCTTTGGTCTGGATATTGAGGTCTTTGAAGTCCTTGGCGGTCATGAAGGCGGAGTGGGCGTCGAGGTTCTGCATCAGGCCCTTGAGGGCTTTGTCGATCAGGTCGGTGGTGTTGACCTCGTCGACATACTGATTCTCGATGAGGTTGAGGATCTGGGTGAATTTGATATAGGCTTCGAGCTTGCTCTCCCGCTTTTTGTCGGGAGCGTTCTCCGCCTGAAGAAGCGGGGTACCCAGCAGCAGGGCACCGGCGAGGGTCACGCCGAATCCCGCCAGGATGGCTTTGCGATTTTTTCTGTACATATTTTTCATCTTTCCTTGAGGTCTTATAGTCAATAGGTCTCCTATGATAACGGGAGAAGGTAAACCTCTTTCAAAATTGCTGATATTTTATAAAAAACTCTCTTAGGAACGGCTCTATCCTGAATGCAGGGAGCAGGGAATCCCCTGTTTCTGACGGTTTTGCACATTTTTATCGGAGATGCAATCTAGGTAGCAAATGCCTTGAGTGCGATACGCTATAGTTACAGCAAGAAACGGGCACAATGCCTACAGACAGGAGGAACGAATGAGCAATATACTTGAAAAACTGACCCATCAGATGACCGAGACCATCGAATCGGCGCTCTCACTGGCGCTGCACAACAAAAACCCGGAGGTAGAGCCGATCCATATGGTCTGGGCACTGCTGACCAACAGCGGTTCGGTCCTGAACCAGGTCCTGAACAAGATGGGGGTCGACAAGGCCGCCATCGAGCTGGATGTGGTGAGCCAGGCCAAGAAGCTCCCTACCGCCAGCACCGTGACCAAAGAGAGTATCAAACTCTCCCAGAACACCGTCCGCTCCCTGCAGAACGCCGAGGGGGCCATGGCGGCCAACGGCGACAAGTATCTCTCCGTGGATACCTGGATCGTCGCCAACCTCAACGAGCCCTATTTCCGTGAGACCCTGGGCAAATATGTCGATCTCATGGAGCTCAAGAAGAATCTCGAGGCGATGCGCGGCGGCAAGACCATCGAGAGCCAGACCGACGACGAGAAGCTTGAATCCCTGGAGAAGTACGGGGTCGACCTGACCCAGAAGGCACGCGAGGGCAAGCTCGATCCCGTCATCGGCCGGGACGAAGAGATCCAGCGGACCATGCAGATCCTGATCCGCAAGACTAAAAACAACCCCATTCTCCTGGGAGAGCCCGGTGTTGGTAAGACCGCCATCGTCGAGGGACTGGCCCAGCGGATCGTCGACAAAGAGGTTCCCCTGAGCCTCCAGAACAAGCGGCTGATTCAGCTGGAGATGAGCTCCCTCATCGCAGGCGCCAAGTACCGCGGTGAGTTCGAAGACCGCCTCAAGGCTGTCGTCGAAGAGGTCCGCAACGACGGAAACATCATCCTCTTCATTGACGAGATCCATACCATCATCGGTGCGGGTGCCAGCGAGGGAAGCATGGATGCCGCCAACATCCTCAAACCGATGCTGGCCCGGGGAGAGCTGCATACCATCGGAGCCACCACCCTCAAGGAGTACCGCAAGTACTTCGAGAAGGATGCGGCGATGCAGCGGCGCTTCCAGCCGGTCATGGTGGATGAGCCCAGTCAGGACGAGGCCCTGCAGATCCTGCGGGGGATCCGGGAGCGTCTGGAGGCCCACCACAACGTCCAGATCCTCGACAGCGCCCTGGTGGCCGCCGTCAAGCTCTCCAGCCGCTACATTACCGACCGGTACCTGCCCGACAAGGCGATTGACCTGATCGACGAGGCGGCGGCGGAGCTCAAGATGCAGATCGAGAGCGAGCCCTTCGAGCTGGCCAAGGTCAAGCGCGAGATCCAGCGTCTCCAGGTGGAGAAAGAGGCGCTCAATATGGAGATCACCGCCAAGAACGAAGAGCGGATCAAAGAGATCGAAAAAGAGCTCGCCGATCTGGAGGAGAAGAAACGTCAGCTCGAAAGTCAGTTCGAGACCGAGAAGGAGATCTTCAACAAGATCGCCGAGATCAAGCAGCAGATCGAAGAGAAACGGCGTGAGGCCGAACTGGCCAAGCGCAACGGCGACTTCAACAAAGCCGCCGAGATCGAGTACGGCGAGATCCCCGCACTGGAGAAAGAGCTCGAAGAGCTCAACGCCAAGTGGGATGAGATGCAGAAGCAGGGAACCCTGCTCAAGAACGCCGTCGACGAGGAGATGATCGCCACCATCGTCAGCAAGTGGACCGGCATCCCCGTCAACAAGATGCTCCAGAGCGAAAAAGAGCGCATCCTTCATATCGAGGAGTACCTCAAAGAGGAGGTGGTCGGTCAGGACGAGGCGCTTCGGGCCGTCGCCCGTGCCATCAAGCGCAACAAGGCCGGGCTCAGCGACGTCAACCGCCCCATCGGAAGCTTCCTCTTCCTGGGGCCCACGGGGGTTGGTAAGACCCAGACCGCCAAGGCGCTGGCCAAGTTCCTTTTCGATACCGAGAAGGCACTGATCCGGATCGATATGACCGAATACATGGAGAAGCACTCCGTCAGCAGGCTGGTGGGTGCGGCTCCCGGCTACGTGGGCTACGAAGAGGGTGGACAGCTCACCGAAGCGGTGCGCCGCAAGCCCTACAGCGTCGTCCTCTTCGATGAGGTGGAGAAGGCGCATCCGGATGTCTTCAACATCCTGCTCCAGGTCCTGGACGACGGACGGCTGACCGACAACAAAGGGGTGACGGTGGACTTCAAGAACACCATCATCATCCTGACGTCCAATATCGCCTCCGACAAGATCATGGAGTTCAAAGACCCGGTTGATCGGGAGAAGGCGGTTCGCGATGAGCTCAAGAACTACTTCCGGCCCGAGTTCATCAACCGGTTGGACGATCTGATCATCTTCAATCCCCTGGGCGAAGAGCAGATCGTCAAGATCGTGGACGTTCTCTTCCGGACGATCCAGAAGAAGCTCGAGGAGCGCGACATCACTGTCAAGCTTACCGATGCCGCCAAGACCCTGGTGGCCAAAGCCGGCTTCGACCCGGTCTACGGCGCCCGGCCTCTCAAGCGTGCCCTGGCCGAGATCGTCGAGGATCAGCTGGCCGAGATGATCCTCGAAGGGCAGGTCAAAGAGGGCGACACTGTCATCTTCGACGCGAGAGGCGATCAGATCGTCACCCGGGTCGAGTAATCTCCCTTGACAGGCCAGCGCAAGCGGGTCTGTCCTCTTTTCCTTATCAAAGTCATTAGGAATTAACCCAAAATATGCATTAGCCAATACGTCATCTGTATCGATCATCGGCGGCATGGGCGACACATCCAAAGCCTCGACGCACCCTCCGGGTGCGCCTACGTTTCGGCTGTGCACCCCTCCGCACCGAGCATCGACACATCTGACGTACTCTCTACTGCATAATTTGGGATTAACGAAACATTACGCTATACTCCTTCCAATCGCTCATCGGTCTGCGATGATTTACGAACGTATTTACCTGCGAACAGCTTTTGAATATCTTCAGAACCCAAACCGTGCATTAGCAAGCACCCCATCTGCATCGACCATTGGTGGCATGGGAAATCGAAGCGAATGCTCAACGCACTTTGCAAGTGCGCCTGCGCTTCTCTTCGACACCCCTACACACCAAGCATCGACGCAGCCGGGGCACTTTCCAATGCATCGTTTGGGTTGAATCTACCCAAATTTTCCGAGTCTGGACCGTGCAAATCAATGTGATGCAGGCTCACACCATAAGGTACACCATTGAACAACACTACAAACACATTCGATACATTGGGGCTTGACAGCGCCATTCTCAAAGCCGTTGCCGCCGAAGGCTACACCCGTCCCACCCCGATCCAGGCCCAGGCGATCCCCACCGTACTGGAGGGGCATGATGTCCTGGCCGCGGCGCAGACCGGCACCGGCAAGACCGCCGGCTTCACCTTGCCGCTGCTGCAGCGCCTCAGCCAGACTCCCCGCCGCAGCGGTCCCCGGCAGATCCGGGCCCTGGTACTGACTCCCACCCGGGAGCTGGCGGCCCAGGTCGCCGAGAGCGTCCGGACCTACGGCAAACACCTCAAAATCCGCTCCACCGTCGTCTACGGCGGTGTAGGGATCGAGCCCCAGAAACGGGCCATCGCCAAAGGGTGTGAGATCGTCATCGCCACCCCCGGCCGGCTGCTGGACCTGGCCAATCAGAAGGCAGTGGATCTGAGTGCCGTGGAGACACTGATCCTGGACGAAGCGGACCGGATGCTCGATATGGGCTTCATCCACGATATCAAAAAGATCATCGCCCAGACCCCCGCCCAGCGTCAGACGCTCCTCTTTTCGGCCACCTTCTCCTCCGAGATCAAGCGACTTGCCTCCGGGATGCTCAAAGATCCCGTCCTCATCGAGGTCGCCCGGCAGAACACCACTGCCGAGCAGGTGAGCCAGAAGGTCCATCACGTCGACCGTCACCGCAAGCAGGAGCTGCTGATCCGGATGATCCGGGAGAACGACTGGAAGCAGGTCCTGGTCTTTACCCGGACCAAGCACGGCGCCAACAAGCTCTCCAAACAGCTCGACGCCGCCGGGATCCGCTCCGAGGCGATCCACGGTAACAAGACCCAGAACGCCCGGATGAAAGCCCTCAAAAGCTTCAAGGAGAACCGGGTCCGCGTCCTGGTGGCCACCGACATCGCCGCCCGGGGGATCGATATCGCCGCGCTGCCCCACGTCGTCAACTTCGAGCTGCCCAACGTCGCCGAGGATTACGTCCACCGCATCGGGCGTACCGGTCGTGCAGGCAGTGACGGTGAGGCGCTCTCCCTGGTCTGCGTAGACGAGCATCAGCTCCTGCGCAATATCGAACGTTTCATCAAAGCGGATATTCCCAAGATCAGCACCGAGGGCTTCGAGGTCGATCCGAGTATCCGTCCCGAACCGATCCAGAACGGTCGCAACAACCGCGGCCGCGGCGGGTCAAGCCGTGGACGCAGCCACAACCGTAGCGGCGGACGCGGCAACCAGTCACGCCACAGTCGAAGCGCCCGCTGAGAAATCTGAGCACCCTATAACGTTACAATTCCGTGGAACCGGGAATTCATTCCCGGCAAAGAGGCCGATGCTTGGACGCGAATGAATTCGCGTTTCCAATTGTTTTGCATCAGAACACGATTTTTTCCTTATTTCCCGTGGTCTTCGTGATAATGTCATCTTCCCTAGTCTATACTACTCAATCAGTCATATCCATGTTATGTATGCATACTTTGCGTTGTAGGCTGAAGCCTCCGCTGCGAAACCTCCCTTCATTTCTTTTTCTTTGTTTCGCGACAAAGAAAAAGGAAACGAAGCAAAGAAAAAGAAAACGCGAAGGACTGACGTCACTTTAGCTCTGCCATGTGTTGTGTGATACCTTTCTTAACACATAACACATTTCCTGTGACTTGCGACGTGAGGCCCATGGGGCCGTGCTTGCGACTCTTTTACCCCGTTCAAACGACAAACGACGCAGCTCTCGTGTTATCATTGGATCTGATATTTCCAAAAGGAGATCCCGATGATCCTCGCACAGGGGTTCCTCCGTCTCGAGCTGCCGGAGGCCCATTCCCTCAAAGGGCGACGGCAGGTGGTCAACTCTCTCAAAGATCGTCTCAAAGCCTTCAATCTTTCGGTACTGGACATCAGCGGAAGTTATCCCAAGGAGGCGGAGATCGCTCTGGCCTGGCTGGCCCACGACCCCCGCCAGTCGGCCCAGATCCGTCAGAGTATCGAGCGCCTGCTGGAACGCCGTTTCTCAGAGTATCTCTGGGAGCTGGAGGTGGAAGAGCTCTAATTTGGATAAAATATCCCCCATAGTTCCCGGCCCGAAAACAGGAAGCCGGATCAAGGAGAACCCATGAAAGTACTGCTCATCAAAGATGTGAAAAATGTCGGAAAAGCCGGCGAGATCAAAGAGGTCAAAGACGGCTACGGCCAGAATTTCCTGGTGGCCAAAGGCTACGCCAAAATCGCTACCCCCAAAGTGGTCGAAGAGTGGAAGGCCGAGCAGGAGCGTCGCGCCGCCGAAGAGGCCGCCGAGATCGAGCGCCTCACCGCCGAAAAGGCCAAGATCGAAGCGGCCCGGATCCGCATCGAAAAGCCCGCCGCTCCCATCGGGATCCGGGGGTCGGTGACCAACAACGATATCGCCAAAGCGATCAAAGAGCAGCTTGGCTTTGAGATTGACAAGCATAAGATCGAGCTGAAAAAACCCCTCAAGTCCGAGGGGCTCCACACCGTCGAGATCAAGCTGGGGCACGGAATCCACGCCGATGCCAAAGTCGACGTGGTCGCCGTCGAGGGGTAGGGGATGTTCGACGCGACCACCATCCTGGCCTACCGGGGGGAGAACCATGCCGTCATCGGCGGGGACGGGCAGGTGACCTTCGGCAATACCGTCCTCAAGGGCAACGCCACCAAGATCCGTACCCTGCACAACGGCCGGATCCTGGGGGGCTTCGCCGGAAGTACCGCCGACGCCTTCACGCTCTTCGATATGTTCGAGGGGATCCTCAACGAAAAAAAGGGCGACCTGCTCAAATCGGTGATCGAGTTCTCCAAAAAGTGGCGCCAGGACAAGCATCTGCGCCAGCTCGAGGCGATGATGCTTGTCCTGGACAAAGAGCATATCTTCATCCTCTCGGGGACCGGGGATGTGGTGGAGCCCGAAGACGGACGTATCGCCGCTATCGGCAGCGGGGGTAACTTCGCCCTCTCCGCCGCCCGGGCTCTGGCACGCCACACCGATCTCGATGCCGCGACGCTGGTCAAAGAGAGCCTGCAGATCGCCGGTGAACTCTGTATCTACACCAACACCAACATCAAACTTCTGGAGCTCAAACCGTGATGGAACGTCCCCTGACACCCAAAGAGATCGTCGCCTACCTGGACCGCTACGTCATCGGCCAGGAGGAGGCAAAGAAGACCATTGCCATCGCCCTGCGCAACCGTTGGCGCCGGATGCGCCTCGACGACGAGATGCAGCGGGAGGTGACCCCCAAGAACATTCTGATGATCGGAAGCACCGGCGTGGGAAAGACCGAGATCTCCCGGCGCCTGGCGCGGATGATGAAGCTGCCGTTCATCAAGGTCGAGGCGAGCAAGTTCACCGAAGTGGGTTTCGTGGGTCGGGATGTGGAGTCGATCATCCGGGACCTGACGCTCACGGCCATGCAGCTGGTCCGCGAGGAGGAGAACGAGCGCAACAGAGAGAAGATCGAAGCCTACGTAGAGAACAAGATCATCGAGAAGCTCCTGCCGCCCCTGCCCCCGGGGGCCAGTGAACAGAAACGTGAGGAGTACGAAGCCTCCTTCGCCCGGATGCGCGCCAAACTGGAACGGGGAGAGCTGGACCATCTCAAGATCGAGGTGGAAATGCCCCCTCCGGGCCTCGATCTTGGGGGCGGAAATATCCCTCCCGAGATGGCCAACGTCCAGGAGTCCATCGTCAAGGTCCTGGGCGGTCTGGGCAAAAAGGGCAAGAAGAAAGAAGTGAGCATCAAAGAGGCCCGCAAGATCTTGGCTGCCGAGGCCAGCGAAGAGCTGCTGGATGAGGAGAAGCTTAAGGAGATGGCCATCGAAAAGGTGGAACAGGGGGGCATCGTCTTCCTGGACGAGGTGGACAAGATCGCCGTGCCCTCCAACGTCACCGGCCGGCAGGACCCCAGCAAGGAGGGGGTCCAGCGGGATCTGCTCCCGATCGTGGAGGGCTCGACGGTGAGCACCAAGATCGGTCCGGTCAATACCGACCACATCCTCTTCATCGCCGCCGGGGCTTTTCACCTGAGCAAGCCCAGCGATCTGATCCCGGAACTGCAGGGGCGCTTTCCCCTGCGGGTAGAGCTGCAGAGCCTGGACGAAGAGGCCCTCTACCGGATCCTCACCGAGCCCAAAAACTCCCTCATCAAGCAGTATCAGGCCCTGATGGCGGTGGAGGGGGTCACCCTGGAGTTCGAAGAGGAGGCGCTGCGTGCCATCGCCCGCTACTCCGCCCTGGCCAACGAAAAGACCGAGGATATCGGCGCCAGGCGTCTCCACACCGTCATGGAGCGGATCCTGGAGGATCTGAGCTTCGATGCCGATGAACGTTCGGGTGAGACGGTAGTGATCGACGTGGCGCATGTGGAGAGCAAACTGGAGGCCCTGGTCGAGAATGAGGATGTGACACGGTATATTCTTTGATCCGAAAGAAAAGAGGAGAGAAGCCATGAGCGGGATCCAGGCGCCGGCCCAGCAGCTGGTTCATCAGCATCTCATGAGCTCGGCCCTGCCGGAGGCGGAGGATTTTGCGCAAATGGCGGCGCTGGGTTTCGAAGCGGTGATCTCTCTGGGGCGTCCGGAGGACAGCCGCTATCTTCGGGACGAGGATATCCTGGTCACGGCGGCGGGAATGCGCTACCTCCATCTTCCTGTGGATTTCTCTGCCCCTGCCTTTGGGGATTACGAACTTCTGAGGGATCTGCTCAATGCCCTCTATCCCCGAAAGATCTGGCTCCATTGCGCCGAAAACAAGCGGGTCAGTGCCCTGATCTTTCTCTACAACGTCATCGACCGCAGCATGCCGATCGCCGAGGCGAAGGCAAGGCTCCATCTGGTCTGGCATCCCGATGAGATCTGGCAGGCTTTTCTCGACGAGGCGTTGGAGAAGTATGTCTATCAGTACATCTGATTGCTTTGCGTTGCAGGAGAATTTTTTTCAGGAACCGGGAATTTATTCCCGGCAAACAGATCTTTTTCTCAATAGGCGCGAATGAATTCGCGCTTCCAATGGAGTGGTTTCTTCATTTCTTTTTTCTTTGTTTCGCGACAAAGAAAAAGGAAACGAAGCAAAGAAAAAGAAAACGCGAAGGACTGACGTCAGCAAAAAGTACCATGCTACCTGGCGCTTTTGGTGAATGAATAAAGGTGATATATGAGAGGCGACAAAGAGTGATCTGTGTCATCGGAGCCGGGATTGCGGGGGTGATGGCGGCCTATTTTCTCCAAAAAGAGGGAACGGATGTTCTCCTGGTGGATCGCAGCTCCGTTCCCGCCGGCGGCGGCAGCGGCGCGGCGGGGGCCTTCATCTCCCCCAAGATCGGCAAGGGAGGTCCCCTTCAGGAGCTGACCAACGAAGCCTTCGCCTTCGCCCAGCGCTTTTACCGGGAGAATTTTCCGGAGCATTTTCACGGTGACGGGGTGTTGAGGATCCCAAAAAACAGTGAGGATGAGAAGCGCTTCGAACTCTACGAAGCTTTCAACTACCGCCCCTATGAGCGCTGGAATGCGGTCCGCGCCGAGGCGGCGGGGCTCAAAAATGTACCGGGAGGCTTTTACTTCCCCGAGGCCGGCGATGCCGATGCCCAGGAGGTCTGCCGGATGGCGGCGGAGAGACTGAAGTTCCGGCAGATGGAGGTGGAGCGTCTGGAGTTCGCCGGAGATTTCTGGCGGGTTATCGGTGCCGGGGAGCTCATCGAGGCGGAGCATGTCGTTCTGGCCACCGGGTACGAGAGCGACCTGCTGGATCTGCGCTATATGGGGATCCGGGGGCTCTGGGGGAGTCGGGGGGACTACGCCACGTCGCGACGTTTTCCCATCAGTCTGCACAAGGATTTTTCCCTCTCCTCCACCCGCAACGGTCGCATCAAGCTGGGGGCCACCCACGTCAAATCTCCCCACCCCTGCCGCGTCTGTGACGGCCGCCCACTGGCGACGCTGGAGGCCAAAGCAGCCGGGATCACCGACACTTTGGATTTTCGCCTCATCGAGACCTTCTGCGGGATGCGCTCCACAAGCCGGGATCACTTTCCCATCGTCGGACCGGTCATTGACGTGATGAGGATGCTGGCAGAGACTCCCGCCATCACCCGGGGAGCCAAAGCCCCGCTGATCCATCTCGAAAAGCTTTCCATCCTCAACGGCCTGGGGGGCAGGGGCTTCGTCTTTGCTCCGCTGATGGCCCGTCATCTGGCACGACACATTCTTCACGGTGAATCCCTCGATCCCCGGATCCACCCCGACCGGCTTTTCTGGAAATGGGTGCGGCGCAGCGCAGCATCGTAGTATAATTGGAGGAATCAGGAACTCTGCAAAAGGGGGATCGGTGAGCATCAAAAAAGCCGTTGCGATACTTTTCTTCTCCCTGGTTTTACTCCTGGCAGGAGCGGTCCTCTACTCCTCCATCCGTGAATATCTGGTGGTGGCGCCCGATTTTGTCTATGACCTTCGGAGCCGGGCGGCAGAACCGGTCTCCTATCTTCCCGAAAGAGAGAGCAGGCGACTGGCCCCGGATCCCTCGACTGTGGCCTATTTCTCGAACAGACGACCTTTTCAGACGGGGGAGATCCTGCAGACGATGGGGATTCCCGCCTACCGATGCCGACAGATCACCGACGCCAACGGTACCCGGATCCTGCTCCTGGATATCGACCCGGACCATCCTGTCCATTTCGATCCGGCCGCCTTGCGCTTCCTCTCCACCTATCTGAAAGCGGGGGGTGTGGTCGTCGGCAGCGGACTTTTCGCCTCGGAGCAGGCGGAGCTTCTGAAGCTCTTCGGTCTCAAGGCCTACCGTCCGAACCGTGAGCACACCGAACTCATTCTCGGGAACAGTCCCTACTACCGGCCCTACCTGAACCGACCCGAAGAGCGGCGTTATCGTCTTGCGGCGAAACCCGGTGGACTCTGGACCAACACACTGGTCCCTGCAGAGGCCGTGCCGATCGCTTTCTACGAGGACCGATCCCCGGCTGTCACGAAGCATCGCGCAGGAAAGGGAGAGGCGATCGCTCTGGGGATGAGTCTCTACGATCTGCGTTTTCGCAATCTGGTGGGCAGGGACTTTCAGGCCAACCGGCTCTACATCAACCACTTCGAACCTCTGAGCGATCTGGTTCCCTTCTTTCTCAAAGGGATCTATCGCAAGCGTACCGGTCGGGGATTTACCCTCTCGACCGCTCCCGGGAGCTTTCGGGCCACCGTGATCGTCACTCACGATGTGGATTTCGTCGAATCCGTCACAAATATGAAGCGCTTCTATCACCTGGAGCGATCCGAAGGAGCTCCCGCCACCTACAATATCTGGGTCAAATACCTCAAGGACGACAAAGATGTCCCTTTTTTCACCCCGCAACATCTCAAAACCATTCTCGAAGCCCAGGATATGGGGTTTGAGATCGGCTCCCATACCGTGGAACATACCGCCAACTTCAACAAGCTGCCTCTGGGGACCTGTCGGGAATCCTATCCCGCCTATCGTCCCTATTCGGTGAGCTATCACCGGGACAAGGGCAATCCGACCCTCTGTGGCGAGGTGAAGGTCTCCAAAGAGCTCCTGCTGGGTGCCGGGGTCAAAAAGGTGGTCTCGTTCCGGAGCGGTGAACTTCTCTACCATCCCCAGCTTCCGGAGGTTCTGGAGCGTTTCGGCTACCGCTACTCCTCCTGTTTCAGTGCGGAGGATGTCCTGAGCTATTTCCCCTACCGCTATATGAAGGACTACTATCAGCTCCGGAATCCCAGCAGGATCTGGGAGATCCCGCTGGTCTATGAGGATGAGAAGTTCCCGCCGCTGATTTTTCGCCTGGATCAGGCAAGAGAATTGCTGGACAAGGTGGCGGAGAACGGGGGAGTCTTCACGCTTCTGATCCATCCGGATCTGACCTGGTGGAAACTGAAAAATCTCGATCTCTATTTCCTGAAAAAGTTTCTGGAAGGGCTTCCGAAGGGGATCGGGCTTGCCAGTATGGAGAGCTTCGGCCGGTTCTGGGATCTTCGGGACCGGGTGGTGTGGCGTTATCGGGTGACGGAGAAGGGGGTGGATATCACGCTCTGGAGCCCTGCGGCCTTCACCGTGGCCCTGGAGCCTTTCGGCTGGCACTGGCAAGAAGAGAGCGGAGAGGGGTACCGTATCCGCAACGGCCGGATCGTTCTGAGACTGAAACCGGGGATGAACCGATGGACCTTCGCGCTGCCTTCCTCCTGATGCTGCTTCTCTTCTCTCCATTGAGAGCGGGAGAGGCTCTTAGGATCCCTTTTGAGGTACACGAAGGCCAACGGATCGAGCGGGTGATCACCCGGGGTAGGGAGTCGATCCGTCCGGCAGGGGAGAAGGGATTTTATCGGGGGAACCTTCCTGAGGCCCTCTTCACGGAGGCCCGCCGCTTCCGGGGAAGACATGGGAGTTTCTATCTGCTGGATCTCTCCCGGGAGGGGAAGTCTTTCGATGCGCTCCCTTACGATGAACTGCAGATCGACACGGATGCCCGGATATTCCGTGTGGCTCTGGCAGACGAGGTTCTGGCAGGGAAAGAGTCCAATCGGATTATCGGCCGTAACCGGCATCGGATCCCCCTGAAACCCTTCTACCGGGGTCTGGATATGCAGCGGCTGAAGTATGTGGTGATCCTGACGGAAGCGAAACTCTCCAGGCTCCGGGTTGTCTTCCGCAAACGGCCGCTCCCCCCGAAGATGCAGAGAAAGCCGTCTCTGTCGGTATGGGCATGGCATCCCGGGCGGGTGAATCCCGACAGGTTGGAGCGGGCGGGGATCCGACGGATCTATCTTCAGGTGGGTTCGAGATTTTCCGAGGCGGCCAACCGGCTGAAGGCCATGAGGTCTCCTCCGGAGATCTATGCACTGGACGGGTCTCCGGGGGATATCTACCGGGCCTCGAAGGTGATCGGCAAACTCTCACGTCTTCCTCTGAAAAAGCTCCGGGGGATCCAGCTGGATGTGGAACCCTATCTGCTGCCGGAGTATTTCTCCGACAGGGAGAGAACTCTGAAACGATACCTGAAGATGCTGAAACGAGTCGGTGCCTGGTGCCGTCGGAAGGGACTGCGCTTTTCGGTGGTGATCCCCCACTGGTTCGACAGGGTGCGATTCTCCGGGAAGCCGTTGCTGCCGATGCTGCTGCACCTGGTGGACGAGGCGGTGCTCATGAGCTACCGTTCCGAACCGGCGGAGGTTCTGAGGATCTCGGCGGATACGCTGCGTCAGGGAGAGGAACTGGGAAAACGGATCGCCCTGGGAGTAGAGCTCAGGCCGGTGGAGGAGGAGCGGCATATTCTCTATCGGGTCGGCCCGACGGGTCCCTGTATCACCCGGCGGTTTTTCCATCTGCGGTGTCGGGAGTTGACGGAGTTGAGACGCTACAGGGTTCCGGGCAGCCGGATCAGTTTTGCCGGTCGTCCCGCCGCCCTGAAACGGCTGCTTCGGCAGATCCCGCCCTACCGGTCATTCGACGGGTTTGTCCTCCACGACTATTCGATGCTTGAGCGATTCGAGGCGGCGATCGAATAGATAGGTGTGGATATAGAGCGGTTTTTTTACTCCGGGTGTTTGGAGCAGACTGAGGAGGTTGTCGTAGGCTCCCGAGTCCTGTGAGAAGAGAGAGACGGGGATGGAGACGAAACGGATCCCCAGCTTCCGGCAGCGTTCACGTTCCGCTTCCACCAACTCCCGGGAAAAGGGGAGTCTCGGATTGAGCAGGGAGACCACGGTGGCGGGCCGGAGGCGTCTTAGGGTCATCTCGTCGGGATAGGTCCCCAGGCAGATCGTGCCGTTCCGGAGGCACTCCACCCTGTCCAGATGGAAGCGTTCCAGCGGGTGGATCCAGAGCTCCAGGCGGCCGGTATTGACGATCACGGCGACGATGAAATAACCGATAAAAACGAGAAAGAGCCCGGCACGAAGCAGGAGAGAAAAAAGCCGTTTCATCGTTCCGCCTCCCGGACTGTCGCCGTTTTGGGCGAGTCTGTCGAAGGGATCTCGTCGATCTCGTGCCGGCGGGCCTTGCCCCATTTTTGGTTCATGAAGGTGAAGGTGGCGATCAGCTGCTCCATCTTGACCAGCGGTTTGTAGTAGAAGGGCTCCAGCATACTGTCGATCAGAAGCCGGAAGATCCTGCGGGTAGGATAGCTGTGTCGGACAAAGATCTCGAGCCAGAAAGAGAAGACGTTGAGAGCCATCCCCCAGACGAATTCCAGCATGAAAAAGAGGATGATCGTATCCTGATTGACCAGGCCGGCGAAGTAGAGGACGATGATGGAGATCGACCCCATGAAAGTGATCAGAGGGTTGAGTGCCTCGATCAGCAGATAGTAAGGCAGCGTCA
>Ga0256832_1000244_pt1 | contig 34584 bp, 38 predicted proteins | sample 134614metaG_FD_190534 | JGI IMG/M metagenome (GOLD analysis project Ga0256832, IMG submission 190534) | Hydrothermal vent microbial communities from Lau Basin, Pacific Ocean - 134-614 | ecosystem: Environmental > Aquatic > Marine > Hydrothermal vents | place: Pacific Ocean: Lau Basin | collected...
CAAGGGCAAGGACTCTAGCATTTTCCAGGCTTTTGTCTTCAAAATCCTCTGGGGCAACCTCAACAGGTACCTCCACTTCTTTATCAACAGGTTTTTTGACATTTTGTCTCGAATTAGCAACAAAGATCACGATAATTCCAAAAATCATTCCTATGACAGCTAAAAAGAAAATCTTTTTTCTGTTTGCTGCAGAAACGTCCTGTTCATAGGGAGTGACTTTTTCATCTTCTGGTGCTTCAAATACATCTTCAGGAGAAAGATTCTCTTCAGCGGGAGGAATGTCCTTTTTTTCTCCTTCCTCACTTTTCTTCTTACCAAAAGAAAAATTTGGCTTTTTCCATTCCATTACTGTTTGACCTCTTTTTGGGTTTCTGCAAAAACCTCTGTAGGCTCAACTACAACTATAGAAGTCCCTTGCCCTTCTCTGAGAACAAGGTCTTCCAAGCTAATGGCAAGAGGTTTTTTAGATAAAAACATAAAATCTTTTTCCCTTAACGGTTTAACTATGTCTCGGCTCGCAACAAAAGTATAAAGGGAAACCGTGTATTCAGGACCAACAAAGGATTTTACCTTTACTAAAGATCCTTGTTTGAACTCTTTTATAGGTTTATAAAATCTGTAAACTCTATATCCCGGAATGTCTCCTTTTTTCAGCACAAGCTTAACAAGAGAAACCATAGCGTTAACATAGGAATCTGAATTTTTCAATACCGAGGTTGCTGCCTTCTCATTATACTCTCTTACAACCCTTCCTTCATTTCTTATGGAGTTAACGTAGGTGTCATTACTGCTTTTTTCATTTGAATCTACAGAAGATTTTTGAAAATTACCCTTAAGCTCTATGGTAACAGGAGGTATTTTCATCGGTTTAAGGAGAAGGCTGTACATAACCCCTCCACATTTTATAAATAAATCCTTGGGAGTAGGGTCGTACAAAACTCTTTCCTCTATCCCATCTGTAGTTTTTATGATTTTGGGTACGATCTTCAAAAATGCGTTCTTCTTATCCTCGTCTAAGTAAACCTTCATATATTTTTCTTTACTGTATCTGTAATATGAAATACCGGTCGAACAGTAGATCCTGTTAAGATCGGAAATAGATATATTTACTATCTCAAAAGCATTTTTTACAACAATTCCCTTTTCTCCGGCAAAGGAAAAAGAAAGACTAAAAAAACTACTTAGAAGAAACAGACTTATCTTCTTTAATCTCATAGCTTAATACCTCAAATTTTCCTAATTTGTTTATCCTGTATTTGAGAACATAAGTTATTTTTACACTTTCTATAAGTTTCCCCATTGAGTATCTATAAAGAATTCCTCCCAGTTCTACTCTGTCTTTGTAAACTTTTATGTCTCCTGTGACAGCAAAAGCTTGAGAAACTCCGTATTTGATAGACTGCCTGGCTATTTTAGACAGTTTTTCCTTAACAACGTCGTGATATTCAGGAGCTATAATGGATAAAAACCTGGCAAACTTGTACTTCACGTTGTGAGGATTATAATTCATAAGATATGAAGCAACAGAAAGTCCCATCATTTCAAGATAAGTTCTGGAAGGTTTATTCCCTTCATAAGAAAACTGTTTGTCCATAAGGGCGGGGATTAAAATTACTCTCTGATTAGAAGAAACATGAATAAGAGAAACTGTCAGAACAACTGATATAACAGATAAAACTATAACTATAGTAAAGTAAAAAAAATTCTCTTTCACTAAAGCTGTCCAGTTTTGCTTAAAATTCTTAACAAGCATTATTCACTCCAAAAATGTCTTTATGTATCCCGGTAAGGATCCTTTTCTGTTTAAAAGACCTATATGATACAAAAAAGCAAAAATAAATCTGTTCGGCTTTCTATCCTTAAGCCAGGTATAGATGTAAGAAAGAACCACTCCCAGAACAATAAGTAGGAAAACTTTTGTTGCAATTCCAATTATAAACATAAGAAGGGTAGGAGCTACTTCATCAGCCTCATACTCAACAAACATCGGAAAATCATCCGCATGTGTCGGAAACTTTGTGGGAAATTCTTCCCCCATATTGAACCTCCAAAGCAGAAATATCAATACTTTACAGGATCATAACTTCATTATAACACAAGTCACTAAATAACCTTTTCAAAAATTAAAGCCGGCATGTAACTCTATTACGACCGAAATTTTTAGAGACATAAAGCAAGGAATCGCAGGTTGACACCATATCCTTCAGTGAAGAGAATTTCTCAGAATCAACAACACCAAAACTTGCGGTTAAATTAACAACTTTGTTTTTCTTCACAATGAATTTGTGCTGTTCTATCTGTTTCCTGATTCTCTCAGCAACCTTACAGGCATAAACAGCATTACTAAAGTTAATTATAATCCCAAATTCTTCCCCTCCAATCCTCCCTACAAAATCCTCTGCACGAACAAAACTTTTAAGAAGACTTCCTATTTCCTTCAAAACAACATCCCCTCCCTCATGACCGTAAGTATCATTTACTTCTTTAAAATAATCTATATCTATCAAAATTAAGGAAAACTTAAAATCTTTATTTCTCTCTGCTGCAGAAAACATCTTGTTTAAATAATCAAAGAATGCCCTCCTTGTGTAAACCCCTGTGAGAGGATCTATCGAAAATTCCTCTATTATCCTAATCATATCGCTCTCAAAAAGATCCATAATTTCTTGCAGTGAATTAGATAGTCTTTTTATGTCAGAAAATATAGAATCCATAAGTTTGAGTTTGCTGCAAATAAAGTCTATGTAAGGAGAAGAATATCCATCTCTTTTTTCTCTCTTGATAGCCTCATATACAGCACCAAAAATTATTATCAGATTCTCTATGCCGGATATTATACCGGAAGTTTTTTCTTTATATTCAAGGAATAACTCGCCAATTTCAAACATGTCCTCAACATTTTTATTCAAGACGAGATAAAGTTCCTGAGGTGAGCGGGTATCTTTATTATTTTTCTCCATATACGAAAATACTTTATACCATTTACGGTAATTCTCGGGAGTTATCAAAACATTGTTTTCTACCATATAGGAAAGAGTTTTTGAAGAAATTCTATTAACAAAAACATCAAAAAGTTCCGACATCTAGAATCCCCCTACTTAACATTGCTGTTATAAAAATCCTGAATTTTATTCTGCATGTTCTGCTGAACGTCTTGAGGTTTAAACTTCTCGTTCACCTCGTCCTGCATAAAGTCTTCATACTCGCTAAAGTTTATCTTTCCAAAATCTATGGACTGAAGCTCTGAAGGGGTAAATCCCCTGCAGTTTGGACTTTCTGGAGTTCCCCAGGAAAGCCCTATTTGGGGTCTTCCTTGCTCGTGAAGTATTCTGGCTAAAACTGAACCAAAACAGCAAAAGGTCTTTTTCTTCTGAACACACGTCCCAAGCCACTTTTCAGCACAATAGCTTCCAACATAATGACATCTGGCATCAGCAACTGTATACTCTTTACCTTTATTTGTTGTCCTCATCTCTGAAAGAATTTTCTCACGGGGAGAACACTGTCCTAAACCAAGCCACGTTGTCGTTTTTTTGCAACAGTCAGAAAATCCTGTCTGAACTCCCGGAAGTCTGCATCTGTAATCATTTCCATTAAATATGTAAATGGTACCAAGGCAGTTTCCGCTGTCATCTATAGTACCATCTGCCTGTTTATCGTTAGCACCCTCAACCGTATCTGTGTTTGTATAATTCCCGGCATAAAGAGCATCCCCACATGTTAATCTTGAGCAGTAATTTTTTCCGTCTTCCATCGTAATGCACTGATACTCACTGCCTAAAGGACATGAAAGGTCACCAAGATAACAAAGGTCATTATCAGGATTGTAAATACCATCAAAACAAATAGGAACAAGCTCACACTTATTTACAGGAGCCGAGCTCCATGTATATGTATAAGAAGCAGTTGAAGGACAGTCGTGTTGTGCCTCTGATAAACAAACATCAAGGTCTGTATCATATGTAATTGTAGTTGAAAGGGAAAAATTGCTGTCAACAGGACAGCTTATATCTTGGATGCACAAATCCTCTGTGGAAGAATAGGTATAACTCCCGCAGTCCTTTGAGACAGTCACCTCACACCTATCTGTAGAAGGATTGAAAACATAATCGCAAAATACATCCTGATAACAAACCGAGGTTGTAGAATCATAGTTCCAGCCAGTAGGGCACTGAACTCCAGCCTGAATCCAGCACTTGTCATTCACAGTATCAAGGCTTCCACCGCTGCTACAGGTAGCATCCCCAACACATTTATCCAGATTTGCATCATAGGAGGTGCTGGCTGGGCAATTTATAATGGCGTCTACCCAGCAAACATCAGCATTTCCATCTAAGCTTCCACTACTAGGGCACGAAGGATTGGCAACACAAATTCCACCAGAAAGGGTTGAGCCTGAGGGGCATGTGTAAGTTGTAGAAACAGTAGAAGTATTCTCTACTCGGAAAACTGGAAATCCAAACTGACATGCACTGGGATCGCCTATCCAACAAAAATCACCTACACCTGTATTGTAACAACTTTTATACCCGTTACTGCTCTGTTCCATATAAAGAAGGTTGCAATTTGAATCAAAATAAGCTTTGAAATCATATTGTGGATGAAGATCGGCAATACAACCTGAAGAACCGGGAGTACAAGAAGCAGTTATAGAATTACAAGGAGGCGATGGTGGACAACCGCAGTTCCAATAATAATTTTCATCCACTACAGAACAAACCTTATTACTCGAAACAATAGGATCCCCCTCGCACCTATTTGTCGCAGGATTATAACTAAAACCAGTTGGGCAAATTATATTGGTGGTTTCACACCTTTGTCCTGTCCACGTATAGCCTGAAGGGCAGGAAACGGTATAATCTGAGATACACTTATTCAATGAGTTCAAATATGTTGTTCCTGAAGGGCATGAAGGTGGAGTGTATTCACAAGTTGTTCCATTTAAAGTATATCCAGAAGGACAAGTGAAAGTTACAGGATATTCACACCTATTTGTATTGGCATTGTAAGTCCCTACCCCACAATCTATTTGTTTATAACAAATCTGATTTGTGCTGTCGTATGTATAATCACTTGGACAAACTGGAGTAAAAGCTTTTTCACACCTATCCTTATCCTTGTTAAGAACCCCGTTCTCTGGGCATTGGTACTGCAGAGTACACCTATCTATACTGCTCTCCCATGTATATCCAGATGGACAAGATATCGTCGCATCTGCCTGACACACATTTCTTTCGGGATTAAGCTGGCCATCCGGACAATAAGGTTGTATATTCGTAGCATCGCACTGAATTCTCTCCTCAGGACATAAGTAGGCAGGATTAATGGTGATAGTTAAAGAGTATCTATTATCTTGCGTACACTGCCCAGAAAGTGTTTCAACGTCAGTAAGTTCTATAAGCCTGACACCGGAAGGAATGGTAACAACTAAAGAGCCGTTATCTTCAGAATAGACCAATGTCTGGAGGGAAAGGCTTCCCAAACAAGCAGGAGCAGAATCAGGATTTCCAAACCAGTAATAATTACCGTCATCCCCCTTAAAAACTATCCAAGACTTTACAGCAGAAATCCCATCAAATCTGCAGCCCTCAGTGTTTGTAGAGTAGTTATAACAATAATCAACAGAACCATAAGCAGAAATAAGAATCTCTCCCTCATACTGGTTAAGGGAAATATTTGAAGGAGAACTATATTCTATAGAAACTACTCCTGTATCACACTGATAAACCCCGTTACCGTTTGCACAGACATAACAGGGGGTGTTTCCATTACAAACACTATCAACAATAGCCTGCTGGTAATCAGTTGTGCTTGCATTGATAGGTTCTCCATTCACACAGTCTAAAGCTCCATTCCATTCTACCAAAGCGTATCTACTAGGAGCATAACTTCCACCAAAAGAAGCATGATAGCCTGTATCACTCCACTTACCGCTGCCGTCCATTTCAACCCAGTGCTCCCCCAAAATAGGAACCACACTGATGTCCGATTGATCTACATAGTTATCTGGCTCTCCATTTTCCCAGTTAGTAAAAACAACAAGAGATCCATCCCTCCAGGCAAATCTTGAAGAATCAACGATGCCAAAATTTTGTGTTTTGTTCGGATCATAAAGGCCAATCCATGCTGAACTAACAGAGTAGTATGACAACAAAAATGATAAAAGAGAGTTTGTATCCTCATCTAAAACAACGGCCAGATTAGAAAAGTTTTCCCAGAAGTCCTGATAGGTCGTCAACGCATACGTTTTATTGTTGTAATAAACAAAACCCCTGTATTTTGAAGTATCGCAGGCTCCAGAGCTTGCAGAAGTAGAAGGACTCAACTCCTGACAAGAAGATGAACAAACATTATTACAAAGGGCTGAATCGGCAAACACAGCATCATTATCACTGCAATAAAAAGGAGCAGAAAAGGAAGCAGTTTTCGTCAAAATAACAAAAACTAAAATCACTATGTACCTCACCATCTCAAAAACCTCTCCCCAAGAAAATAAAAACCTTGAAAGTTATCAAAGCCCAGATCAACAGCTAAGCGAAAATCCCTTTCCGTCTCTACCTGCTCTGCAACAACAAACACTCCGTCAGACTTGAAACCAGATACATAACCTTCCACGGAAAGACTATTGCGGAGATCTTTCCAGTATTTTCCGTCAAACTTAACACAAACAACATTAGATAAAACAGATACAACCTCAAAAGAAAGCTCGTCTACACCAAAATCGTCAACCACAATCCCACACCCTATAAGCTCTACGGTATCTCTAAGGTTAAAAACATCAACCTTGTTATAACGGGTTCCTACGATCTCCACATGTATTCCTTTCCTCACCGGATAACACTTAGAAAAATCATCACAGTAAAAAGACAAAGTTTCAGGAAAAACATTAAAGGTGTAATAAGCACCACCATTATCTTTTTTTTTAAGTAATCAAGAATTCTCCTTGCGTTAATGTAATCCTCTTCTAAAGATAAAGGAGGCCCATAAAACACCTCTCTCATAAGCACACCTTTATTAAGAGAAAAAACTTCCTCTATCCTAAACATTCTTTCCTTCCTCTTAAGGGGGTGAAGAACTGCAAATAATATCCTTAGTGGATTCGTAAACGGTATAAAGGGATATCAATCCGGAAAAATCCACCGGCTGATCAGACATACAACTGCAAGAGGTAAGCTGCTTTTCATTTTGTGCAAGAGGACATACACCATTTTCGCACTTTTTATAAGTTACATATTCGGTATCACCCTTAATGTGAGCACTGCTGTTTGGATCATCAATGGAAATTTTAGAAGACAAAAGCTCCCCCTCTTTATAAGAAGAAGATATAGGGGAAACCTTTACCCTACAGTATTGAATACAATCTGTTCCGTAGGTCTTTACAATTCCGGATCTTACGTTCCCAGAAAAATCAGAATAAGAAAACTCACCGGACGTTTCATCATAAGCGGAACTGTCCAGAGTTTCTTTGTGTTTTGAAAGGTCAATGTCATATTGATAGTTCTGGTTGCTCGTACATACGTACTTTCTGTAAGCCTTCCACCACAGATCCTTTCCAGTTTCTAAAACCTGTCCGTTTGCGGTGGTAACGCTGTTTCCATTCATACATAGAACCGTTCCCGTTAAAGCTCCATCAAGAAATCTACAGGTGTCCTTCACGCTGTTGTTTGTCTTTGTTCCTCCGGTAACGGTAACAATACAGGAAGGATTGTTTATACAAGAATCAAAACTGGTGCACACAGCATCTGGCTCACAAATTATCTCCGTTTCCAGCGTACAGTTGTCAGGACTATTTTCTATAACAGCACAGTCATTTACCACCTGATATTCCGGAAAATCCTTTACATAAACGTAAAATCCTGAGTTCGCAGTTATATAACTGGGACAGCCACAGCCTCCTAAATCTCTGTAATAAGCTTTTACTACCTTTAAAACATTCCCGGCATCACCGCTGTAAGATCCTGACCATGGATCGGTACCGTCTGTTTTTACGCAAACTGGAGCCCAAACAGCAGCTCCATTTTCCCATGTCCTAACACAAGGATCATCACATATTCTTGTCCAGGTATGATACCTTCCACAGATCTGATATTCGTAAACAGGACCACAGCCACTACTTCCTGTGGCTGGTAAGTAACACCTGAAGTAACCATCTCCGTTGTCTTTTACCCCTGTACAGGTATAGTTAAAATCACAGCCGCCGCTGTCAACAAGTTTTACGCTTGCATTGGTCACAATAGAGCAAAATCTCTCTTTTGGAGGAGGCGTCCCCTTCAAGTAAGGAGAATTAGAAACAAACTCATAAGCTTTAGGAAACTCTGGTGTAGCTCCCTGAACCGGATAATCCTCCTGTCCTGTCAAAACCTTGTCGGTAGCAGAGTCTAAAGCAGCATCCGAACCATCCTGGTAATAAGACTTGATCCTTAAAAAATCATTATTCACATCTCCTCCTGAAAGGCAGTCTGAAGCTTTAGAAGCAGAAACAACAACCTCTATAGCTGACAAATCTTTAGAAACACTTATACCTGCTATGTCTATGGTGGAGGATATGAGAGAAAGCGTAACACCGCTTATATCGTCCAGTATTTTTGACATCCCTTGGAGAGAGGTAGACATTCCGTTGCAGGCTGAATTAATACAATAACAGCTGACTCCTGTGTTCGAAGCTTTCGGATCATACGGAGAAAGAGCCCCCATTTTAATCTTTCCGGCACTGTCCACAACGTAAGGAGCATAACTACAGTTATTCACAGTTCCTGGATCACAAAACAGAAGACCTGAAGCACAAACACCAGCAACTCCGTCTATCTGATAAGTATAATCAAAACTGCCGTCCAAATTTAAGTCTTCCTGAATAAAAACATTTATGTTCCCGCCAGCAACAGGAATATAAGAAACCTTAAGAAATTTAACTGAAGAGGGGCAGCTCAAAGATACGGAAACACTGTTTGACCCGTCTAAAGATCTAAGTTCTGAAGGACCGGTAAGTGAAGACATTCCTTTCTTCATTCCGTTTGATGTAAAATTATTTATCAAAAGTTCGGAATTGTTGGCAGAATCAATCGCTTTTTGAATATCGTCTGCTTTTGATGAGAGAATAAAGAAAGATAAGAACAGGACAACAAATGCAAACCTAAACATCCCCTTACCCCATGCTGTGTTAAAATAATAATAACACAAAAAGCTAAATACTCTTTTCAAATGGGAGGTAGTCATGAAAAAAATAATATTTGGAATTGCTGTGACTACAGGTTTTATATTGACGTCCTGTTCAAACGCTCAGGTTTCAATAAAGGAAAACATTGAAGAAAGACCTTCTGATAAAATGATCAACGAAAACTTATCTGATCAAGATCTCATCATTTTAACAATGAAAAACCTCGTGGAAGACATTAAAAGACAACAAGAAGAGTTAGAAAAAATTAAAGCTCAAAAAAGCATACAGGATGGAACAATAGAAAAAATCAAAAAAATAAACATACAACTGGAACAAAAAATGAAAAAATTAAAAGACAGCCTGATAATGAGAGATAAAATAATATCGCAGCAGTTTAAAAATCTTATAAACAACCAAAAGATACTGGACAAGAAAATCAAAGAGCTACAAGAAGAAATCAAATCATTAAAGTCAGAAAAAAGGGCAAAAGCTCTTAAAAAAACTACATCTAAAAATGAAGGGGTCGTGATCAAAACCTCAAACATCAGAAGTGAGCCAAAAATGGGAAATAACATAATAGGGTATGCAAAAAAAGGAGATCTGGTGGAAATAGTGGAAAAAAGGGGAAACTGGCTAAAAATCAAATATAAAGATGGAGAAGGGTTTATTCACAAAAATCTTGTAATCACTCAGAAAAAGAAGATTTAGCCAACCTTTTGGTTTTTAAAAGCTTTATAATAAGCCTGCCAAAAGCCCTTCTGGTTCCTATGCAGCTTTTTTCCATTTCAAGTGCTCCCTCTCTCAGCTTATTATAAATCCTTGAAGATAAGAAAGGTGAAGAAACGTACTTGAAAAAATAGTAAGGATCAAGATTAAAATACCTTCTTATAAGAGTATCCCCCCCTTCAGTCATCCCATAAAGAAACCTTAAGGCACTCAAAAGATGGTAATTCTGCTCTTCATAAAAAGTAAGTCTGCCTCTTGAGTGTTTTTTGGGTTCATAAGCTGTAAATTTATAAGATATGATTTTAAAAATTTCCTCTTTTGTCACTTTGTTTGATCCCATCAGAAGTCTCCTCCTTCTCTGTCGTGCTTAGCAATATCTTCGGCTTCCTCAACAAAAGGCACAAAATCAGAATATCCAATGTCAACCAGAATTTCCTTAAACTTTAAAAAATCTTCCTCTCTGATCAGCTGAAGCTTCTGCATATAAGGCATATTAGAAAAAGCATCGGGAAGAACACACTTTTCGATTAGCTTCAACATATATTCCCTTGTTTTTTCTGGCACTTCCTCCTTACCTTCACGGCTCTTTAAATACTTCACAGACAAAAGAACTACATAATACGGTGTAGCTCCCATGTAGAGAAAAGGAGGAGTTACAAATCTGAAAACCCTGTATATCTCCGGTAAATGTATTTCCCTATTTAATCCAAGCTCTGCAGAAAGATTGTTCAGGGGTTTTCTCAAAGAACCTATGGGATACAGTTTATAGTCCTCATCCATATCATAAATGGTGTCTGTATGGGGAATACCTAAAAATTCTAAAAAACTCTTCCACAACTCAAAAGCCCGGCTATCTTCCAAAAACTGAATCTGAACATTACTCAAAAAATAAAAAGGATAATCTCCAAAAGAACTGGTTATCAGTAAGCTTCTAACATCCTTTGGCTTTAAAAAAACCTGTCCGACTTTCAAAGGAGCTTCTATACCAACTTTCTCGGAATATACAGACCATATTCCACGTAAAATATTCAAAAAAACACTTTTGCTCAAAGTCCGACCCGGTAAGCCAAAGTGCAGGTAATCCCCTACACTCTGGGCTGGGGTATTTGTATTCCGCCCAACTGCAGGTACAGGCATTCCCCAGCTGGCGGTATTCGACCTGTACCGCTAAAAAAGGTTTTGAAAACAGTACACGTCAATTACAATTATAATTATAACTGTAAACAAAAAAATAACACAGGACATATGGAAAAAAAGCTCCCGACAGGAACAATAATAAAAGTCTTGGAAAAAAAGAACATTCCATACAGAAAAAGCGGAAAAGCCTTTATCTTGAAATGTCCCTTCCACAACGACGAAAATCCATCAGCGTCCGTCCATCCCCAAAAAAACACTTTTCTGTGCTTTGTATGCGGAGAAAATATTTACGAAAGATGGAAAGCTTTAAAAAAATCGACAAGAAAAGAAACCAAACAGGCTGTTTCTGCAAAACAGCTGGCAGAACTGCTCGGTATTACAGACAAGGAATGGAAGGAAATAGTAAAGACGGTCCTTGAGGAAGAAAAAAAATACGGAACCGTAAAAACAAAAAACTTGGAGCTTACCATAAACAGCTACAAAAAAACCGACAACTACCACCAAAATCTATGGGAAGAAATGAAAAGTGTTTGGGACAGATCCGCAATTGAATATTTAGAAAATAGGAAAATAAACGCAAAACTGCTGCATAAAAAAAATGAAATACGATTCTTGAAAAGAAACACGGGAAAAGAAACTGACAAGTACGAAAAATGGCCAATTATGGTGCCTATGTACTCAATTCATGGAAACAAGATAGTAAACATTCAGCTAAGAGCGGACAACCCTGAAACAACCCCTAGAGCAATAATGGTCCCGGGAGGAAAAATAACCCATTTTGGAATACAGAACCTAAATAGTTCGACACCGGTAGTTTTCGTAGTAGAAGGTTCAACAGATTATCTTACCCTAAAAAGTTGGAAAGTCAAAAATGCTTTGGGATTGTATAATGCATCTAAGGAACTGGAATTAGAAATTATAAAAAAGCTGTCTAAAGTGATAGTTCTTTTCTATGACAATGATGAAGCAGGAATAAAACAGCTTATTAAGATAAAAAACAGGATACTGTCAGTATCACCAAATAAAATAATTATTCCTTTCGGAATAAAAGGAAAAAGCAAGGATCTCAACGATTTAGCAGTAAATAATCCTAACGCAAAAAAAATAATATACAACAGTATAAAAGATTTCCTGAGAAAAAAACTAAAAGATTCATACACAAAAAATACACTAATAAATAACTTTGAAAAAATTATCGAAGATAGTTAAGCAAATCCGTTTTTATTTTCACTATCTTCCTATTCTCCGAGTTTTTTGACGGAAGGCTCATCAAAATAAACAGGTTTTTTAACATTGAAGCATCAAACTCACCAGATTTGTTTCCCAAAAAACGCGACAATATGAACAATGAAGTATCGTAAGACCTCTCTACTTCCCTCTCCTTATCTTTATAGTAACCAAAAGAATGAAACCACCCCATTGAGTAAAGATAAGAATAAAAAATCTCAAGGGGAATCTCAATAACACCAAAAGATTCAGAATAAGAAACTCCATCTGAAGAAAAAACTCTCGGATCCGACTGTATCTCCAGCAGGATGGTTTTCAAATCCGAAACAAAAGAAGAAATAACGTCTTCGTGAGTCTCAAAACTATAAATCTCTCTGAACATTTTGGAAACTCTGTAGCCCTGTAGATCCCCGGAATCACAAAGACTATAAAAGGATTCTCCTCCTTTCCCTTTTTCCTTATACACAAAAGAAAACAAGTCCTGAAAAAATGCCCCAGCATCTTTAGAATCCAGGGAATATTCTTCCATAAAATTAAACACTCTAAGTTCAAAAATACGAGAGAGCTTGTCGGCGATAAAGGTGTTCTCCATGGAAAATGAGATAAAGCTAAAAATCGAACTATCTTTTGACACATCAAGGTCATAAAGCAAGTCATCTCTATTTTTAAAGTGGTGAGACTCTATGGAGGCTATGAAAAATTTTTTTAAGTATTCTTCATACCTGGAATAAATATGCGAAAAGTCAAACTCCTTTCCAAAAAGAGCCTGAAAGGAATCTATATTATTCTCAAAAAACTGCTGCATCCTGTCTTTTAAGATACCATAACAGGTTCTACTGTCATGCTTGTCAAAAGAATAAATTTTCCCAAAATCGTGAAAAAGAGCCAGAACCGAATAAAAAAATGAAAATTCGGGATTCATTCGCTTGTAAACGGAAAGACCGGTAAGGGAGACAAAAAAAGAGGAAAAAAGGTGGGAAAATAGAGAAAGTCTCCTGTACACATCATATCGGGATTTATAAAGGGAAGAATTTCCGTTATGGGAAACAGAATAAAACTGAAATCTTTTCACTAAAAATTCCCTAACAGCAAATATGTAAATAAACGTTAAAAGTGTAAAAAATTCTCTATAAACCTCCTCATCTGGCGTCTGCAAATTGCAAGTATCTCTTATAGATACAAAAAGATGATCAAGATCCCCCACTTCTTCCACTTCGCTAAAATCTTTTTCTAAAAATGTAGAATAAACAAAAACAACTGAGGCAACGGCATCGGAATATAGATCTTTCTCTATTTTTAAAAATTCCTCTTCTGACAAGGATGCTTTATTGATATCAAATTTCTCTGGACATGCCACTGAAAAAGAACCATACAAATTACCAGCATAGCTACCTACAGCTTCTGAAAAAAACTTATCAATCTTTCTCCTGACGCTACCTCCACCGCTAACGAACTTATTATTACGGGATTTTAAAAATAACCTGATAAGAACTACAGGATAAGCATTTAAAAGGTACACAGCCTTCCAATCCCTTAAGTTTGGACTGTCGTAAATCCTGATTGATTCTTCATTAGAATCTTCTGATGAAAGTTCCAATTCTTCACCGGATAAACCTTCTTCTGAAGAAAAAGATTCTTCCTTGTCCCCGACAACAGCACTGTCTGTAACATTAGAGTCTTCAACATCATTGCTATCTTTTTCTGCAGGTTTATCAGAATGACCCTCTCTGTTGTTTTCCTCAAAAGATAGCTTATCTCCATAAGCTTTTCTCACATACTCGGCAATTCTTTCTGCTCCCAGGTCAACGGTCCTCTGGGCTATTCTGTCCACGTTGCTGTCTATAGCCTTATTAACTTCTTCTTTCACTACTTCCTTTATAATCTTGTTTGTCTCTTCCGCATAAAATCCAAGAGTTTTCTCCAACGATTCAACAACAGCCCCTTTTACCCCTTCAGAAATGGCTTCTATTATTAATCTTTTACGCTCTTCCTTTAATCTTTCAGCAGAACCGTCCTCTATACCTCTTGCAGCATCAACATAAGACTTGAAATCATCAATCTTTAAAACAATTTGAGGGGAATCTTTCACCAGCTGCCTGTTTTCTCTTTTCCTAAAAAACCTCTTAATAAAACCAAACATCTAACCTACCTTAAAGAAACTTTTTCAATAGACAAGATGTTTTGATAATCCCTAATATTAACCTCTTTATTCACAAGAGCGTTTATCAAAACTTTATTCAAACCTCCTTCCTCTGTTACTTCTGACAGTTTAAAAGTTCTGCTCCTGCCGTTTCTATAAGTAACCGTGTAGGGGTTAACGTAGACAGGTTTTTCAAAAATAATGTCCGTCTTCACAACAGAAGATAAAACATAAGGCATGGAAAGGGAATAATAATCAAGCCATAAATCAACAGCATAAGGTAAAAGAAAAATCCTGCCGTTATATGAAAACCCTAAATGGTCAAAATACCTATCGTCTGTATCTATCTCACCAGTTTTTTTGTCGGTAAAAGTAAAAGATCTGAAAAACATATCCTGAACTTTAATATTCAAGTTGCCAATTATCAAATCAACAAACTCCTTTTCAATATCAGGACGATCAATGGAGGCTAAAAAAGCAGACACTACAGGCAAAAAGGAAACTTCCTTAGAGGCAAAATAACCCCACTTTCCTTTCCTAGCTGCTTCGTACGCATTCGAACGACACATCTTTAACGAATAATAATAAGATGCCCGTGATCTAAAGTAGGAAAGTACCGGGCTATCGCTATCCATATCATCAAACAGTCTATCGGAAAGACAGGAAGCAACATACAAAAGATAATCTTTAAACACTTTTGATATTTCGTATCTTTTAGAGAAAAATAGATAGAGCTTGTTTTTTAAGTGCAGGTCAACAATAAATTTTATCAAAGTCTTAACTTCGGGAATAATTAAAGAATCAATTCTGGTTTCCAATAAAACAAAATCCGGTTCTGAAAATCTTAGAGAACGAACTAACTCCTCAGGAATCTCTAACTCACGTATAAAAAAATCAGTCAGCTCAAAAGATATGTTCCCATAAGATGAACCGGAATCTCTCTCTTTTTTATTCAACAAAACCTCGCCTATTTCTTTAGAGGCATCACCTTTTTTACCCTCACTTCTGCTTCTACCGGAACCTTCAACATATTTCTCAACTTCCTCCCTGTATATTCTTTCACCTATAGAAGGTGTTATCTCGCCGGTTCCCTTAAACTTTTCTTCCTTAATAAGTCTATTCAGGAAACTTCTATAAACAGTATCTTTTTCTTCTTCGGACAAATTTTTAATTTGAGGAAAATCCAACTTTAAAACAGAAGGAAGGATGGTCTCTATGATAGCTTTCGGGGGTAAATTTTCAAAAAGAACATCTACCGGATCTTTAGATTTTTCCTTGTTCTCATTATAAGCATCATCAGTAGAATCTGAAAAGATTTTTGGCTCAAAAAACTCCCTGGCAACCTGCTCTAATGCTTTATCTATACCCTTTTTCACCCCTTCTGAATAAACCTCCCTATAATCTTCAGAAGTTAGAGAAGACCTTTTCTTGTTCTCATACCATATTGAAGCAAGAGAGGAAAGAATCACTCTGCCCTCAGAATCAACTATACCCTTTAAGTGAGGAGGAATTCCTTTTTTCCTAAAATTTTTAAGTCCGTATGGAAAAAACTCCACACGAATATACCAGACAAAGACCCCAACAGAAATAATAACCAAAAGTAAACCTAAAATAAAAAGAATGTCGAACCCAGCTAAATTCAATTTAAACTTCCCCTGTTCGAACTAGTTTTTACGTTTATCTCAGGCATCTGGACAATAATAGAAGGTTTCCCTACATCAACGGTATATCCTCTGTAATCCTTCTTCCCGGTGTGAAGAATAAACTCTCTGTCATCCAAACGTATAAATTCCGAAGGCTCTACCCTCCAATCGTCTCTTTCAAACATAGAAACAGAACCATCAGAACCTATATTTGTTACCATTGACTTTCCTATTCCTATAATCTCAGCAAACCTCTCGGCTGTTTTAGGAGACTTTATCCTCATAAGCATATAAGAGTTTATAGTCTCCAGAATAATAGTGGCTCTCTTATCTCCAACTTCAGCTTCAAGCTGAGATAAAGACTGAAAATAAACATCCATTGATATCCCTACTTCCCTTCCCTTGTCAAAAAGGTGCTCAACACCTATGAACATTTGAGTGTAAAATTCGTCCGCGTGTATTTTCAGTTTTCTGGGAAACTTTTTCCTTTGAACATAATAAAGTCCCGCAAAAGTAGTAATATTTGATAAAATAACCCTTCCAACAATATTGGAGGTCTCTCTGGTCAACATTGAACCGGTTTCAACAAAAAGTATAACACCTCTTCCGTCCAATATCCTCTGCATAAAATCATTCTCCCTGGCTCCTCCTATGATCTTTCCAACATTCCCAGTAGAAAGAACCGTCAAAACTGTTCTTAAAGAAGAACCAACCTTTGCAAAATACTCTGGAGGTGTAGACAAAACCTGTTCTATATCCATAATAAGCTTCTCAGCCACAGGAGTTTCCACTTCAGAAAGGAGATCTTTTAAGCGATTTAACTGTTCAACACTTATCCATTCCTTGATCTTTTCAAATGTAAAGACAGGCTTTTCCCTGCCTTTGCTTTTTGAAAGCTCCATAAGACCATAAACGACTATTGAAACGAGCTCCCTGGCTATATTTATATAGAACTCATCCTTACTTCTTATTCCCGCTATGACTGTATTGATAACTACGTCAGGAACAGCGTAATAGGCCAGGGGAGATATCCTGGCTGATACTTCAGGAAAGAATGGGTTTACATATATAAAATCCTGAAGTCTGCCTGCTTTTATGGCAGTTTCCAGTACAAAAGATAACAAATCTCCAGAACCTTTCGGATCTACAACAACTACATTATCTCCTCTCATAATGTCGTACTCAACCCTATTCATCAAAACATAAGTCTTACCAACACCAACAGTACCTATAACAGCAGTGTGTTGATTCCTAACCCCTTCATCCTGATATATCGGTACAAGTTTCTTATTCAATGGATAAAGCTGATATCCCCAGCCCAAATGAACAGCCTCTCTCTTATGTTCTTTCTTACTAGAAAGGTTTTTCCCTATTCCCTCTGCCCTCTGACGCTTAAAATGTCTGTCCTGATACATCACAATTATTACCATGGAAACCATAAAGAGAAATAAAATAGCAGGTATTTTTATAAGATCCTCCTTTATTTCTTCTCTAACGGCTAATATCTTTAGATAAACATTTTCCGGAGGAATGTGAAAAAATTCAGAGATTTTTGATACAAACCAGGACACAATTTCAGGATCTCCCAGTAAAAAATAGTACGCAACAAAAAGAGATCCAGCTACTATCCCTATCTTGAGCAGATAACCGGAAATCCTTCCCCACGCGTAGGCAGATGTTGCTTTTCTGGGAGAAACCCCTTCGTAATAATTCTTAAGCAGATAAACAACAAAAAGAACAAAGAAAAGTTGAACAGCAAAGGTAAAAAGGTACATAAATACGGAAACCATCCACCTCTGATCAATCCCAACAAAAACCGTGATAACCCCAGCTTTATACAAAACATAAACTGGATAAAGCAAAAAAGCAAAAATCAAAAATTCTTCCGCAAAAACGCTTCTGAAAGAATAAGAAAAAATATTAAAATAGTCTTTCGCAGTAAAAAGATCTTCAGAATCGTCCAATACTTTTGATCTGGACTCGACAGCAAACCTTCTCTGTATGTAATCCAGTAAATCTAAAATATTTCTTATACGGTTTGTAGTAAGCACATTGCTGCTGTGTGCAGAAGGGTCAGGACGAAAATTCCAAGACGTCTGTACCCTCTTTGAAGAAGAACTTTCTGCCATCCTTAACTCCTAAATAAGAGCATACATCATAGAAAGAGCCGATCTCCTGTTTAACGGATAAACATCACTTCCAGCTTTTATATACGGTTCCAAAGATCCATTCTGCAGATAAATGTTTCCTGCCTTTACAGGCAAAATTATCCCTTCCCTAACGTAGCTATCTAAAACTGAAAGAATTAAGTTTCTCTCAAAACTTGAGAGCTCATATTTCCCTGAAAGAGCAGAAATGATGGTTTTATCCTCATCCTGTAGTCTTCTTTCAACGAGCAAAAACCTCTTTTCAACAAGTTTAGAGCTGGCTGTCTTCCTGACTTTCTCAAAGATAAGCCTGTATTCACGGAAAGGAAAAACATTCCTTAAAGTCTCCTCAATAAAAAACAGTATTGACCTTAAGTAAGGGTAAGATAAATAGATCATACTTCTCTCATCTCCGGAAGTATTATGAAAATCCAGTAAAACACCCCTTCCGTCATAATTGTAGGTAGATATGGAATCCATATCTATAGAAAACTTCTGCCTGACATCATGGGTTATAAAAGAATAAACGTCAATATCAACATTGCCGGGAAAAGATCTCAAAAGGGATCCCTTTCCATCACCATTAAGAGAAGGCAAAATGGTTTCCAAATAAGACAAAAATCCACATAAACCTCTATTAAAAGATTTTTTACCTTCCTCAGGCAAAGAGTCCAAAGCTAGAATGCCTGACAAAGCACTACAAACTTTGGATTCTACCCCTAACCTGAACTTTTTACTGTATATTGGGGATCTCACCCTGAAAAATACTCCCTTCTGGTTTGGATAGGAAACGGAGTTTGAATAATCCTTAGGTCGGGAAAAAGAGTTACCAAACATAAGCCTTAAACCATTGCAGGCAAGATAAAGAACTTTATAAAAGCTATCAACAGAGTTTATGTAATAAACTCCCTTAAAAGGTTTATACGTTTTCTCTGAAGGTTTATCCTCCCAGCCCTTACGCGAATTAACAGAAATTTCCAGAACAGGCTCACCTCTTTTCCCTTCTAAGAAGGCTAAAGCAAGCTCATGATTTTTTAAGGGCACACTTAACCTCATAATTCCCTCTCGGCATTAGACTCTAAGGTTTAACGAAATTATAACACAGATAACAAAAAACCCTTTTCAATGATCATATGATCTATTTGAACTGGATGAAAAAGATAAAGAAAAAAGAAAAAAAGCTATGACGTAATATTTCAGAAAGGAAATAAAATCCCTGTTGTAAAGTTCATAAACACACAACCCTGCCAGAACAATCAAGGCAATAACTGTAGGTAGTTTAGAATAAAAGGTGGCTTTATCAGGAGGCAAAAAAAACAGAAGAAGAGCCCTAAACAACCTTCCACCATCAAGAGGATAAACAGGAACCATGTTAATAAAAAAAACTATAAAATTGAATATAGCCAGATAGTTTAAAAAATCTGCTCCTGTCACCAAAAATAAATTATAGAAGGAAAAAGAAAGGATTATACTGACAAGGGGTCCTGCAGTGGCAACGAACCCTTCTTTTTTAGGATCAGATTCTTCTTTTGAAACAAAAAGAGTAGCACCAAGCAGGTGAATAACCATATAAGATGCTGGATATCCTACCTTGCGAGCTGCCCAGTAATGACCAAGCTCGTGAAAAAAAATGCAAACGTATATAGAAACAGAAAAGGAAAAAGCCTCAAAAAAGCTCCAGTTGTAGTGAAACACAAGTAAATAAAGAAAGAACAAAATCCCTAAAACAACAGAAAGGTTTAATTTTACATGGTACTTTCCTGAAAAAATTACAAAAGTTAATTTGTTGAAAATTTTTTCCAAGTTTCTTCCTTGAAAATTTTTAAGTATTGGAAAATAATTAAAAAGAGGGGAAAAATCCCCTCTTTCGGCCCAGGCATAGCCACCCCTCTTTCAGGGGGTGGTTCTTCTAAAATACAAATCCCAATCCCTGTGCAATAGTTGGGATTAAAAGAATTACAATGGCAACCAGAATTCCAGCAAAGAACCAGAGCATCTGACCTGTCTGAAACGCCCTGAAAACACCGATTAAACCAAAAGCAATCGCCGCTATAATACCTGGAACCCCAGTTACCCAGCTAACAACCCTGTCTAAGAGAGACTGGAACTCTGTCCCTGCACTCGTGTTAAAAGCCATGGCAGGATCAATAAAAGCCAGTAGCCCGAAAGCAAGAACAAAAAACAGAGCAAAATGCCTTGCAGAAACGCCTTTCAACATGACAAACACCTCCTAAAATTAATTATTGATAGATTCTTTTTTCCGAAAATTATAACACCAAACACTAAAAAGTCTTTTCAAAAACAAATCTAAAAATTACTTCCCGTTCCCGCTACCATTCGCTCTTCTAACTACATACTGGACTTTCATAGGATTCAACATGTAAACACAGCCATTTTTTTCATAAACAAACCACCCAAAAGGATCTCTTTCACAAGAAGAAACAGAAATAACGTCACCATTTTGAAAAACTATAGAGTACACTTCCCCGTTTACTTCAACAAAAAGCAGGTCAAGATATTTACCAAAATACTCAATAGTCCTCTTCAAATTATAGGATTTTATATTTTCGGTCTTAGAAAGATAATAATCCCATCTCATCAGAAGGTCTGAATAAAAAGACTTTAAAAACAGGTTTTTTTGAAAAATAGAAGGATCCTCTTTGTCTGAAATGTACACTTCCAATAGCTTTCTTAAAGGAACGGTATAATTAGGAATAGAAGAGGCTTTTAATCCGAGACTCAACAGAAATTCTTTAAATCCTTCAAGCATTTCTTCAGCTGTAGAAGAAAAACCCAAAATTATCCCCTCATAAACAACCATAATGAAAGCTTAAAATAATTATACCAAAGACAAGTCCTTGCCCTTCTCAAAAAAGTTATAAAATTAATTAAAAAGTTAAAAAGGAGGGGAAGTATGAATAAATTAACGCCAATTTTATCTTCTGTCGCTTTATTGATCGCAACTTCCTTTGCCTGGGTCAGTACAATAGAAGAAACTGCAGCAAGAAAAGCAGCAGAAAGACAAGGGGTTTACACAAAAACAGAAGGAAGTATGTCCGTCAATGCAGTATGGATAGGAAAAGAGGGTGAATGTGATCTTGTCCATGTCAGTAAATATTACAATTACTCGAGAAGTAAAGTAGAAAAGATAGAAAAAGAGCTGCTGGTATGTCCGGATAAGGTCAGCGTTAGGCAGTACACTCCATACGACAGACCTCTAAAAAACAAACAAGTTGAAGCAGAAGCAAGAAGGGTTGCACAGCTCGCTCAAAGATACGGAGCTGCAACAGGAGAGGTTGGAAACTACATAATAGAAGCCTTTGCTTTAAGAGATTATAAAGAATGTCAGGTTGAGGTCAGGATATTCAATAGGAACACAAACGCACTGCTGAAAAGGTTTAGAACAAACGGGTGTAATTAACGGGCAAGAGGGAAAGAAGTCCAGAAGATGGAGAAAAGAAAAAAATTTTCAAATCAGGTTTGATTTCTATTTAAAAATCAAATTTGTTTTCAAAAAAATTTTTTTCCTGCAACACAAACAAAACCAGCAAACTAACCCAGAAAAAAGGGCAGGAGAAACTTTCCTGTTTTTTGTTTTTCAGGGTTGTCGGGGGAAGGAAAACGGCAAACCTTCCCCACCAGCCCGCTATCTCTTTTTTACAAGAACCTGTTTTTTCTCAAAAAGCTTTTCTAAAAAGAGCTTCATTCTCTCTTTCTCAAGCTCCCTTTGTTTTTCTTTCTCTAAAAGAAGATTAAGCCTTTCAATCTCAAATCTTCTTTCAAGCCTTTCTAAAACTTCCTTGTATCTCATAGCTCTGCCTCCTGCCCTTAAGCTAGGGGTGGGAGCCCCCGCCTTGAAGCTCCTATCCTAAAAAGGACAAGAACCTCAAAGCGGGAGCCCCCAAGCCCCTATTACCCCGTCACAACAAACACTACAACGGGATTTTAAAAGGAGGGCAGGAGGCTATATTTTTACACCCTCCAAAAAGAAGGGTGCTTCAATCTATTTAAATCCAGTTCCCAAAACTCCTGGAAACTGAACCTCACTCCGTTTATATAGATGGCTCTTCTGCGACCATCTATGTGAATTTCAATATTTCTAAAAACTTTTTTCAGTTCTTTTACTTTTTTTTCTATGTCACTTTTTAAAACTCTCATTTTCTTCTCCTCCTTCTACCGGCACCTGCCCTGCACTGCAGGTGACCGGTAAATTTTTCTTTAATTAAAAGAAACAACCAGCCACCGCAGTGCAGGCTTCCCCTAGGACTCCAGAAATTAGTTTTTAGAGTCCATCATTGGGGGGTGCGGTGTTGGGAGGAAAAAAGTTAACCCTCAAAAGGAACAATAAACTTCTGAAATTTAAAGGTGGTTCTTTTCTCAATGGAACCATCTTCTCTCTTAGTTTCTTGCACTATTCTTTCTGAATGAGAAAATATAGGTACTACTTTGCCTAAATATCCAAGTCTCTCATTCCACATATGGGCCACCAAAAACATAAATGAAGGTGACCCTATAGGCATATGCACATACACCCTATTCCAGTCTCCTTGTCCTATTATATTTAAAATATCAAACAGAGTATCAGATACTTTATAGAGTTCAAAAGAGTCCGCGGGGGAATTCTTCAATTTGGGAATAATATCTTTCACAGCTTGTACTACATTTGCAGCTATTGTACTAGGGTGCGAAACCTCCTTTACCAAGTCCTCATTTGTTAAATCTGCAAAATTTATTATTGTTCCTCCTAATTCATGAACCGCATTTATCTGCTCTTCAGTTAAAGAATGATTTGTTAAGTTTAAAAATAAAATTTTCTTCATACCCAATACCTCCTGATTTTATTTCCACCGATCCCCTGCCCTGGATCGGTGAGTTTTGATTAAAAAACAAAAAGCCTCACCGACACCGAGGGCAGGTCTGATACAGCATAAAGCTGTATCGTCGGCATCAGGAGGCTTTAAAACTTGCAAAAGCTAAAAATTAAAATATTATAAAATATATAAGGGGACCGCCCCATAACCCCTCTGGGTCAAAGGAGTTAGGGGCGGCGGGGCCCCTTATTCTCCCACTGAGATTTTGAGGATCACCCTAAGGGTGATTCCTCTCCATCTCAGAAAGGTTTTCAGGAAAACCCTCATTCTCCTCACCTCCTTTACCGGGTTATTTTTACCAAAGGCACCCCGGTTCCAAAATAACCTTTGAATAAAAACCTTTAAAATTTGGAACCGCCCGGCTTTGGAGGTGAGGATATCCCCCTTGACAAAAAAAACAAAAAACATAATATGTATATAGGGGACCAGAGGATAGCTCCTTTGGGCGGAAGGAGCTATCCCTGGCTGAGCCCCCTTACCCTACCTTGATTTTGAGGAACACCTTAAAGGTGATTCCTCTCCACCTAAGGTGGGCTTTAAGGGATACACTCATTTTGCACCTCCCCTTCAGGCTGGGGTTTGGATTTGCCTCTTACGAGACAGCCCCAGCCCCTAAAAGAAAACAAGATTTTTTTAAAAAAAGGGGCTGCCCAGCTTCGGGAAGGTGCTTATCCCCTATATACATATTCCCCACTGACACTTACCCTTTCCTAAAAAGGAAAAAGATAAGTGTCTTTTCCCTTAAAGGAACACCCTGTGGGGAAGGGTGATGGTGAGCCTAACACCCAAGACCTGGGATGGGTCTTCGGCGAGAAGACTCACCAAGCTCGTGCTTTGCCTTTTTGGGATGTGCCCAATAGCAATTAACGGGCCATCCCTTCTTATAAGCACCAATACGGATATTCCAAAACTTAGGATACCCGTGTTCTTTTATCTCAGAACTATAAAAACGAAGGGCTTCGATAAGCCTTTCCTCAAACTTTCTTCTCATTGCCCTACTTCCTTTCTCTGTTAAGAAATGAGAAAGTTTATGGGCAATTCTCACGAAGTTTTCAACAGAAAGCTCATCAATCTCACCTCCAAACAAAAGGAGGTAAGAAAGAGGAGCAGAATCTTTAAAGAAGTCCAATATCCCAGGAAATAATACTTCAAGGGCTTCTAACCTCAACAAATTGTCCCTGTTGTTGAGTAAATAAACAACTTCTAAATTAAAAGATTGCACAGAAAATTTTAGATATCCCTTTACTACTCTTTGATCAATATCATACTTTTCAAAAAACTCTATTTCAAAGAGCTCCTTATCAACGAGACCTTTCGCCTTAACATCAAACAAAAATTCTATAAATACATAAGGTGAAAGTCTCACGGCTGACTCAATTGCTTTAGCAGGAATTCTATAAAACTCATCAGGAGCATACCAAATGGTATACTTCTTTCCTCCAGGATTCTGAACCTCAAACCCTAAATTCCTATCTCTCGAATACATAATCTTAGTGATATTCTCTTTTAGAAAATCGTCACCTTCAAACCAAAGCTTCAGTCTAGTTTGGAAGTCTTCCACATCATCAGTTCCTCTAATTTCCCAGTATTTCTCATTCAAGAGCACTACGTACCCTTCGACCTCCTCACACAAGGGCTCCTCAAAAAAATCTGGATTATGAATAATAAAATCGCGATCCCTTTTTTCCAAAACCTCTGACAGAATAAATACTTCGTTTCTCATCTCTCTAATACCTCCTTCAGTTTTTTTTGGACCTGCCCGGTCTTTGAAAAAAACAAAGACCTCCCTCAGTAACACACGGGAGCGACCGGGCAGGTCACTTTGAGTCCCTGGCTCAAAAAGAACCAGAAAACTCCCGCGGCACTGAAGGAGGCATCCCACAGTGCGGATAATCCGCTTTATCCCAAAAGGGATGGGCCTCTGTGGGGCAGACCTTTTTCTTTTTTTGCCGTTTCAAAAAACCAAAAACTAAAAACAAAAAATAAAAAAATAAAAAGTAAAAAAATAAAAAAAATAAAAAAACAAAAAACAGAAAAGTTCCTCCGACTGCCGCGTGACCTGCACGCTTCCCTATTCTTTTTCCAAGTAACCAAACAAACTTTTGAGATACTTTAAATATAACCCCTGATAAAATATTTTGTCAACGATAACACAAAAAACAAAATCAAAAGTTTAAAAAACAGAAAAGAGGTTTGAAAATGGAGACAATAGAAAAACAATACGTGGAAAAAAGCATAGATTTCGTGTGGTCTGAAACACTTAAAATGATAAGAAAAAATCCCTCTCTGAAGGAAATACAAAATGACCTTATATCTGCAGGGATTAAAGGTCTATCGGTAGCTTCAAAAAGGTTTAAAGCTGAAAAAGGGTTTTCCTTCCTCACATATGCAGGACCTAATGAACGCCATGTCCCGCATCAGCCTGGATTACGAAAATGAGAAAAATGACCTCACCCTTCTTGAAACAATTGGGTCAAACCAAATGGAAAAATTCCAGAAAGAAATGGAAAAAAAGGAGATGAAAGAAGAGCTGAAAAGGGTGATGAAAAGAGTACTAACAGAAGAAGAGTTCAAGGTAATATGCCTTAGATACGGTTTGTTCGGGAATGAACCGAAGAACTACAGGGAAATATCTGAAGAAATGGGATGGAAATCTAGACAGGCTGCACACCAGAAAGAAAAAAGAGCAATGAAAAAACTGATACATGCAGTAAGAAAAAACAAAAAGCTAAGAGAGTTTGTCAGATAGTCAAAACGGTGTTTACATACTTATTGTTCAGATTTGCATGATTTTTTATCTGAATAAGAGCCGTTTTTCTCGGTTCAATGAATCTCAAAGACTGCTTGTTGATCCTGAGTTTTCTTGAAAGTTTCTCATGGTTTACCTCATCGACTCCCAGTATTATCTTGGTAGCAGTATTAGAAAGAACATCATCAGAAAAGTGAGAAAGGCTCTGACTTGCCATTACAAGTGCTATCCCGAATTTTCTACCCTCTTTTGATATTATGTTCACTATGTGTTCAGGCTCGTCAGAAAAAAACATGTGGGCTTCATCCAGCACTATTATCCTGTCTATCCTATCTTTAATTCCTTCCTCTTTTGCCTTAAAAAAAATCTCCTCAAGCAGGAAATCAACAAAAAGCTTCTGCTCATCGGGATTAAGGGAGTTTATAAGATATCTTCTCACGGGCTTGTCCCCAAAATCAGGTTCCTTTCCCTTGAATATGCCTGACTGGTAAAGGGACTCTATATATCTGAGTACGCTCTTTAAAACATCTTCGCTGTCGTATTTGATGTAATCATCCAGTTCCCTGCCTGTTTCTATACTGTCTATATACTCCGAATAAAGCCTTTTCGTTTCCTCTTTCAGGTCCTCTATTTTGTTCTCTATTTTTGAAATCTCTGTTTCATCCAGACTGCCTTTTTTTAAAAGCTTCTTCCTGTATTTTTCAAGTAGCGTAAACTTCCTGTTCAGCTCATCAAGCTTTTTCATCGCTTTTGAACCTGCGCCTGTTACCATCTGCTTTAGTTTATACTCAGAAAATTTCTTCAGGTCTTCCATTGTAGGATACTTCTTTGAAAATCTGCTTTTCCTGGGATCATAATCCAAAGACCAGGTTTGAGGGTCATCTATGTAAAACCCATTCGCTGCATACAGGTCTTCTAAAAGATGGATCAGCACATTTTCCTGCTTTATGCCGAGTTTTCTGCTCGTTCTGTTTATGGCTGAAACAAAACTCCTTATTTTTTTTCTTACACCACCAAACTGTCTGTCTGAGGAAACCTTCAAAGGATTAATTCCTGCCCGACCGGACTCAGAAAAAATGGCCGTTGAAGAAATTGAATCAGAAAACTCCAGATCCCCATGAACGTCAAGAACAAAAATCCCCACAAAATCACCAGAAGTTTCAACCATCTGGTTTACTGCCTTTCTAAGAAGATGAGTCTTCCCCGTACCCGAAGCTCCGAGAACAAGCATGTGGCCGTTGTAAACCCTACTAGAATGCCATATAACAGCCCTGTCCTGATTAAACCTTTCTTTTCCAAAAATTATTCTCATAAAAATCCCTCAATAATCAATATCTTATAAAACAATTCTAACAGCAATTCAGAAAGACATTTCTCAAGCTACTTCTTCTCAAGAATCAAAGATTCCCTCAAAAATTCAAAGAATCCTGAATGACTCCTGGACTGAATCCAAACAGAACCAACCCCTCTGAACCTGCACACTATACCTTCACCGGAGAAAAGTGTTGATTTTATCCCGCCAACAGTCTTAAGCTCAAAATCCAAATTCTCTGTATAGGCAAGAACATGCCCTGTATCCACTATCAGTTCATTTCCTTTTAGGTCTTTCCTATATATACCTCCAAAACCAGAGATAAAAACAAGCCCTATACCTTTAATCTTGAGAAATTCAAAACCTTCCATACCAAAATAAGTCCTAAACCCTCCGATAGAACCCTCTATTTCCACATTTCCCTCAGAATCCTCCCAGGCAGCAAGAAACCCTCCGGGTCTAACTTTTATAGGGTAAGAGTCGGAAGAAAGGGTTATCTCTGAAATAGAACCTAAAGACGCATTAGAAACCACCCCCAGCTCAGAAAAATCAGCTAGAGACCTATATCTGTTTAAAAAAGCACTTTCCTTTCCAAACAACTTCCGGGACACAGAAGAAAATAACCCTCCTTTCAAAAAAGGCTCAACCTTTATACTCGGATCCATATAAACCATAGCCCCAGAACCAGCTACAACACTTTCTCCCTCGTTAAGCCTGAAATGAAGCATGGAAAAAGAATCCTTAAAAGAAATTCCGTACTCCATAACAATCTCCTACTTTGCTTTCTTTGCAAGAAAGGGCAAAGCTATTAAAATAGAAAAAAACATTAAAATAAAAGCATAAGTTTCCAGTCTAACAAAAAAACTTTCTTTCCATTCCTGGCTAAAATACTTAACAAACTCCTGAGACTTTAACGCCCAATATACGTAGTAGAGATTAGAACGATCTGCATCAACAAAGGGGTTTATCACGGGCATTCTGACAGGATTTCCATTTTTATCGAAAAGAATATAGCCCTTAACAACATAGACCTGAACGTCTCCCACGGATTTACACTCTGAGCAAGTATAATCAATAACTTTTCCATTTTTTATGGCACGAAGATGCCTGAAAACTCTCCCTTTATACATAAAGTAACCTATAATAACTTCTCCATTACCATCTATAGCCTTAAGATTTTTTATCCTACAATCTCCAACTCTCATTAAATCCCATCCTGTTAACTGTTCAATAAAAGGAAGAAGGGGGGTTCTGGACGGCACAACCATTACAAATTGCCCAAAAATTCTTGAAAATACTTTCACAAAAGAACTACCAGGAATTTCATCAGGAACTACGTATTCTGCAAAAAACAAAAAAAAGAGTAAAATAAATCCAACTAAAAACCTCACAACAATCCTTCGGAAAATCTGAACTTCAGGTAATAACCTGAGATCTTCAAAAAATCGTAAAAGCCTATCTTTTTCCCTTCTTCCCGCTTTCTTGGATAATAAGAAACAGGAACAAACTCTATAGATGCATTCAGTTTTAAAGCTTTAAGAGAAATCTCAGCTTCTATCTCAAATCCCTCCGATTCTAATGACATTCTCTTAAGCAGTTCTGTTTTTAACAACCTTTGACCGGAAAAGACGTCAGGAATTCCCATCAATTTTACAAAAATTTTATTTGCAACAAAGCTGGTAAGAGAAACATCTCTATATAAAGCCACTACATCCATCGTCCTCATACCAACAACCATATCAGCACCAGCCTTCTCCCTCTTGTCAATAAGCCTTTCTATATTAGCCGGTGGATACTCTCCGTCCGCATCCTGAAAAACAACATCTTTCCCAACTGCATACCTAAGTGCCTTACGCAAAGAGTATCCTTTCCCTCTGTTTTCTAAGTTTCTTAAAAGAACAATATCTTCACCAAAAGATCTTAAAATTGAATAAGTCCCGTCTTTGGATCCATCATCAACAACAACAACCTGTTTCCTAAAAGGTAAAGACAAAACCTCTTCCAGTGTCTTTCCTACAAATTTTTCCTCATTGTAAGCCGCTATCAAGATGGTTATCAAAATCCGTCTCCAAGAAAATTCATTACAACAATAGGAAAAAACGCAATAGATACCAGCAAATAGATAAAAAGAATAAAATAAAAAATCTTCTTAAAAGAAAGTTGATATCTCAACTTATAACCTCGAAAGGTTAATTTACGACTTCCTATATAATTAAAAAAATATCAAATCCCTTCATTCCACCTTTTATAAAGATGTTCTCAGAGCTTATTTGTAAAATTATAACACAAAACACTAAATAAAATTTTCAATATCAAGTGCCTGGGCAGTACCTCTGTATATAATCCCAAAAACGACCTCTAAAAGTACAAACCACGTATTTTTTTAAACTCGAGTCATTATAAAAACCGTCGAGCCTGGAAGCTGTGTACCCCAGATAAACAAGCGTTGCTACTTTTATCTCTTCTATGTACTCTAAAGTATCACTGGATACATGTCTTCTGACCATTCTGTTAAAAAGAGAATCCAGATATTCTTCATTTAACCTTCCATCTAAATCAAATAACTTTCTAAGACTATTGATATCTTTATTCTTTACATAAGTAAAAATCTTAAAACCAGGAAGTTCTCTTTCAGGATAAAACTCTTCGGCACAGGAATAGGCCTCTAAGACGTCCGATAAAGCCCTTGCATAATCAACCAAAAAAATCCTTTTTCTGTCAACATCAAGATCAAAGGTGACATCTCCCAGAACCTCGACCTTATTTGAGGAGATTAACACATCCACATAATCGGAAAGATCAGCAGCCCTCTCCAAAAAATCATTTTTACTCCCTTCCAAAGCAGAAATATAAATCCTGTAAGGTTCAAAGGAAACAAGAGCATCACGGATGAAATTGTCCTCAAATCTGTAATCTACTCTCTTTTCAAGGCGTATTAATTCCTTGTTTGAACTGCCTGAGCCTGAAATCATCATCATAACTCCCCCCAAAAAAGAAGTTAGACTATCCACTTAATAAAAACATAATTAAACACCTTATATATGACAACCATATATAAGGGTTAAGCTCTACCTCCGTTTAAAACAATAATCAATAGGATCCTGGTGCTCAAAACACCTATAAGCCTCAAGCCTCCCCTTCTTATACATATAAAGACACAAATTATAATAATATTCCCCGCACTTTGCTCCCGTAATTGGATCCGAGTAAATATTTTTTGAAGAAAAAGAGGCTATCAATCGGTAAATAACACCCTTCTCACAAACATTTTTTCCAAAATAATCTGCAGCTGCTATTCTATAACGGCGACCTACATTCTTCACAGCAGGACCCTTTTTTATTAATAAGTAGAAAAAATCTTTACCGTTTTCGCAATAAATGTCCATGCTTACACTGCCAAGACCTCTAGAAGCACCCTTTATCATTTTAGATACATTGAAATGATTTCTATCAAAAAACTGAACTGCCCAAGAAGTTAGATTGATAAAAACCTCATTGTTTATCTTTTTTGTTCCTGGAAAAGAGCTCCCAATCCCTAAAAACAAAAAAGCTAAAAAGGATAAAAATAAAATCCCCCTCATTGAAAACACCTTACAAAAAAAACTTCTAAAATTATTATAACACCATTAACAAAATTTAAAATATCAAAAGTTTATACGACAAATAACCTGTTATCGCAAGAGGAATAACAATGATAACCAGAGAAGACCTTAAAAAATTTAAAGACTTTGTAGTAAAATACGTAGAAGAAAATAAAAGAGGTTTTCCTGTAGACGTAAAACTTATGATAGGAAAAAAAGAAAAAACCACAAAAGTGTACTTCGTAGCCACAAAAAAGCAAAAAGAAAAATTTTTAAATAAACTAATTCCTGTTATAGAAATATCAGAACTAGATTCCTTAACAAATACTCCCCTTGAAAAACAGGAAGAAGAAGCATACAAAATACTAAAAGAAGCATTTGATACGGTAAAAGCACTCTCTGAAGTAAAGAAAACCTTTAATGGAAAAATAATTAAAACGGAAGTATTATGAATAACATGATAACCAAGGAAGAACTAAAAAAAGCAAAAGAAAAGATAATTGAAATTACACAAAAACTGGACAATACCTGTGATCCTTATTTGTCTGATTACATATTTCCCGTAAAACCATCAATATTAGAGCTGATAAAAAAAGCTGAAAACAAAAATTTGACGGTAAAAGAATACAAAGAACTAAAAAAACAGATAGAAAAAATAGAAACCATGACAGAAAAAGACGCTATAGAAGAGTTGAAGCTTGAAAAAGCTATTAACTGTCTTACAACATCGGGAGAGGAGTATATAGTATTATTTTCCCAAGACTTAGAAAAAATATCAGATTTGTCCATAAAAGACTTTAGAAACCTAAAACAAGAGGTGGAAAGAATAATAAAAGAAAAAGAAAAACAAAAGACAATAGCAATTATACTTTTCATACTGTCCATAATACTGGGATTGCTATCAATTTTCATCTCAATAAAGATAAACAGTCAGCAAACAAACATACCGATGTGGGTTCCGTCACTTCTCGCAGTATTTTCTGCATTAATGACTCTAGCTGCAGCTGCATTAACAGTAAAGGCAGAAAAATTAGGCAACGTTAAACCTAACAAATACCCTATTCTGACAAAAATAACAGAAGAGGTAAAAGAATGATTAAGATATGTCCCGCCTGCAAAGCAAAAAATCCAGAAGATGTTCCTGTATGCTCAAACTGTCTCGAGGATCTGTCTGTAGTTTCTCCTGTACAAGAAGAAGAAAAGAAAGAAACATTAACCCTTTCAATAAACGGCAAAGAAATCACAGTAAAAAACGGAGACGTTATAGGAAGACAAGCATCTGGTTCCGAAATCTTTAAAAATTTTCCAACAGTTTCCAGAAAACATGCAAGAATAACATATGAAAGCGGAAACTGGTTTATAGAGGATCTAAACTCAACTAACGGGACTTATATAAATGGAGAAAGAATAAAACCTTACGAAAGAAGAAAAATAACAGAAAAGGACAAAATAAACCTCTCTATATCAGTCGAGGTAAACCTAATTAGCTAAAGCTCTCTATCGCTACCAACAACCTTAACTGCAACCCCAGAAATCCCGAATCTTTCTTTCAGAAAACTTTCAAAACTCTCTAAAAAGTTAGAGACCAGCCACTCCTTAAAAACCTCATCCGGAACTGGAATGTAAAAAAGATCTTCCACCTCGTCAACAATAACAAGCTGTGCCGCCTCAATAATCTTATTATCAAATTTGTCTATTAAGTTCCCCTTCGACTCAAGAGACTTCTCATGTTTAGCATCCACGACTCCTCTCCTTAAAATAAGCAGTATCAATCTACATTATACCAGATAGGTGTCTAATTTTGGACACCTTTGTATTAAATGTGGCTACCTTTTCCCTCTGAAACCTTTGCATGGTGAACTACCCTTAAATAAATTTAAGGGCTTCACAGGGAGTCTGCTTGCTTAATGTAAGCCTTATCCCTGACAGGTGGTCACCACACCTTACTACCCCTATCTGTCCATATACTCGGACAGACTTGGGGCTACTTTTTAATTTACCAAATACTCTTATTCTGGTTGTTTGTTTTAATCCTGTAATATAGTCGTGGAAACTCTTTTTAAACTTCTTTAGTATATTTCTTGCTCCGTTTACATCTGCATTTACTAATCCTAATATGCTTTTAAATAGTCCCCTGTGTTTCCTCGCTTCAGGTGTGTAATTTTCTTTGCTGACAGCTAGATTTTTTAAGCTGTTTACACCTGAAGTATAGCTCTCATCTACTAAAACTGTCTTTATCCCATATTCCCTTGCTTTATATTCTATCTGTTTTGATACTCTACCGTGTGGTAGTAAACTAAGCATTTGGTCTATTATGCTTGATAGTTTGCTTTCTTTGTTTTTACTCTCTTGGAGTTTGCCTATTACGATTGTTGAAACATTGTATCCCTTTGCAAGCTCTACTATCAGGTTTGAAACTTTATGGCTAAAGTCTCGTATCAGGTTGTTTATCCTTCTTTGTATTCTGTGGAGTATCTTATCTACTCTATTTGTTGGTAGTCCCTTATTTGACAGGTTATCTCTTTTCTTTTGCCATCTGGCTAATTTCTTTAGGTATTTTCTTAATATTGACTGTACCCCCTTTCCATCTACTACATAGCTTATTGGCTGGTTCTCTATCACAATCGTTGCAAAGTTTGATACTCCGTAGTCTATTGCAAGTGCTTTATCTGTTTGTGGTTTGGTTTCCTGCTCCTTTTCAGTCGCCCAAATCAGAGATTTGTCTATTTCTTTCTCATATACGATGTTTAGCCTGTATGTTATATTGCCGTATGCTTTATATGGTGTGATTTGTATGTTTAACACATTAAACTGGCTTAAGTCTAATCCTGTTTCTATTCTTAGGTAATCTATATCTATACCGTGTTTTTCTTTTAGGTGTTGTTTTAACTCTTTTGATAGACTTAATCTTATTGCGTTTCCTTCAATAGTAAATCCTGTTTTATCGTAAATTATTGGTCTGTGTGGTGATTTTTTCTTATTATATTTTGGTGGTTTTACTGGTGATGGATATTTTTCTGGTTTTTGTAAGTATTTAAAGAAATTCTGCCAGCATCTTGATAGTTCATCTAATACTATCTGTGCTGTTCTGCTTTGTAGGGATTTTTTATGTATAGAAGTGTCTTTTAGTTTGTTGTATAGGTCAAACTTATTTGGTTTCGCCAGTTTGTTTTTTACAAGGTAGTTTGCCTCATTCCATAGTTTGCCTGCGTGGTAAGTTAAATAGCTTAATACTATGTTTGTGGTTGTATTTACATTATTTAACTCTATTCGTAAACTTCTTTTTACTTTTTTACTGCTCATTTTTGATTATCCTATGGTAAACCAACGAAAAAAGCAAGCCTTTAAAAAAAACGAAAAATTGAACGCTTAAAGGGTTTTTACGGCTTACGCCGTGCTTTCTGTATCCATTTTCTAAAGAAAATGGTTTTAGAAAGCAAAAAAAATTTATAAACAAATTGATGATGATGTATAGGTTTTGATAAAAAAATAAAAATCAAAAATCTGAAAACTAAAAACCCCAAATAAGGTTGACCCTAATTTTCCGGGTCAAGGGAATTTAACTGTCTAAATCTTCGGCTTGATTTGATTTCTAAATAAAAATCAAAAAACAAAACACGCCAAAATCATTAATCTCCTTTCCTTGCCCAAAATCAAAAAAACACTTGACCTTTTAAATCCTTTTGATATGTTAAATATAAAAATCTATTAGGTTTTTAACCATGGACAAAACTATTGTAGAAAAAACGATTATAGAAGAGCAAAAAACGGTCGTTGAAAATCCAGAAAAAACCCTGATTGAGAAAAAACCATCAAAAGAAACAACTGCATCAATAAAACAGTTTCAGGGGAAAAAAATCATAAAAGAGTTCACGGCAGAAGGAGGGGAAGCCGACC
>Ga0256832_1000245_pt1 | contig 34495 bp, 16 predicted proteins | sample 134614metaG_FD_190534 | JGI IMG/M metagenome (GOLD analysis project Ga0256832, IMG submission 190534) | Hydrothermal vent microbial communities from Lau Basin, Pacific Ocean - 134-614 | ecosystem: Environmental > Aquatic > Marine > Hydrothermal vents | place: Pacific Ocean: Lau Basin | collected...
AACCTAAAAAACAGTTAGCAGAGCAATAAAGATCTATTTGTCTGAAAGAATTATTTCACTTTTTACCAACCAGGAAAAACTAAAAGCTAACAAAGAAGCAGCTTCTAACCAAAACACAGGACGTAAATTATCCAAAGAATTATATTTACCTTTTAGAAAATTGGCATAGATAGCGATCAATACAATAAAAATAATGATTGCATATCCACAGATCTTATAAATTTTATTTCGCAATTTTTTTTCTGCTGTCATTTTAGATCCACTCCTGGTGAATAAAAATAATGAAAATATGGCAAAAGATATAAATAATAGAGTTGCCGAAACATAATGAATAGTACCTATAATCCCCATATTGACAGGGTTATTGATACAATCGGTAAATGGAGCTCCGGCAGAAGTCGGGAAAAAAGCTACGCCTAATGCAAAAATGCCTGCTAAATTGGCCAATAAATTATCCAGCGAACTATAACCGTAATATGCAAACAATCCCAGAGAAACCGCACATAATACCCCAACGAAAAAATTTCTCATTACAGTATGATAATAAGCACTTATCGAATTTTGTACCAATTCACAGCCTCCAAATACTGCAGCTCCCACTATTAATATGACCGGTAATAAAATTCCAAGACTTCCTATGATAAGTTGCAAAGTATGACCTGAAACAGGTTCCGGTACTTTTGTTGCATTGGAATTTTCTAATTTTTTAATAAATTCAGGTTGTTTCATGTGTTTAAATTTTTTTATATTAATGATATTTTGATTCTTAACTTATCTGATTTTTACTATTTTCTTTGTAAAAATGAATGAACCGTTTTTTAAAATAATAAAATATACTCCATCATTTAATTCGGAAATATCAATTCTTTTATTAATAACATTCCCTTTATTAATTAAAGTTCCTCTGGCGTCATATATAGTAAAAGATACATTATCCGTAATATTAATACCAGCAATATTAATCTCAGACTTTGAAGGTATTGGAAATATGAATAAAGGATTGATATCATTATCTATTGTATTTGTTGTGTGTAGCACGATATCGATACAATATTTTTCACTTATACAGTTATTTTCATTTGTTTCAACTACACATATTTTTCCATTTAAACTATCCAGCCAATTAATTTTTATTGAATTTAATGTCTGACCTTCCAAAATCAATCCATTTTCAACTTCCCAAAAATAAGTTGAATTATTATTGGGTCCTATGATTTTATAATTTTCAATACTATTGGTTTTTGGAGTTACAGAGCCTTCGATTCCTTGCACAACAGGAGTATTATATGTTTCTATTGATTGCATTATTTGATCAGTGCAACCAAAATTATTTTTTACCGTTAAAATATAATCACCGGGTTCACTAACGATAATGAATGAATTTGTAGAAGAAAATCCTTGTGGTCCTGTCCAGGTATAAGTATCTCCTCCACTTCCTATAAGAATTGCTGAATCACCTTCACAAAACTTCGGATCACCTACAATATTTATTACAGCAACAGGTTTTTCAAATACCGATATTGAAACAGATGCAGTATCAATACAACCATTGCTGTTTTCTGCAATAAGATTGTATTCCCCTTCATTTTTGACGATAATAAATAGATCGGAAGAAGTAAACCCTTCCGGTCCTGTCCAGAAATAAGTATCACCTCCGCCTGCTATAAGGATCACAGAATCTCCTTCACAAAATTCGGTTGTACCCACAGGATTTATTACAGCTGACGGTTTATTGTATTCATAGATAAAGACAGATATAGTATCCGTACATCCGTTACTATCTTCCACAAAAAGCTTATAATAACCTTCTTTATTTACAGTTACAAATGAATTTGTAGAAGAAAATCCTTCCGGTCCCGTCCATGAATATACAACTCCTCCACTTCCTGTAAGAATTACGGAATTTCCTTCACAAAAACCATTTGAAATATTGCCTTCCACAGAAATACCGGCAATAACTTTATCTACTTCAATAAAAGTAATAATAGTTGAATCACAACCAAATATTGAAATTAAATTATTTTCCCTGAATGTATCTTTTGTTATATTATAATATGTTGTCCTGTCGGGAAACATATAATCATCTCCATAGCATACGGTATGGTTTTCTTCAATTAAATAAGCAGGATGTACTTTAATAAAAACAATATTGGAATATGCATTTGAACCTAAATGTACCTCTGCCCTAAAATATTTATCTTCATGCAAATTTCCGGTTATGTAATGGGCAGTATTAGCTCCGCTGCCCCCTGAAACATTTTTCCAGTTTGTATTACCATCCGGTGATTCTTGCCACTGGATAGATCCAACTGAATTTGATAAGTCTAATGTTGTATTTTCACCTTCACACAGTTCCGCATTGGAAGTTGATGCCGTCCCGGCTATGGGATCAGATATTTCCACAGTTATGCCTATCATGTATCTTATGCTCAAATTATCGGGAAGTTCATAAAAATTACCTCCGTTAATACTTGCTGAATAATAAAATGTTTTATTTCTATTTGGTTTTTCGTTTTGTGTTCCTAAAGGATAGTAATCTTTATCGGAATTTGATTTAGTAAGAGCAAATCCTGCTAAAATATCAGTATTTTCCAACAGCGGAGAATCAAAAATTTTAAAACTTTTCCATTTTCCCAAATCATTTGAAGTAATTAATGTTTTATGCGACTGAGCGATAATATTTCCTAAAGTATCAAGTAGAACAGCATAAACTTTCTGACCTACGCTTGGAGTATGTTCATATATGAATACATCAACCGATCGAATTTTTGTAGCTCCGTTTATATGGTATTTTGATGCAAATATTCCTGAATGACCATTGATAAACCCTAAAAAATCATCCGGCTTTTTTGCAGAGGAATAATTAAATTTATCAAAAGTTGTAACTTGAGTCCATGTTTTGTTATTATCATGGTTATCCGAATCATCCGGAATGCTTATAGAAATTAGATTTTCCCCTATATTTGACGGATTAAAAGGATTAAAATCTACTATAATAGTTTCTCCCGGATTTATAACCGGAATCGTTTTAACATCAGAGAAATTATTCGATAAAGAAATGTTTAGGCTTACATCCAGATCATATACAGGCTCATATAAATTATTGGTCAATGCTGCTGAAATATTTTGCGGATTTCCGTATTTTATTGAAGATTCGCCCAGAGTATATATAGCATCAATGGAAATGTTTTTATTTGTATTGGGAATAAATCTATATGTTCTTCCAAAATCCGGTTTTGGTCTGGTATTTGAGTTCCCGTAATTCAAACCATAGGTATATATTTCATCTATTGTATAGTTTTCATTTGAAAAATATACTTCGTCCCAACCATCTTTGGAATTTTTTCCAACTACCAGAAGTTGCATGAATTTATTACCAGACCCTTTCAAACCACATGCAGCCGTTTTAAATGAATTGACCGCATTGGCAGGAGTCCAATTTCCATAAATAAATTCAATGATATTTGATGTTTCATATAGTTTAATCTGAAATTCCAGATTATCGTAAAATAAACCCGGATAGGTTGTTTTTTCTTTAATGCCTTTATATTGAATTGTACATACCCTGTTTGGACTGTTTCCTGAAGTATAAACACGGTATTCAGGATTTGTTCCCCCTGTCAGATTATGGTTAAATATACTTATCAAATTAATATCCTCCGGTTCCGTTGAATCAAATAAACCTTCGCTGTTATAGTTGGTATATTTGAAAAATAAGTCAGGCTTAGAGGGAGGGGTGGTACCCAATTTTATAAATCCATTTGTATTTAATATAAATTTGGAAAAGGACATTCGGTTGTATTGAAAATCAAAACCTATATCAATAGGATCTGAATTGGCATCATCATAATTAGCAGTAGTAATAATCGAGCCTTTATTGCCTAGATCAATATAAAAACCTGAAAAATTTTGTGCATCTTCTGCTATATAATTTGAAGTATTACATGTAACCAGAATATAATCTTCTTTTTCAGTAATATCTGATCCAAAGTTATTTATCACGGTAAGTTTCACATTATATTTTCCCGGCTTTGAATATTTTACTGTCGGATTTTGTTCATTTGAAGTAGATGGATTACCTCCTTCAAATTCCCAAAACCAGTTTGAAGGTTCATTGACAGAAATATCCTTAAATTCTGCTGTTTTTCCCGCAACAATAGTAGTATTATCACAAACAAAATCAGCTACCGGAGCTGAATTTTGACTATAAAGTTCACTTTCCCACAATCCTCTGCCGTATGTAGCTGCACGTAACTTGCTGAAAGAAGGATTGGGATCATAGTAGATTTCCAAATCGCTGATTACAACTTTTGGCATACCCGAATTGAAAAATTGCCAATTGGCTGCCCCTCTTTTAACAAACACACCAAAGTCTGTCCCAACATATAGTTCATCCATTACCTGGTTTTGCTTGTTTTGTACAATTGTATTTGCAGGTATGTCGGGTAAACCTGCAGAAATATTACTCCATGTCATTCCTCCGTTTGTAGTTTGATAAACCACATTGGAATCATAACTTCCCAAAGTAATCCAAACAGTATTAGGATCGTCATATTTCACAAATATTGAAGTAATAAAATTATCCGGAAGACCGGAAGTAATATTTTCCCAATTATTGCCGCTGTCTGTCGTTTTCCATATAGTACGGGGTTCGGATGCATAAATGATTTTTATATCTGAAGCTGCAACTGCAAGGCATCTGAATTTATCTTCGGAATTTTTATTAAATACAATTTCCCATAAATCTCCCTGATCATTGGATTTATAGATATGTTGATAACCTGCATAAAGTATTTTATGATTTTGTGGATCCAACGTTAGAGGTGTCACCCATGCTCCTTCAGATCCTGTAGGATGTATTTCATCATAAGGATTAGTCAACCAATGATCTTTTGTTCTATATATTTCCATGCCATTTTGAACCTCTCCATATTGTATATTATTATCTGTATAATCAATTAGGCAATCCATACCATCACCATAAATTCTATCAAACCATATACCATTATAATAGTTTTTTGTACCGTTATCCTGCAATCCGGTGATTATATCATATTCTTCCGTTTGGGCTACTCCTACTTTATACATTTCGCTACAAATAACTCCATTTGAAATATAACTCCAGTCTTTTCCGTTTTCCGTTTTATATAACCCTCCATCATTGCATTCATAGAGAGTAGTTCCGTTAAAAGCAAAAGAATGCTTATCTGCATGCACAATTTCACAATATGAACAATAGTAATCCGCCCAAAAATTATTTAATGTCCATGAATGACCTCCATCTGTTGATTTGTAGGTATTGATACCGCCACAATATAAAATATCCGGATTGTTCGGATCTACAATTAAAGACATATTACGCCAAGCTTGTCCTCCTGTATCATTACCATCTAAAGCACGACCTAAAAGATTTGGAAAAGGTCTAAACAAAGTGGAAAACGATTCGCCGCTATCATTTGACACAGCAATTTCATATAAACCGGATTCTATATTGGAAACCAAAGCATAAACTTTATTTGGTTGAGCAGGACTTATCGCCAGTTCAATTCTTCTTGCGCCAAAACTATAATAATTATATACATTTTCAATATTAGATCCATTATTTGTTAATTTGTATATTTCTCCCAAATATTGATGTGAAGCATATAAAATCGAATGATCATTCGGTTTAAATTCAAGGTCTGCAATATTTTTATCAAATATCCTGTTCCAGGTTGTTCCCCCGTTAGTCGTTTTGTATATGCCGTTTGTAGTAGCCGCATAAATTATATTATTATCAGCAGGGTGTATTAATAATCTGTTTACTGAATAATCGTCTGCAACTTCAAATTCCAATCCGGTTTTATACCAAGTGACTCCTCCATCGGTAGATTTTAATACTCCTATTCCATTGTCATGTCTCCAGGCATCTTGGTCACCACTTCCGATATATATCGTTTTTGATGTAGAATAGTCGGATGGTATTGCTATTGCAGTAGTGGAAAGATTTTCCAAGTCATCAGTCAAAGGTATCCAGCTGTGCCCCCAATTTGAAGTTTTCCAAACACCTCCATGTGGTGTTGTTACCCAGAAAGTACTTTTATCAGTAGGATGAAATGCTACCTGATTTATTCTTCCAAGACGAAAGCGTTCTAAATCAGAGCTGGCAGGACCTAAATTTCTCCAGTTACCTGCCGGACTTTTTCTTTCTGTTAATTGGTTTTTTAATTGTATTTTTTTATACTGTCTATTGGCTCTGTCATATTGATTTGATGATGGAAATTCCCATGTTTTCGGGTTTACTCTGGACTCCCAATAATATTCCCATCTTTTGAATTGTTTCCAGCCATAAGCTTTCTTTTTAATATTGTTTTCATAATAATAACCGTTTTTAATTTTTTTTTCTTTACAATATTCATTAAAAGCTTTTCGATAATCTTTAAATGTGACTTTATTGCTTTTTTTGTCTTCAGGCAGATATTGTTGCCATGCTTGCGAAAAAGTATTTTTTGATAGTAATAATGCTAAAATAATAAATAAATATGTTTTCATCTTTATAAGATTTTGAAATTGCACCTTTGTGTATAAATCAATCCTGATTACCATTCAAAATATATGCTATAATTATGATACCATTTTCCTTCCGGGATAAATCCACATTTTAAAATATTATAATTGCAATTTACAATAAAAGCAGTTAAAAATCAAGTGGGAACGTAAATTACGGACTCAAAAAGCATGTAAATATTTATATTTTATTTAAATGGGACTTTCCGATTAAAAGAAGCAATTTTATTTATTATAAAAACAGGTAAATTGATTCAGTTTTTTTGTAATTTTTTATTATATCTTTTTCCATAGATTCTTGATCTCAAAGATATATCTCCTCACTTTGCCGGCACACCAAAATTGGAATTAACCCGTTTTATATTACTCAAATTTGATAGTTTGGAAACAATTGATATACAATTACCAAAATAAATCACATTATTGCCTGTTTTTTTTTTAACTTTGCTTTGTGTCAGACCAGGATTCACATAAAATATTTGATGAAACAATGTTTGAACAATTGTTTAAAACACAATTTGTCAAATTGTGTAATTATGCCGTTCAGTTTGTTTATGATATGGATGCTGCTAAGGATATAACCCAAAAAGTTTTTATTAATCTTTGGGAGAAACGGGAAAATATAAATCCTCAAAAGTCTATTCAGTCTTATTTATTTACCTCTGTTAGAAATCGTTGTTTCAATTATATACGCGACAATAAAAAATATCATAGTGAAGTACTTGATATCGAAACCATTGATATTTATCATATGACAGATATAGATAATATTTCCCTGAAAGAACTGGAGGATAAAATTGACGGCATATTGAGCAGTTTGCCGGAAAAATGCAGAATAGCATTTGAAATGAGTAGATATAAAGGAATGAAATATAAGGATATAGCAGAAGAACTAGGGGTTTCGGTAAAAACCGTTGAAGCACATATTTCAAAAGCATTGAAAAGCCTGCGCGAACAGTTGAAAGGCTATGAACTGCTATTATTTATTTTAATGGAGTTATTTTATAAAAATATTTAATATAATTAAAGATGTTTGATAAGAAAACGACAAAGACAAGGCTTATGAAGTTATTGAAATCAAGGAGTTTACTGTTTGTAAATGACTGTTTCAATAACGAGCATAACGCAGTATTTGACGTTTTATTTCAAACAATATATAGGGTAAAATTAAATTTAAGTGTATAACTATTAGAGTTGTTATGTTATAATGAAAGAAGGAAAACAAAATATTGATTATTTTAAACTTATATCTAAATATTTAAGTGGTAACGCCAATGAGCTTGAGGTTAAGCAATTGGAAGATTGGGTATTGGCATCACCTGAGAATAAAGAACAATTCAAAGCATATAAAAAAGCCTGGATCCTTTCAGGAATTAATCATAATATTAAGGAAATTGATGTTGATAAAGAATGGGTAAATACTGCTAAACAATTATTTAGCGAGAAGAAAGAAAATATTCGTCAAATATCGGCTAAACCAAGATACAGAATTGGCAATATCTTCCGAATTGCCGCTGCAGCAGCGATTATCTTAATTACATCTCTGTGGATGTACAGATATTTGGAAAAAGATAAATACGTTAATGTTGTTGCTCAAAATAATATAGAAGAAAGTATTTTACCCGATAGTTCAATGATTTATTTGAACAGATATTCTTCAGTTAAATATCCAACCATGAAAAATAAAAAACACAGAATGGTTGAATTGACGGGAGATGCTTTTTTTGAAGTAAAACGGGATACGGCTCATTCCTTTATTGTGAAAGCTGATGATATCAGGGTAGAAGTTTTAGGTACTTCCTTTTATGTGGATGCACGCAAAGATCAAACTCAAATTGTGGTCATCGTTAAATCGGGAACTGTTGCAGTGGCATCAAAAGATAAAAAAATAATATTAAAAGCCGGTGAAGCGGGAATATATAATAAAAATACCGGTGCATTGATCAAAAAACAAAACAAAGATCATAATTATTTAGCATGGAAAACAGATTTATTGATTTTTGAAAAAACCAGTCTTGAAGACGTTGTTTTTGATCTAAACAGGAAATTCCATACTGATATTTCTATTGGTAATCCTCAATTAGGATCTTGTGAAATTACTGCTACTTTCAATAAAAAATCTCTTGATGCTATTATAAATATTATAGAAAAAACATTAAAAATAAAAGCAGAAAAGAAAGATGGTAGAATCATTTTTACGGGTGAAGGCTGCAATTAATTTTAAAGTAACTAATCAGGTGGTATAATTTATAGATTGTCTGCGAGTTGAAAGCATAATAATATTTTCTCAATAATCTTTGCCCTTTTAAGGGAAATAAGAAAGGGTTCTCAATAAAAAGTTTTGAAAATATTATTATGCGAATATGATGTTTAAATGTATTTTATTTCGTTTTTGATAATATTCGACCTGAGTAGTTATATTTTAAATAATTTATGTTAATTCTATTATATGGTCAGAACTTGTTTTATAGTTGTCATTTTTTATTTAACAGTAGTTTCATTGTTCTCGCAGTCTGTTAGTGCTAAGATAACCATACACAAATCTAAAATAAAAGTGGAAAATTTACTGAAAGAAATATCACGACAAAGTGGTATGGATTTCTCTTATAATCCGCGTTCATTTGATATTGATAAAAAAATATCATTCCATATTGAAAATGCAACACTTGATGAAACCCTGAAAAAAATATGTTCAAAAATCCCTGTAAAATATATTATAGTTGAAGGGCAAATCGTATTAAATCGTAATGACGAAACAGGACGATTGGAAATAAAGGAAAGAGAATATTATTCATTAAGCGGTTTTGTAAGTGACCGGTCTTCAGGAGAAAGTCTTATCGGAGCAAATGTTTTTACACTTGGAAAATCCATCGGTACAAGCACAAATGAATTTGGGTATTATTCCATGAATCTTCCTAAAGGGAAATATAAAGTTCAATTTTCTTATTTGGGGTTCTCTCCGGAAATTGAAGTTGTTGAATTGAATAAAGACAAGAAAAAAAATATAAGGCTGAATGATGAATTGCAAAAACTTCCTGCGATAATCATAGAAATGCCTGTAATAGACTTGTTGGACAGAAAAAAGCCGGGAGAAAGAGAGATCAGCAAAAGGGAATTGAGCAATATGCCCGAATTCGGCAGTTCCTCCGGTTTGATCAAAGGATTGCAGGCGCAACCGGGAGTGAGTGTGCATAGTGACGGATCTGCTTTTTATTTTGTAAGAGGTGGTGAAAAGGATCAAAATCTTATTATTATCGATGATGCACCTATATACAATCCTGCACATCTTTTCGGGTTTTATTCGCTTGTTATCCCCGATTTCACAAAATCAATAAAATTGTATAAAAGCGATATACCTGTTAGTCTGGGAGACAGGTTGTCATCTGTTTTAGATATAAGGACAAAAGACGGAAATCTGAATAAATTTGAAATTAATGGGGCTACCAGCCTTATCCTCAACAGATTGTCGGTTGAAGGTCCCATTGTGAAAGGTAAAAGTTCTTTTTTTACTTCCTTGCGATTATCTAATTTTAATTGGTTGTACAAAAAATATGTTCCCGATCTGAATCTTGGTTTTGGCGATTTCAATCTCAAATGGAATTATAAGATCAATAGTAACAACAGATTTTATTTTACATTTATTAATAGTAGTGACATTTTTTCAAATACCGGTGTTATTTCAGGTACTTCCGCCGGGATTCAATGGAATAATCTTGCAATGACTTTAAGGTGGAATCATATTTTCAATCCAAAACTATTTTTAAATACTATATTTTACACAGGAAATTACCAATACAAAATTTCTGCAGTAAAAGATATCTGGCATTCGGGAATAGGCAGCCTTAGTTTGAAATCTGATTTTACTTGGTACAATAGCAGCAAAATGACTTCAAAATTCGGACTGGAACTACATGGGTATTTCTTTAATCCCGGAAAAATACTGGAAGGTTCACTTGTGAGCCTGTTTCCGGCGATCAAACAGGATAATTCCAGACAAACTGTAATTTATTTCAACTCAAACTACCATCTTTCAGAAAAATTGCGGTTGAATGCCGGACTGAGAATGTCAACATGGAGCAATTATGGTCCTGCCACTTATTATGATTTTGATGATAAACACCAATTTGTTGAAGCTGTACAAACAGGACAGGGAGCATACAATACTTATTTTAATCCCGATCCAAGGGTGAGTGCCACTTATTATATCGACAGTACTTCTTTGGTTAAATTGAGTTATGGTATCTATCATCAGTTTATACATCTTATTTCCAATTCAACTTCTCCTTTTACATCTTTTGAAGTATGGTTGCCGAGTAGTCCCAATATCAAACCCCAAAAGGCAAATCAGATATCATTGGGATTTGTAAAATACATTCCTAAAGCGGGAATAGAATTGAGCATGGAAGCTTATTATAAAAAAATGAGCAATCAAATAGATTATGAACCTCATGCCAATACTTTTCTGAATCCGCTGATAGAAGGAGAACTGCGATTTGGGAAAATGAACTCTTACGGTTCGGAATTTCTTGTCAAAAAAGACAGAGGTAAATTTAACGGGTGGATCGCTTATACTTATTCCAGAACTATGAGAAGAACTCCCGAAATAAATAAAGGTAAAGAGTACCCGGCTTTTCAGGATAGGCCTCATGATCTTTCATTGATGATGAATTACAATATCAGCAGGCGATTAATGGTTTCACTGTATTGGACATCTTATTCAGGTTCGACTTTTTCATCACCGACCGGATTTTACACTTTCAAAGGGAATAGAATCCCTATTTACGGTCAAAAAAATAATGACAGATTGCCGGCATATCATCGTATGGATTTTGCGGTTAAATTTATTTTGAATAAAAATCCTGAAAATCGCTACAGGCATAGTTTGACTTTTTCATTGTTCAATGCACTGGCACATAAAAATATCGTTGATATTAATTTTAATAAAATAGAAAATGAAAATAATTCACTTTTAGTTAAAGCAAATGTTATCGGGCAGGAAAGTCTGATAGCAACACAAACAATGCTGGTAAGATTTTTACCTTCATTGACATATAAGTTTAATTTTAAATAATTGATATAATTAAAAGCCTCATAGAGGCGATCCCGCTGTACAGCGGGATGGTAGTACTAATTTTAGAAGAAGATGTTGTTTTGGCGAGATTTTTGTGCAAAAATCATGACAAAACAAAAATATAATAGTATTGATTAAAATCAGAATTCTATAAAATGAATAAATACAAATATAAAGGATATTTTTTGGTAATGATTTTGTTACTTATCGGTTGTGAGGAAAAAATTGACTGGAATTATAATATTACCGATTCCGGTAAATTGGTTGTGGAAGCCATAATCACCGATGAATACAAGTATCAGGAAGTGGTTTTATCTTTAAGCAGAGATGATATTAACGGAACACAAATACCGGCGACCGGTGCGATCATTAATCTTATTTCAGAAAATGAAACTTATTCTTTTAGAGAAAATACTTCTTCTCCCGGGACATATCTTAGTGAAAATCCATTTGCAGGCAAATTAAATAAAATATACATTTTGGAGATCGAATGGGAAAATAATACTTATCGTTCCAAAAGCATTATGAAGCCTGTTGCTCCTATGAATAAAATGACATTTAAACAAACAGTTGATAATAAATTCACAATTGATGAGGTTGCCCCTCAATATTCTCCGAATGAACAGGCAATGTACGAGATCGATATTGACTGGTCGCATATTGTAAATTCGGATTCAGCAAAGGCGAAATTGTATTTTTTTACTTTTAAAACAATCGATGTAAATGAAATTTTCAGACCTGCAAAAGAAATCGTAAAATTTCCAAGAGGTACCATTGTTATCGAAACTAAATACAGCCTTAATTCGCAAATGGCTGCATATTTTCGTGCAATGTCTATGGAAACTCAATGGCAGGGAGGTGTTTTTGATGAAGCCTCGGGCGAATTGCCTTCCAATATAAGTAATGGGGCACTTGGATTGTTTGGTATGAGTTCTGTAATAAAAGATACTTTGATTGTAAAGTAATACAAAATTAACTTTGGATTAAAATCTGATAGTATTTTTCATTACGGTTTCCCTCAGCGTTCCTTAGAGTATCCATAGCGATCCTTAGCGGGAAAACAGACAGATTTTCAGTTTTAGTTACTAAGTTTTTATCTCCCGCAAAGGGCGCAAAGGTATCGCTGAGTTTCGCAAAGGATATATTTGAATAATAAAGAATAATTGTGCTATACTTTTTGATGACAATTAACTTTGGATGAAAATCTGATAGTCTTTTTTACCCCGGTTTCCCTTAGCGTTCCTTAGCGTATCCATAGCGATTCTTAGCGGGAAAACAGACAGATTTCCAGTTTTAGTTGCTAAGTTTTTATCTCCCGCAAAGGGTGCAAATGTATCTCAGAGTTTCGCAAAGGATATATTTGAATAATAAAGAATTATTGTGCTATACTTTTTGGTGACTATTATCACTTGAATGTTAATTAAAAAATAAGTATTTACTCAGGTATAATGCTTGTCTTTGCCAAATTCTCAGGAAAAAGTTACTAAAACTATCAATTTGATTTAAGAATTAATAAAATTAATTAGGGTATAATTTATTTCATGTGTAATATAATTGATTAACGGATAATACATCCTTATTTTTAATAATCTAAAAAATATTTATCATGAAAAAATTAAGTTTTGTTTTAGCGATTTTCTTAGCAATTTTCGTAGTTCAGTCATGTACAAAAGATACAGATATGGTTGCTGAACAAAAAGCACCGCAGTTACCGTCAGTTGAAACTTTTGTAATGCCATTTGATGATTTTTCAGAATCTCAGAGAAACCAGGTAGAAGACAGGACAGTTAATAACTTCAGTTATGCTCTTGGTAATATCCTGATATGGAATTCATTATTGGATATGAATCTGAGAATTCCTGTTTTATCATTCATAGAAGCACTAAAGCATGAAGCTGATTATCAGGGCAATGGTGTATGGTTATGGGCTTATGAAGTGACAGATGATCAGGGAGATACTTATCAGGCAGAATTATATGGAGAGTTGCTGGTAGATGATGAAATAAAATGGGATATGTATGTTTCCAAAACAGGAGGTTTCCAAAATATGCACTGGTACACCGGAGTTACTGCCAATGATGAATCATATGCTCACTGGACACTGTACTTTGATACGGAAGATCCAAAACCTTTTATAAAGATTGATTTTAAGAAGGATACTAATGCAGGTCTTGGAGGTATCCGTTATACAAATATTATCCCGGATGTGCCCCAAAATGGTGGTTATATTGAATACAGGGAAGGAAATGGCGCTGCTACAGATGGTTTCAACAGGGCTTACGATGTTTACAAATCAGAAATAGATAATCTATTGGAGATCAATTGGAGTAAAGAAAATAAAAACGGAAGAGTTAAAGATATTGAAAGATATCACGATACGGAATGGCATTGTTGGGGAACCGATTTTAAAGATATACAATGCTAATAGATCAGATGTAAATTATAATTATTAATTTTTTGTTGAAAGGCGGGTTTTTTGCCCGCCTTTTTTATTTGTACCTACTCAGGTAGAATCATTTTGATTGAATTAAAACCTAAAAATCAAGTTTTTTCCTGATAATTTATTTATGTAAAAATCTTTGTGCACCTTTGCATTTCAATTTTAAAAATCAGTAAAATGTATAGAACTCATAATTGTAATGAATTAAGAATTAATAATGTTGGAGAAGAAGTGACATTAAGCGGATGGCTTCATTCAAGCAGGGATTTTGGAGGAATGACATTCATAGATCTTAGGGATAGATATGGGATCACTCAATTGGTTTTTTCGATGGATGATGATGCGGAAATGTGTGAAAGAGCGAGAAAACTCGGAAGAGAATATGTGATTCAGGTTACAGGTATTGTCAGGGAAAGATCAAATAAAAATCCTAATAGGTCTACAGGTGATATAGAGATCGAAGTCAAATCTTTAGAAGTTTTGAATTCATCCAAAACTCCTCCGTTTACTATTGAAAATGAAACAGATGGAGGTGATGAACTGAGGATGAAATACCGTTATCTTGATATAAGAAGGGAGCCGGTTAAAGAAAATCTGATCTTTAGAAGCCGTTGTTCTCTTGAAGTGAGAAAATATTTGGGAGACAATGGATTTATTGAAGTGGAAACGCCATTTTTGATAAAAAGTACTCCTGAAGGTGCCAGGGATTTTATCGTTCCCAGCAGACTCAATAAAGGTCAGTTTTATGCACTTCCACAATCTCCTCAGACATTTAAACAATTGTTGATGGTTGCCGGGATGGATAAATATTACCAAATAGTAAAATGTTTTAGAGATGAAGATCTAAGAGCTGACAGACAACCGGAATTTACTCAAATCGATTGCGAGATGTCCTATGTTCATAGGGATGATATTCTTGATACATTCGAGGGATTAACAAAGCATATTTTTAAAACTTTGCTTGATGTGGAATTACCTGATTTTCCTAAAATGGATTATGATCATGCTTTAAAATATTATGGTTCGGATAAACCGGATGTGAGATTTGATATGAAATTTCATGAGCTTAATGATTTGATGAAAGGTCATGGGTTTTCTGTTTTTGATGATGCAGAATTGGTCGTTGGTATCAACGCAGAAGGACAATGCGGTAATTATTCAAATAAAGATATAAAGAAATTAACTGAATGGGTTCAAAGACCTCAAATCGGAGCTAAAGGACTTGTATATGTGAAGTATAATGATGATGGAACTATTAAAAGTTCTGTTGGTAAGTTTTATTCCGAAGAACAACTAAAAGAATGGTTGGGAAGATTTGATGCTAAACCGGGCGATATGTTGTTGATATTATCCGGCGAAACGGATAAAACGAGAAAACAACTGGGTGAATTGAGACTTGAGATGGGAAGAAGAATGGGATTGATGAAAGAAGGGGATTTCAAAGCTCTTTGGATCGTTGATTTTCCTTTATTGGAATGGGATGAAGAAGAAGGAAGATTTTTTGCCATGCATCATCCGTTTACCGCTCCTAAAAAAGATGAAATAGATAAAATGATGAGCGGGGATTTTGAAACATTAAAAAATCTCAAGGCAGATGCTTATGATCTGGTTATAAACGGAGCCGAGATAGGAGGAGGTTCTATAAGAATTCATGATAGGGAACTACAGGCAAAGAACTTCACATTACTTGGTTTTACTCCCGAAGAAGCAGAAAAACAGTTTGGTTTTCTAATGGGTGCATTTGAATATGGTGCTCCACCACATGGAGGAATTGCCTTTGGTTTTGACCGATTATGTGCTGTGATGAACAATCAGAATTCGATCAGGGACTTCATTGCATTTCCCAAAAATAATCAGGGCAGGGATGTTATGATCGATGCTCCTGACACTGTTGATCAGGTTCAATTGGATGAATTGGGGCTGGAGTTGAAAGGGGAAGAGGAAGATTGAATGAGATTGAATAAGATTGAATGAGATTGAATGCGATTGAATAAGATTGAATAAGATTTATTTCCATTAGTCTCGAAAATCAATCTTCCAAAACAATCTAAATCAATCTCCAACCCAATCTCCATCAATCTCAAACCCAATCTACATCAATCTTCCAAACCAACCTACATCAATCTTAAACCCAATCTACATCAATCTTCCAAACCAATCTACATCAATCTTAAACCCAATCCCCCAAAAATCAATCTAAATTCCTATCTTTGCAATACTAAACCTATTAAGATGAGCAAACTAATATCAATTTTCAGATCACCTTTCAAAATGAAGCTGTATTTTCTAAAAAAACTGCCCAGTTTATTTTTTTGGAATATAAGAGTTGATGAAATCAGTGCCACCAGAGCTAAAATTTCAATTCCTTATGGATGGAGGACTCAAAATCCGTTTAGGTCTATCTATTTTTCAGCACTTGCCGGAACAGCAGAGTTATCAACCGGGTTGTTGGCGTTTTTAGCTGCGGAAAATCAGGATATTTCTATGTTGGTTGTCGGAGTTAAAGGCAGATTTACAAAAAAAGCCAATACAAGATCTTTTTTTATATGTGAGCAAGGACAAGAATTAATAGACACTGTTAATAAAGCTATCGAAACTGGCGAGGGTCAGACGGTCGAAGTGATCTCCCGTGGATTTAATGAAAATAATGAATTGATAGCTGAATTTGAGTTTACCTGGTCCTTCAAAAAAAGAAATAAATTAAAATAACAACTTATTGATATTGAACCAAGTTATTAAGATTTTGTTTTCATTATGAAACAACTATTTATTAAAACAAAAATTATTATTATGGGATGGTTAAAACGATTATTTTTTGGAGCTAAATCTACTGTAAAATCAGCTGCTGATCAAGTTTCCGAAGCAGGTGATGATTTATTGGATAAAGCTAAGGACACTTTTGATGACGTTACAGATGTAGCCGGTGATATGATAGAAAAAGGAAAAGACATTACGGAAGAAACTGTTGAAAAAGTTAAAGATTTTAGCTCGGATGCTATTGAAAAAGCTAAAGATGTATTAGATGATGCCGGTGAAGTAGCTGATAAAATTGTTGAGAAAGGTAAGGATATCACAAAAGATGTAATGGAAAAAGCTGAGGATATTGGTGAAAAAGTTGTCGAAAAAGCTAAAGATACTTTTGAAGATGTAACTGAAGTAGCAAAAGATGCAATGGAGAAAGGTAAAGAAATTGTAAATTCTGTTGTCGAAAAAGAAGATGCAGTGAAAGAGGATTTGGCGGATAAAGTAGAAGATGTTAAAGATGAAATTAAAGACGTTGAAGATAAAGCCTGATTTCTTTTAATATCCATGATCTTTCTTGTTTTATATCTACACAGGTATAATTATTTAACCGAAAAAAAACATTTTTTTGCTATATTTTATCTTTTTTTAGATGTAACTCCTTTAGTGTCATGTCAAAGATATAGTTGTTGGTGCTCAAAATCACCCTGTTTGAATAGATTAATATAAAATTAGATATTTTGGGAATATGAATCCTATTTTATCGGATAAATCAGGATTCATATTCCTAATTAATCCAATTTATTATTAACATATAGTAAAAATTGTTATAAATATTTTTCATATCTATATTAATAATATGCATCAAATTATGATTATTAATCGTATGAATATAATATTTATTCATATGTTTAATTTAAGGAAATTCAATGATTTAAAGATAAAAAAAGACTAAATATTAAGTTTTTACTGTTTTATTTATTTTTTACCTCAAAAATTTTGTTATTATTCACTAAAATTTATACCTTTACCCCTGATATATCCGAATAAACTTTTTATTTGGAGTATGTCGTATGTAAAAAGACGAAATTTAAAATTAATAAACCAAAACTCAATCTGAGATGAAACTTAGAAACTTATTCTATGTTGTAATGCTGTTTTTATTGGCGATTACAAATATTGATGCACAGGAATGGACAAAAAACTTACCTCAAAAAGATCCTTCCGAATTAACCTTTTTTGATTATCAAAATGCATTTTATCAGTACTGCGATGAACTGGGAGTTGATGAAGGCTATTATTTTGATGAATATGGCGAAAAGCATAAAATGGCCGGTTGGAAGCAATTCAAAAGATGGGAATGGTTTTGGGAACAACTTATAGATCCAAAAACAGGAAAGTTTCCAAATTTTAGTGCTGAAGATATGGTGCGCAAATACTATAATCCGCCACAACAATTGCCGAATGGATTAGCAACGGCTACATGGACATCCCTCGGTCCTATTTCTTCCGGTGGAGGATATGCAGGATTAGGTAGAATTAATTGTATAGCCTTTCACCCGACGGATAACAATACATTTTGGGTGGGAACTCCGGCAGGAGGAATTTGGAAGACTACAAATGGTGGTTCTTCATGGACAGTGTTGAATAATGGAACAGGTGTACTGGGAGTCAGTGATATTGTTATTCCTTCCGACTATGCTGCATCTCATACCATTTATATTGCAACAGGGGATAGAGATGCTACCGATAACAGAAGTATTGGTGTACTAAAGTCAACAGATGGAGGAGTTACCTGGAACACAACAGCTTTAAATTATAATCTTTCACAAAACCAACTGGTAACAAGATTATTGCTTGATCCAAATGATGATAATACTTTAATAGCAGTAACTAAAGACGGAGTGTTCAGAACCACAGACGGAGGTACGACTTGGCCAATGATTAGCAATCCTGCTTATTATTTTATAGATATGGAATATAAACCGGGAGATTTTAATACTTTGTATGGCGCAACCAGATCCAGTGGAGATATTTGGAGAAGTACTGATGGAGGAGTTAATTGGACACGAGTTTTAAATAGTGCCGGTTCAAGAGTTGAATTGGCTGTTTCTCCTGCTAATGCTTCCGTTGTTTATGCATTAGTAGGAGCGCCAGATAATAGCTTGTTTGGTGTCTATAAATCAACTAATAGTGGTGCTTCTTTTTCTTTGGTATATGATGGATCACTAGCCAATCATAATTTATTAGGTTATTATACAGACCAAAGTGGTTCAGGAGGTCAAGCTTTCTATGACCTGTCTTTGGAGGTTTCCAATACAGATGCTAATACTGTATTTGTGGGGGGAGTAATAACATTTAAATCTACTGATGGGGGCACAACATTTAATGCGATTAGTTGTTGGACCGCAAGCAATACATACAACTCTGCCGGGGTTCCGGTTGTTCATGCTGATAAACATAAATTACAGTACAGGTCAAATGGGGATTTATTTGAATGTAATGACGGTGGAGTTTATATTTCTAACGATAATGGTAGTACCTGGACTGATAAAACCAATGGTATGGTGATAAGTCAAATGTATAGACTTGGTGTGTCTCAAACAGTGGCTACAGAAACTCAATGCGGATTGCAGGATAATGGTACAAAGTTAATCACAGGAGGTGTTTGGTCAGATGTAAGGGGTGGTGACGGTATGGAATGTATTATTGACTATACCGATGTAAATGTTCAATACAATACTTATACAAATGGTAAAATTGATCGAACGGATAATCATTGGATGAATTCTCATAGTATAAAACCTACAGGTTCTGATGGTGCTTGGGTTACTCCTTATGTTCTTGATCCTGTTGATCACAATACTGTTTATGCCGGTTATCAACATATTTATAAATCAACCGATAAAGGAGAAAACTGGAGTATTATTTATAATCTCGATTCCGGTGATAAATTCAGAGCTCTGGCAGTAGCACCCTCAAACACACAGTATATTTATGCTTCTGAGCCTTATACTCTATGGAAAACAACTGACGGAGGTACAAACTGGACAGATATTACAACAGGTTTGCCCGGTGGTTTTATTACATACATAGCAATTAAAAATGATGATCCCAATACCGTTTGGGTTACCTTGAGTACTTATACCGGAAATTCCGTGTATCAAACTACTGATGGCGGTAGCAATTGGACAAATATTTCTACAGGATTGCCTGCCGTTCCTGTTAATACGATAGTTCAGGATAAATTGGTAACAGATCAGGTTGATTTATATGCAGGTACATATAATGGTGTTTATTATAAAGCAGGTGCTGCTAATTGGGCTCCTTTTAACGGAGGTTTACCAAATGTGGATGTTAGAGAACTGGAGATTTATTATGCACCTAATCCATCCGATAGCAAACTAAGAGCCGCTTCTTATGGAAGAGGACTTTGGGAAACGCCGATTATTGCACCTTGCTCAGTTACAATCACACAAAGCGATGAAGGTGATTGCAATGATAATGGCACAGGATCCAACGCCGCTGATGATTGGTTCGATATTACTTTCAATGCTACTGCTGTAAGTAGTGTTTCAACTCAGTATCAGGTTGTATTGAATGCAAATGCTGACGGCACGGGTGGTACTGTATTAGGCACATCCGATTACGGAACAGCTATTACTGTAGGCACATCGAGCAATCCTCCTTTTGTTGCAGATGGTGCTACTACTTATAATATAACAATAAGAGATGCTACAAATAATACATGTCATGCTGATTATACAACTACTCCGGTAGCAAGTTGTTCGAACGCAATAGCGGATTGTTCTCAATTATTTATTTCACAATATGGAGAACCCAGTAGTGGTAATGGAAAATATATTGAGATTTATAACCCTACAAATGCTACGGTTGATTTGAGTAATTATAAGATTTGGAAAATTTCAAACGGTGGTAACTGGCCGGAAGCTACTATTAATTTAAACGGTGAAAGTATCGCCGCATATGATGTTTTTGTTATAGCAAACAATTCTATGGATGTCCCGGGAGCAGACAAATATTCAGGCTCTATCAGTTTTAACGGTGATGATGCTATGGGTTTAGCATACAATGGAGGAAGCGGCTCAACCTTTAGTTTAATTGATGCCATAGGAGAGGATGGACCTGATCCCGGTAATGGTTGGGATGTAGCGGGAATTACCAATGCTACAAAGAATCACACTTTGGTAAGAAAATCAACTGTCAAAGTTCCCAATACCGACTGGGATGCTTCGAGAGGAACAAATACATCTGATTCCGAATGGGAAGTTCAAACTTATAATCAAAATGACTTGGGATCACATACTAGTGATTGTTATACTCCTCCTGTTTGTTCTTTGACTGATGCAGGACTTGACAATGTAAATTGTAATAATAATGGCACAGGAAATAATAGTAGTGATGACTATATAACTTTTACTCTTGATCCCCAAGGACAAAATACCGGTACTACTTACAATGTAACAGTTCCGTCCGGATATACAGTCACTCCTACTTCGGGAACGTATGGAGCTTCAACTCCAACATTATTCCAACTAAATAACGGAAGTGCAGGTGGTGGAGATGTAACTGTAACAATAACAGATGCTGATGATAGTGATTGTACTTTGGATGTTACGGTTACCGACCCCGGCTCTTGTTCTGTTACCATATATATTGACAATCATGGTGGACCGACAATTGCAGATCCTTGTACTTGTGCAGGAGACGGATTATTTGATGAGGAAGTAGTTGTACATTCAAACCCCGGTGAGACATGGACAGTATCAGCCAATACAGGTTACCTTGATCCAAATACACTAGTAGAATTTACAGTTGGTACAACTTTGACTGAAATTAGTCCCGGAGTATATTCTTTGGTGGGCAAGCATAGAGATGATATCGGATATGATTTAACAGTCCAGGGAGGACCTGCCGGAGTAACACCTATTATTTTATCAATAAATAATCTATGTTGGTATCCTGATCCAAGTATTACGGGATTGGATAATCAATATTGTGAAAATGATCCTGCAGTAACTCTGACAGGAAGTGCTCAATTGGGAGACGGTAGTGGTCCTGCTCCGGAAGAATCTCATGATTTTTCAATAAATGGAGTTGGTGGAGCTACTCAATTTGATCCTGCAGCATTGGGAGCCGGTTCTTACCAAGTGATATATACATTTGATGCTGAAGATGACGATCCCGATGAACATCATCCCGGTTGTGTTGCTTATGATACAATGGATGTAGTTGTAAATGCATTGCCAAATGTAGTTGCAGCAAGCAACAGCCCAATATGTGAAGGTGAAGACATTTTGTTACAAGAGACAGGAGGAGAAGCTGATACCTGGAGTTGGACGGGTCCAAACGGCTTTACATCAACTGATCAAAATCCGGTAATTTCAGATGCTACTGTTGCAGCTTCAGGGACATATACAGTGGTTGGTACCAATAGTACTACTGGATGTGAAAATGAAACAACTGTTGATGTAGTAGTTAATCCAAAGCCTGATGAACCTGTTGTTGATGATATTACGGTTTGTGAAGGAGAGAGTACTTTAATAGTACCACAACAAACCGGTGGTGGCGGCGGAACGCCAACCTGTGGGTTAACAGGAGATGTTAGTATTACAGGTATTATGGATGGACCATTGACAGGAGGTGTTCCCAAATTTGTTGAATTATACGTTCATAATACAACAGACTTTACTGGTTGGTCTGTCAGAAATCATAATAATGGAGGTGCCGGAGTATCAAATGAAACCGATTTATCTTCATTGGGTACAATAAATGCAGGTGAATATGTATATGTGATAAGATGGGGGAATAATGGTGCAAATGAACAGGCATTTTTGGATTGGTTCGGATTGACACAAGCCGAGTATGATGCAATGAATACAATAGCAGGTCCTGCACCTAATGTTAACGGCGATGATGCTGTTACTTTATTCGACGGAACAAATATAATAGATCAATATGGAGTAGTTGGAGTTGACGGAACTGGACAGACTTGGGAATATAAAGACGGTTGGGCATACAGGAATAATGAAACAGGACCTGACGGAACTAATTTTGACGATACGGAATGGACTTACAGTGGACCGGATGCTCTGGACGGAGAAACTTCAAATGCTACGGCACAAACTCCATTCCCGATAGGAACATATACCTGTTCTACTGTAACCGGTGATGCTCTTTTCAATTTTTATACCGATGCAGCATTAACAAATTTAGTGGCTGGTCCGGCAACTTCTTATGACCCGGGAACTACACCGGCTAATAGTCCACAATCTATTTGGGTAACTCAAATAGATACTACTTCAGGTTGTGAAAGTGATGCTGTAGAAGTTGTAGTTACGGTATATGAACAACCGAGTGCAGATGCCGGAGACAATCAGTTTTTCTGTGATCTGCCTGCCAGTATTCAACTGAATGCTACTGCAAATTATGACGGACAATGGACAACTACAGGAGCAGGAACTATTGCATATGCAACAAATACTTCCACTACTTATTCTCCTGTTGCTGCCGATTTGGGTACAACTGTGATAATGACCTGGACAACAGGTTCTCCGGCAGGTGCAACTTGTGAAGCTGCTGTCGACAGTATGGGTGTGACTTTTGTACCACCTACGGAAGATGCTGAATTTTCTTATACACAGGATGAATATTGTCCTGAAGACGGCAATCCCACAGTAACTCATACAACTGGAGTAGATGGTATTTATACATGGGAAGCAATTGATCCCAATAATAATCTGGTTATCGATAAACATACCGGAGAGATAGACATGAATGCCAGTGATTGGGGAATTTATGATATAACCAATACAGTTGATGGCAGGGGAAATCTTATAATAACAGGAGTAATCGATGGTCCTATTACGGGAGGCTTACCCAAAGCGATTGAACTTTATGTGGTTAAAGATATAACAGACCTAAGCAGATATGGATTGGAAAGCGCTAATAATGGTAATGGTTCAGCAGGAACACCTGAATATACATTTCCTGATGATGCTGTTGCAGCCGGAACATATATTTGGGTTGCAACTGAAGCACTTCAATTCAATAATTTCTTTGGAGAAGATCCTACATATACCAATGGTGTTGCTTCCATTAACGGAGACGATGCCATCGTATTGTATAATGATGGTCAGGTAATAGATGTTTTTGGTGATGTAAATACCGATGGTACGGGACAACCGTGGGAGTATAAAGATGGTTGGGCATACAGAAATAATAATACCGGACCTGACGGTACTTTGTTTGATTTAGATAATTGGAGTTTCTCCGGTCCTGATGCATTGGATGGAGAAACTTCAAATGCAACAGCCCAAACACCATTTCCAATGGGATCATTTACAACAACTTTTAGCGCATCCTGTGATGCCAATACTCATACGGAAAGAATTACAGTTGGAGATATAGAACCTCCGACTGTAAATTGTCCTGCAGATCAGACGGTATATTTAGATCCCGGAGATTGTGGAGTATTCTTATGGTATGATGATCCTGATGTGATAGATAATTGCTCAGGAGATCCTGTGATCACTAAAATAGCAGGTCCGGACAAAGGAAGTGAATTCACATTGCTGGGTAGTCCATATACAATAGAGTTTGAAGTATATGATGCAAATGGCAATGGACCTGTAAATTGTTCATTTGATATAGCTATAGAAGGATATCCAAATCCTCTTGATGGAGTGATGGCGTGCAATGATGTTGTAAAAGTATCATTGGATTCCAATTGTGTTGTTCAAATGAATGCTGATAATTTCCTTGAAGGAGGTCCATATCATTGTTATAATATGTTCCAGGTATATGTAGATGATCCTGCTTATTCCGGAGTAAATGTTACAAATGAAAAAATACATCTGGATCCCGGTACGTATATGGTGACCGTTGCAGATGCAGCCAATGGCAATAATTCTTGTATGACTACTATGATAGTACAAGATAAACTTGAGCCTACACTTGAATGTAATTGTCCTGCTGGAGGCTTGTTCCCAGAAGGTTCGGAATGGTCTGAACCTATAAATGGCAAATTCTTCTGGAATGATAAAATGTTTGATATTCATAATAATTGTTATAATTTTGGATCTGAGGAATTCCTGCCGGGACATGATTTCCACTATTATGATGTTTATCCGGTTCAAGTATCAGCTGACGGAGATTATAGCCTGATAATGACAGATGATAATAGTAAAGCGATTTTAGGTGTATATGAAGATAATTTCAACTCTGCCGAAGTATGCAATAATCTGATATGGGGAGATGGTGGTTATTACAATTTCTTCGGTTCATTTTATGTTGAACCAAATACCACTGTTACTCTTGAAGCAGGAAAACAATATTATATAGTTGTTTCTGATTTTGATAGTGGTTTTAAAGGAAAATATACACTTGAAATGATTCCGCCAACCGGAGCTCAGATATATTTCACTCAATCAATTTATGATGATAAGTGTGTATTGTACGGTTGTTATAATCCTAAAAAAGATTATTCAGATAAATTTGAGATTCCTGAGGTTATTGACAATTGTGATATAGCTAATCCTGTATTGATTTCATCCGAATTTGTAGATAGTGATAATTGCGGAATACAAAAATTGGTTAATACATGGCAAACAACCGATTTGGGTGGAAATGTTGCTACGTGTACACAGGAATATGTTTTCCAAGGCTTAACTCTTGGTAAATTGGAATGGCCTAAAAATTATGACAATCTGCCATTTAACAATCCGATGTTGGAATGTGACGGTTTATATCCGTTAGACGAAAATGGAAATCCAAGTCCTTATAATAAAGGTGGATTGGAAGGAACAGGTAAACCTAAAGGTTTTGGTAATACTTGTGCAGCGGAAATTTTTTATTATGATGAAGTCCATCCGTTGGATTGCGGAACTAAAATATTAAGACATTGGACTTTGGTTGATGATTGTACAGGAGCTGTTTATACTCATACACAAATAATCAGAATTACTGATACAACCGCTCCAACATTTATGGTACCTGATAATATTGAAGCAAAAACCAAAGCTTATATATGTAATTCAAATATAGAAGTACCTGCGATCATGCATCTTGAAGATAATTGCTGTACAGATTTGAAATGGTGGGTAACCACTGACATGGGATTTGATATCTCAGGTGATATAAACGGAAACGGTTATGTTGATGCTAATGAAACATGGACATTATTGAATGTTCCGACAGGTACATATGAATTGTGTTATCATGCTGTTGATTGCTGTGATAATCAAACAGATCAATGTATTACTATCCATGTATTTGATGGTAATCCTCCGATTGCAGTATGTGAGCAATACAAACAAGTAAGTTTAACCGCAATGGGCAACGCAAGAGTATATGCTCTTGATTTTGATTCAGGATCATTTGACAATTGTAATCCTGTTTACTTTAAAGTATTGAGAGTAGGAGACGATCAGAATTATGATGGAGGTTGTGAAAATCTTAACGGAGATGACAGACCTGCAACTGCTACAATAGATGTTTGGTATGATGATGAAGTATCTTATTGTTGTGAAGATGCCCAAAGTGAAGTTATGACCTCATTGAGAGTATTTGATGTGGATCCCGGAGCAGGACCTGTATATCCAAGTAGAATGGAGCCGGGTGGAGACTTATATGGACATTATAATGACTGCTGGAGTATTGTTAAAGTTGAATGCAAAATACCACCTGCTTTGGATTGTCCTCCTGTATCAATATCATGTGAAGAAAGTCTGGATCCAAATGAGAATCCAAAATTATGGCCAAATGTGATCAGTGTATGTGGATATGAATTGGATTATAGTGATAACAGAGATATGGGAATATGCGGAGCTAATATAGTAAGAACATGGACAGCGACCGGATGTGGAAAAGCAACACAATGCAAACAAAAGATAAGTATTGAAACAACAGAGCCATTTGATCCATGTACAATCAAATTCCCAAGGGATGTAAAAGCAGATTGTTCTAAAGAATTGAGAGACGGTGGCGAGCCAAAATGGGATGAGAATCCATGTAATATTGTGACTGCAGAGATTATTAATGAAGATACATTCAAATTTGTAGATGGAGCATGTTATAAAATAGTAAGAGATTGGGCAGTGATAGACTGGTGTGTATATGAACCAAATTCAGGTGCAGAAGATAATATAGATGCTATTAGCGGAACAAAATTGAACTGTTCGCAATTAGTGGAAGACGGATATTACAGATATACACAAATATTAATGGTAACTGACTTTATACCGCCTACAATAGAAGTTGAAGATGATTGTATCGGATATACAGACGGATGTTTTGCAAATGGAGCAACACTAAATGCACATGCAACTGATAGTTGTAATTTTGAACAGAAATTCAATTGGAAGTATCTGGTATTAAATATGGATACATGGGATACTATCCAGTATTCATATAATTACACACCACGACCACAATCAGGAAGAAAAGGTAGTAGAAGCAAAGATAATCTGGACAGAACATCTGATGCAAGTTTGGTTATACTTGATGCATTGCCTGGAGGAACTTACAAAGTCGAATGGACTGTTGGAGACGGATGTGGAAATGCAAATACAACAGATCAATATTTCAGAGTTGTTGATAAAAAAGCACCTACTCCTGTGATGGTTGATATCGCAACAGCCATGATGACAAATTGTAGTGTAGAAGTATGTGCTAACTGGTTTGATAAAGGAGGTTGTGATGGAAGTTGTATTTCATCTTATGATAACTGTACTGATAAAGAAGATCTTTACTTTACATTTAGCGCAGTATTACCTAAATTGGATATAAATCCATGGAAATGGCAGAAACAGCTAAATAAATATGGAAGATATTTCTATGATCCTGTGACAGGATTGATCTCTACCGAAGAGAAATATTTGTTTGGGGAAGCATTTGCATGGGATCCTGAGAAAAAGACCTCTTGCAGGATATATGGAATAGACAGGGAAGGTAATGCACCGGAATTGGTTATTGCCGTTGATATTTACGTATGGGATCAATTTGCTGAAAATGAAGATTGCGATGACAATAATTATGATTTTGCTACTGCAATACTTACTTTGAATAACGAAGGTGATGACTGTCCTTCTGTTGGTTCTTTAGTATCGGGAATGGTATCCCAATGCAATAATGATAAACCTGTATCAGATGTAAAAATCACATTTGACAATGGAGAACAGTTTATTAATATTTTGAATAGTTCAGATGGTATATACAAGGCAAATCTTATTGACGATAATTACTCTGTAGTTGCATCTAAACAAGAAGATGGAATATATGGATTAACAACATTGGATCTGGTAATTATTCAGAAGCATTTATTAGGAATCAAAAAGGTTAATGATGTTTGTAGATATGCTTCAATGGATGTCAACGGGGATGGTAAAGTCTCTGCAGCTGACATATTGAATGCAAGGAGATTGATACTTGGAGTATTACCGGCAGAAATGGACTGGAGATTCCTTGATGAAGACTATGTAATTAATAATACCGATTTAAATCATTTTTCACTGAAAGACGCATATAGAAAAACAATTTCAGTATTTGAAGGTAATACCTTAGATAATACCAACTTTACCGGAGTTAGAAGCGGAGATGTGAATTTGAGTGGCTATGGTTTGGAATCAAGAAATGGTGAAATTGTTAATTTACAAATTGATAATATAGAACTGACAGAAGATAATGATTATGAAATTCCTGTTTATGGAAATGAATTTGAAAATATTTTTGGAGCTCAATTTACAATGGGAATCAAAGGATTGGATATTTTGAGTATTAAACCGGGAATTTTGAATATCAATAGCAATAATTATAATATTGTTAATGATAATTTGGTACTCAGTTGGAATAATGCATTAGCTGCCGGCAGCAATGATAATGATCCGTTATTTACATTGATTGTAAAATCCAATATCAACGGAGATTTGATAAATGTATTAAATATCAATGATAATATTGCCAAATCTGAAGTTTATTCAGGTGAAGATCTGGAGATCAGTGATTTGAAACTCGAATTTAGAAATGCAGATATGAATTATACTTTATATCAGAATGAGCCTAATCCGTTCTCCGAAGCAACTAAGATCGGATTTACATTACCTGAAGACAGTCAATTCAATTTAACTGTATTTGATTTGTCAGGAAGAATAGTTAAAGAGTTCAATTTAGAAGGCAAAGCCGGATACAATACATTGAAGATATCTAAAAAAGATATTGGATTATCAGGTGTATATTATTACAGACTGGAATCAGGCAACTTTACCGATACTAAAAAGATGATAATATTGAAATAACAATCAATATAGGATAAATGAAAAAGCTGACTCTTTTTTAAGGGTCAGCTTTTTTTTATATTTGTTTTTGATTTTAAAAATCCAATTCTTTGGGTCCTGTTCCCATATAGTCTTTTATATAATCCCCGTCTTTACAAAACCTGACTAAATTGTCATCTATAAATTTCTGCACCTGAATGGAATAGGCATCCGGATAAAGTAAATGAACATTTGGACCTGCATCCAGACTGAAAAAAGCGGGAATTTTAGTATTTTTTCTGAAAGTTTTTATCTGATTTATGATATTCAATGTGTTTGGTTCCATTAAAACATAAGCAGGACTGGAACTCATCATCAAACCATGTAAAGTAAATGCTTCATTTTCTACAATTTCTCCAAAAGTTTCAAAATCTCCGCTTTTTAATGCATTTAACAGAAAATATAACCTTTTATTAGCCTGCAATATCCTGCCATCTTTGAATCTGTGGGAACTCATAATGGCATGACCGTCACTTGAAGATTTGCTTTTAGCGTTTTTGCTTACAATTAATATATCATCATGAAATTTCCTGAAATTATCATGCAAATGTTTCTTCACCGGAATAGCAAAATAATTTGAAGATTCAGGTATTTTTTCAGTATGCCCCCATAACGCAGCTTTAGGATAAACAGATCTACAGGCACTACCACTACCCAATCTTGCAATAAATGATGCTTTTTCAAAAAATTCCTTTGTCGAAATTTCAGTATCAAAAATATTTCTTTCTATCGAACATAAAGATAATGCCAAACTACTCATACTGGAAGCTGATGATGCAATTCCCGATGAATGTGGAAAAGAATTATCAGAGTGTATTTCAAGTTTTAACTGAGTAATAAATGGAAATATTTCTTTTAGGTTTTTGAAGTATTTATTTATTCTTCTGGCAAAATCCGGTTTTAATTTTCCTTCAAAATAAAAATCAAGATCAATTTTTCCATTATCTTTTTTCTTTTGCTTATATTCGATTGTCGTTTGAGTGTATGCCTGACTTAAAGTAAAACTTATAGAGGGATTTAACGGTAATTGATTGCCGTATTTACCCCAATATTTTATTAAGGCAATATTTGAAGGGCTTTTCCATCCAACTGTACCATTTACTTCCTTCTTGCTGTCAATTTTTAATTTTGGATTGTCGTATATATTCATATATGAAATTATTTGTAAAAGAGGCTATTAATAAATAGAGAGATTACTATTCCACAGAATCGATATGCAATAAGATTAATTGAGTGCGAAAATACTAAAAAATAGAATATTATCTTATTTTTTATTCTCTTTTTTCAATAAATTTGCATTGAGGATGGGATCGTCTACATTATCGAAACTAAAATCCAGTAAAACAGCATCCAAAGGTTTGTCTTTGCCCTTAATATATCCTTCTTTCAAATTATAACCGTATAGTTTGCCGAATTGATGCCAGTAAAATGCTGTAAATCCATTCCTCATCTTTTTTATCAAATCATAAAATGGCATTTCGGTTTCCTTTTCAATCATTTTAATTAGAATCTTTCCCTGGGTCCTGCTAAGAGCTTTCAGTTGTTTTTTGAAATTGTATTCCAATTGCCTGTATGTTAATTTAATATATCTCTTCCTTTTCGAAGGTTTCATATTTTTAGTTATGTCATCCATCTTGTTAAGGATATTTATTGCATCTTTGGCATAAGGATAAACTATTGCAGCAAAATACTTGTATTTTAGATATCTTTTGTATTCTTCATTTGTTGCAAAACTTCTGGGTGAACTTACACTCATCGTATCCAGATCAGCAAGGATTACAGTATCTCCATCTACAACCATTGTCGAATAAACTTTTCCGTTTATGGTAACTTTTCCTTTTGACTTTGTGATTTGTGAATTAACATTATATGAAATCAGGAAAAATATTATTAATAAAAGAGATATTTTTTTTATTTTTATCATAATTTGTTTAGAATTTGAAACGTTTTCCAGGGTGAATGTGTTTTGTTATTATAATATTTTATTAATACAACAATTATTTTTAATAATAATTTAACTTTTTTCTATTAATTTTGTTGGAAATAATGTATTAAATATAAAACTGATGCTGTTACAAATAAGAAAATCTAAAATTCATAAAGCTACTATAACAGATGCTAATCTTAATTACGAGGGAAGTATAACCATTGACGAGGAGTTGATGGAAGCTACAAATATAATAGCAGGAGAACGGGTCCAGATCGTTAATAACTACAATGGAGAGAGAATTGAAACTTATGTTATAAAAGGAGAAAGGGGCTCCGGTACAGTTTGTCTTAATGGTGCGGCTGCCAGAAGGGCGGAGATCGGCGATGTTGTAATAATTATTTCTTATGCTTATATGACTCCTGAAGAAGCAAAAAACTTTAAACCGCTTACTGTTTTTGTTGATGAAAAAAACCAGATAAAAAAGTAGTTTGATTTCAAGATATCATATTAAGAATTTTGCAAAATTCCTTATATTTTTAGGGATTGGTGTTGCTATCATGTATTTTGTTTATATCAACCAAAGTGAAGCATACAAACAGGAATGCTTACTCAAGGGAATTGCTGAAAAAGATTGCAGTTTAATAAAAAAAGTTTATAGTGATTTTCTTCATTCCAATTTATTTTATCTTTTAGGTGTTATCTTCCTTTTCTTTTTATCCAATATTTCAAGGGCGATCCGTTGGCAAATGATGATGAAGCCCATCGGGATCAAAGCTAAATTCAAGACAGCTTTTCATAGTATTATGCTGGGATATTTTGCTAATTTAGGGATTCCCAGAATCGGTGAATTTGTAAGAGCGGGAGCATTGGCAAAAAAAGAGAATGTGAAATTTGATAAGGTGATGGGTACTATTGTTCTTGACAGATTGCTGGATGTTTTTAGTTTGATGCTGGTTTTTTTGATAACCATCATAATCTCATCCGGTCAGATCCTGAATTTTATTTCCAGTAATAGTAATCTTGCTGATAAAATAAATAATTTTATTAACAGCAATATTTTTAGGATAATTGTAGTTACCGGAGTTGTTGCTTTGATTATATTTTTTAAAAGCAAAAGATTCAAAAATAGTTTTATCGGAAAGAAATCTTTCAATTTTCTCAAAGGGATAGCGGAAGGAATAAAAAGCATAAAATCAGTAGAAAAACCCGGCTGGTTTATATTTCATTCCATATTCATCTGGTTTATGTATTTTATGATGAATTACGTTGGATTCAAAGCTTTTGCTCCTACTGCTTCTCTGGGCTTGAAAGCTGCTATCACTGTATTTACATTTGGAAGCCTCGGTATTGTAATACCTTCTCCCGGAGGAATGGGAACATATCATTTTTTGGTGATTGAAGCATTAAAACTATATGGGGTTAATGGTAGTGATGGTTTTTCTTATGCAAATATTATTTTCTTTTCTGTTCAGATAATAGGGATAATCGCATTTGGAATCTTAGCGTTGTTTTCTTTAAACATAAGTACTAAAAAATTGTCAGATGAATTACAAAAACAAAATATTTAGTACTTTAAATACTAAAGCACTTGCATTAATAAATAAATGGAAAGAATCGGGTCAAAAGATCGTTTTCACTAACGGATGTTTTGATATTTTACATAGTGGTCATATCAAATATCTTTCAGAAGCTGCAGATTTTGGTGATAAATTGATTGTCGGATTGAATAGTGATACCTCTGTCAAAAGATTAAAAGGAGAAAACAGACCGGTTAAATCACAGGAATGCAGAGCAGATATTTTAGCATCAATATCCGGAGTAGATATGGTGATTATTTTTGATGAGGATACTCCTTTGGATTTAATTGAAAAAATATTGCCTGATATATTGGTTAAAGGAGGAGATTGGAAACCGGATCAGATCGTTGGATCGGATATTGTTATGAAAAATGGAGGACAAGTAAAATCCCTTACTTTTTTAGAAGGGTTTTCAAGTAGTAGAATTATTGATAAGATAAAAAATGGTTAAAGAGAGAATAGTGCACCACACAAGAAATAATTACACATATTTACTTAATTCTTGCGTGACACACTATATATGCACAGCCGTTTTTTTTATCAAAACTCCTTTATTTTTTCAATAGAATCTATTCTATCTTTTAATGCCTCAACTTCTGTTTTCAGATTGTTCATTTCCAATAAATGTGATTTCAATTCTAAATTTTCATTTTCCAATTTCAATATTTTATTATAAAGCGTTCTTATAGCTTCAATATACATTGCATCGTATGTACCATAAGCTGTTTGCAGGTAGCCCATATTATCTTCAATTACTAAAGAAGGAAAAACCTTTTGAATATCTTGAGCTATCAATCCATATTGTACTCCCGTAGGTCTGTCATATCCCGTTTTATTATCGTTCCATTCAAAATTGACTCCTTTTAATAAAAGTAATTTTTGAATGATTTCTTCACCATTGAGTTGTTTTATATTTTTTTTCAATTTTGCATCTGAATTTGAGTACCATTCTCCTGCTGTAGTTTTTGATGCATTTCCATCTACTTCAAACCTATTTGTAGTAGGTATTCGACCCACACCAAAAAGACCTGTATTTTTGACTATTAATATATCACCTGTTCCATTTTCAAATAATCTGGCATAATCGCTATCTGCGTACCAAACCCAGTCATCTAATGCACTTGTACTGCCTCTTTCCCTGAATTTGAATCCGCTATTTGCACCCGTAGATAATATTTCAGTACCATCAACATGCAATTTTGATTGAATATCAGTAGTACCTATTCCGACTTTCCCGTTATATTCAATTATCATTCTTGCATCGGCTGCCGTAGCATTACCGGAAGAATTAATTCCATTATTGATAAAAAGTAAATTTCCCCGACCATACGAAGCTTTGTCTTGATAGAATATTCCTCCTTTAAAGGTATTTGCGGCTGTACCATTTCTAAATCGAATGCCACATAAAACATCTGTTAATGAATTTGCATTTTGGATATCCATAAATATTCCATCCGTACCATCTATAGTATGATCTGTTCCGTAAATACTAAGTTGATGATCAGGAGTATGATTACCTATTCCAACTTTTCCGTTTTTCATAACTCTCAATGCGTCACTTCTATTAGCATCATTTGTCCCATTTCCTATTACAAACAAACGATCATCATTATCCCAATAATGAGCATCATCAGGAGTGTAAGAGGTATTGTAATTACCAATGACAAATTCCATTGCAGAAGCTGCTTGCGTAAAATTTCCAAATACGGCGGATTTATCTCCGGAAGCAATAGTTAAATAACCTGAAGATAATGATGCAGATCCTCTTGCTTCAGTACTATTGCCTAATGCTAAGGATGATGTCCCGGATGCTTTAGTACCAGATCCAATTGAAATAGAGGCTGTCCCTGTGCTTTC
>Ga0256832_1000246_pt1 | contig 34338 bp, 22 predicted proteins | sample 134614metaG_FD_190534 | JGI IMG/M metagenome (GOLD analysis project Ga0256832, IMG submission 190534) | Hydrothermal vent microbial communities from Lau Basin, Pacific Ocean - 134-614 | ecosystem: Environmental > Aquatic > Marine > Hydrothermal vents | place: Pacific Ocean: Lau Basin | collected...
TCTGTACATCGTATGAAAATTTTGTAATGAAAGGAGAGGGGGACTTATGTTTCTCCAACTGTAGGGAATTTCATTAGGGTAATATTCAGCTAGATGTAAAGTGTATCCCTACCGCCACGGCGGCACAGGCTATTCTCCTTTGGCTATGTATTTACTATATTACTTGATGTATTTCAAAGGAGAAGGGGTTAGGGGATGAGGTTGTTTAGACGGGATTCGGGATGAAGAGGGGTGTATTCTCTCTTCCTGAACCACTATGGCGGCACAGACTATACTACTTAAAACCTGTGACACCAAGGCGTACAAAGCGTAATAGTGCAATTTGTAATACACACCAAGAATTTCATGCCCGGAGCACTAATTACAAATTTTGTAATTTTACCCCTTGATGAAAGACATAGATATACAAAGTAAATACCCCACTATTCGGCTTGATGCGCTGCCAAAGCATGTCGCGATTATTATGGATGGCAATGGGCGATGGGCAAAAAAGCGGGGAAAACCGAGAGTTTTCGGACATAAAAACGGGGTTAAAGCCGTGCGGGAAGCTACGGAGCTTGCCGCAGAGTTGGGTATCGAGTACATAACGTTATACGCGTTTTCGACGGAAAATTGGCAACGCCCTAGATTTGAAGTGAATATGCTGATGTCCTTATTGGTAGACACGATCGGTAAAGAGATAGCCACCCTCAACGACAACAACATCCGTCTAAAAGCCATAGGAGATATCGATGGACTACCGGATAAAACACGCGAAGCGCTCCTCGATGGGATAGAAAAGACCAAAAACAACTCCAGGTCCACCCTTATTCTCGCACTTAATTACAGCGGGAGATGGGAAATCACCCGTGCCGTCCGGCAGATTGCCTCCGGGGTTTTGGACGGATCACTTGCTATAGACCAAATATCCCAGGATACCATAGGAGCACATTTGACTACACAAAATATACCGGACCCGGAGATTCTCATAAGGACCAGTGGCGAACACCGCATCAGCAATTTTTTGCTGTGGCAAATCGCATATACGGAGTTGTTTTTCCTTCCGATATACTGGCCGGAGTTTACCAAACAGCACTTCGTCGAGGTACTCGAAGACTACCAAAACCGGGAGCGCCGATTTGGCAAGACCAGTGAGCAATTGGAAGGTTAACCAATCTTTTATGTTGTAATGACATAAGTCCCCAAAGAGAAACTCGATACCCAGACAGCACACGATAAGTAATAAAATTTGGGCTTTGGGGGGTTTATTTTTTGGGACCATGAAGACGACCATCGAAGAAATAAGACCTTTTTTTGTATAAAAGAAACCGGACAAGAGGGTGTGTTTTTGGGATGATGTTAAACGGTATGAAATACTTCTCAGTCCAAATCAAACCCCGGGAATTTAAACATAAACATGCCTTTGAAATTTTGGATAAAATCAACTATACTAACTATGAATTCAAAGGAAACACGTAAAAAATAATGCTCATTTCTCATCAAATTATTCTAATTTTATTGGCAGGAACTTCCGTTGTTGAATATCTTGACTCTTCTCCTCTTCTCAATTACAAATAGTTTAGTATATTTCCAACTTAAATGAATATGTTCCGAATGATACAGTTTTCGGCGTGAATTCAGGAATTAATTAAAGTGCTATCTCTGCGTAGGTACCAAACATTATAGAAGAAAAAACGAATATATGAGCGAGTGGTCCGTTTGGATTAGTGTGATAAGTATTTTTGGTCTGTTGGCCTTGAGTTCGAATACAATATCAAAATGGTTGGCAAAATATAGGTTGCCGATAATTACGGGATTAATATTGACGGGAATGTTAATAGGGCCTCATATCTTAAAAATCATAAAGGAACCGGGAATTGGGAAACTTTCGTTTTTGCTTGATTTTTCATTGGCGTATATTGCGTATGCTGCAGGGGCGGAATTATACCTCAAGGACTTACGAGGAGATTTGACGAGTATCAAGTGGAACACGATAGCGCAATTGATAATAACATTTGTTGTAGGGGCGGTTGGGGTTTATTTGTTATCCCCATACATCCAATTATTTGAAGGAAAAAGCAGTCGATTTGTCATAGCTGTTTCTTTGCTTTTTGCTACGATTTTTGTGGCGAGATCTCCTTCATCTGCCATAGCCATTATTAGAGAGTTGAGGGCTAAAGGGCCCTTTACGAGAACATTGATGGGAGTCACCGTTCTCAAAGATGTTTTGGTAGTAGTGTTATTTGCAATTATCCTGTCTTTTGTAACGAGCATGCTTACAGCATCCTCTTTTAAGTGGTTGACCATTGTACAAGTTTTTGTAGAGCTTATAACAGCGATTGGGGTAGGAGTCTTGCTGGGAAAGTTTTTACACCGGATCATACGTCTAAATATACCTAAGCCAATTAAGACGGCTATGGTTTTACTCAGTGGCTTGGGTGTATATATAGCCGATCATGCATTGGTTCACTATATTTTACAGCATTGGGGGATTACGATTCATCTCGAACCCTTGTTAATCTGTATTGTAGCGTCTTTTAATGTAGTAAACTATACGAACGCGCGTCAAGAATTTCATAAAATACTCGATGAAAACGGACCTTGGATATTCGTAATTTTCTTTACGCTGACGGGAGCAACCCTATCGCTTGATGTTTTGTTGGAGGTATATTGGGTTGCTATAATCTTGTTTTTTATCCGTATTGTCGGTTTGGCATTGGCATCTCATGTCGGGGGATTTTTAGCTAAAGATCCACCGAAGTTCAGAAAAGTAGGGTGGATGCCCTATGTTACCCAAGCCGGTGTAGGGATCGGATTAGCAGCGGAAATTGCAGAATTGTTTGAGGGATGGGGAGATGCTTTTTTCACCATAGTCATAGGGATGATTATAATCAGTCAAGTCGTCGGGCCGGTACTCTTTAAGCGTTCGATCATAGCGGTCGGTGAGGATCATACCCGCGCCAACTCCCAAGACCTCGGTGGGGAAAGAAGGGTTATTATTTATGGATTTGAAGATCAAGCAATCCTATTGGCCAGACGTTTTCAGGCTTCCGGATGGGAAGTGAAGATAGCCACCAAGCTGGACCGCCGTCAAATCAGGGAAGTTAAGGGGGTTGAAATTATCCACTATTCGAGGATATCTGAAGAGGAGTTGCGGAAACTCGGTTCGGATAAAATCGAAGGGGCAGTACTCTTTAATTCGGATGAAAACAACGTAAAGTTGGCTGAGTTGCTCTACGAAAAGTTTGGTGTGGAGAATATCGTCACCCGGGTGACGGACCGGAAATACATGGAGGCTTTTACAGCATTAGGGGTAAAAGTGGTCGAACCCGTAGGGGCTTTGGTCAACTTAATCGAACACTATGTTCGATCGCCTCAAACCACTGCTTTGGTATTGGGTGAGGAAGAGGGCCAAGATTCGATGGATATCGAAGTGAGAGATAAGATGTTGCACGGTGCATTGCTTCGACATCTTCGTTTGCCCTCAGACGTACTGATATTGTCCGTCAAAAGAAAAGGACAAGTACTCATTACACACGGATATACCCGGCTTCGGCTTGGGGACATCTTGACGGTAGTGGGTTCAAAGGAGAGCTTGGAAGATATGAAAAGAATGTTGGGTTAGTGAAAATACATCGGAACCCAATACCGAACTCTGCTGTTTAAAACCCTAAGCGGTAGTTTTTAACAAAAGAAAAGGATTAATCATCTAATATGGTAGAGTTAGCTTGTATTGTAATATTGGGAATATTCGCACAGTGGATAGCATGGAAAACAAAAATACCGGCTATTCTCCCATTAATTATTATCGGATTATTGGTCGGACCGATATCGACCTATCTCACGCATGACGGGTTAAAATGGATAGATCCCATTTTCCAACCGGATAAAGAGAGTGGATTATTTCCTGCAGATGTGTTGTTTTACTTCGTGACGCTTTCTATTGGGATTATCCTTTTTGAAGGTGGATTGACACTCAATTTGAAAGAAATACGAGGAATGACCCCCACCATCTTTGGTTTGTTGACCGTCGGCGCATTGATTACTTTTGTTGGTGCGGCAATTCCCGCGCACTTTTTGCTGAACCTGGATTGGCGGTTGTCCTTTCTGTTTTCATCGTTGATAATAGTGACGGGCCCTACGGTTATCGGACCTATTTTACGGCATTTGCCCATTAAAAAGAATGTTGCGGCAATACTAAAGTGGGAGGGAATTCTCATCGACCCGGTAGGAGCATTAGTTGCCATCTTGATGTTTGAGTTTATTGTTGCAGAGGCCAGTGATGCAATTTTGGCTGAACATGCTTTAAAGACCTTTGCTCAGATACTCATTATAGGTACAAGTATCGGTTTTAGTGCTGCGTACGCCTTTTATTATGCCCTTAAGAACAATTTGATCCCCAAGTATCTTCTCAATGTGGTCGCATTGGCGTATGTCTTATTCATTTTTGTGGTGTCCGATGTATTGGCGCATGAATCCGGATTATTGGCTGTCGTGGTGATGGGTATGGTATTGGCCAACTTTAAACTCAAAGTGCTTCATGAGTTGCTGGACTTTAAAGAGTCTATTAGCATTTTACTCATATCCATATTGTTTATTGTACTATCTGCCAATATGGACATGAATCAACTCATTTTTCTATTCGACTGGCGGATTCTAATCCTGTTTCTGGTAATATTATTGGTGGTGCGCCCTTTGTCCGTCTTTGCCAGCGCGCGAAAGTCAAGTTTGACAGCTAAAGAGAAATGGTTCATATCCCTTATCGGACCGAGAGGAATAGTAGCTGCCGGTATCGCTTCATTATTTGGTATGAAATTGCAGGGTGTCATACCGGGAGCGGAATACATCACCCCAATAGTATTTATGGTGGTCTTGGGCACCGTATTATTTACCTCTATAGGATCCAAATGGTTAGCAAAGGCATTGGGTGTGTGGGTGGAAAAATTTGAAGGAATTTTAATTGTAGGGGCTAATGATGCTTCCCGTCTTATCGCTTCGTATTTGAAAAGAATGGGCAAAAACGTGGTTTTACTCGATCGCAGCCCCGAAAAAATACAAGAAGCCAAACAGCTGGGCTTAAATGCCATCCTGGCAGATGTTTATACGGATGACCTTACGGATATTGTCGACCTCAACGAAATGGGGTACCTGATAGCAATGACAGAGAATCCCCGTGTCAACCAATTTGTAATGGATAAATTCAAAGAGCGCTATGGTGAAAATGGTCATTTCAGGATATTGAGCCCCGAAGAGATCCTGATGCGCAAGGAAAAGGTTCCCCATGAAGGATTGTTTTCTTGTACGGATGACTATTTTAATCTGCATAAAGTGGCCAAGAAATACCCCCATGTACACGAAATCCATTTAGAAGAATCGGGATTAGACATCATGGACATACTCAATGCCATTAACTGTGACAAAGACACCATCCCACTTCTGATTAAATACAAAAACGGACAAATAGCCTTTATCTCTTCCCATCTTGAAGATCTGAAAACCCAAGAAGTCGAATCTGTAGTGTATTTTGGCAAGAAACTCGACCTTAAAAAGGCTCCAACTCCCGATAAAACCCCGAAAGACGAGCTCTCTCCTCCTCCGGAATTGGACTCGGGGGAACAACACCTCTAATCCGTTTTATAAATGCTAAACCCGATATCATCCATGAGGATTTTACGTTTCTTTTCATTCCAAATATAGACGCTCAAGGAACAATCTGTCCTGGATATACTCGGCTCCAAGGGGATTTTCAATGCGATAGATCGCCATTTTTTGAAGGGATACAATTGCTGTTCGATGCTTTTGGCCTTGTAGAGGGTATCATTGGTGATAAACCGCCCATACGTCGTTACAATAAAAATTTTGTCAGGGGTAAAGGCTTTAAATTTTCCCTTAAAAATCAACATGGAGTGGTCTGAAAGAATCTCGGGACAGGAATGCTCCCATTTCATACCAAACTCTTCTCCTTCTTTGAGGTACATGATATGGTTGTTTGCTCTATCCGGGTCGGGGACAATTCTGGGGAACTCCCACGGAGACAAGTAAGTGGTGTCTTCACCATGCTCGAAGTTTTCCTCCGTATGAAATACGCGACGAGTCGTATCTAAGCCCAAGAAAGTCTCTAAATTCCCCACATAACTCTTAGGGGCTCTTTTGTAGAAATTGACTTTCCCATTGGAGGCTATCTTTTTAAACCGGTGGATGATATTGGGCGCATTGGGGTAGATATCAGAGAGTATAAAGGTATCTTGTAAAGCCAACAGGTCAAACTTCCACTTCATTGCTTCATCGAGATTACGCACAGTCGTGGACATGATCGCCATGCCTTTTCTATCCATCAGCAGAAAGGGAAGATTAGGGGCATAAGCGTCCATGACCAATATCTTGGCATCTTTGGAAATGCCCAAAGAGTCTAAAAAAGCTCCGGTACCAATAAAATTCCGATAGGTAGCGTAGGTTCTCGAATGCATATTGATATTGGCCCGGTCTGCTTTTGCTCTTTGTGCGTAAACAGCAGTGTAGATACCGGACAATAGTATGCCCCCAACGATGGCTAATCTCTTCCAATGAGTCCATTCACGCAATGGGATTTGAGAAAAAGCAAGTGCCACCAGTAATAATGTAGGCATGTAGAAGGTATCATTGAGGTAGTAGTCGTGATGCTCCCATTGTTTCATCATCATCCCAAAGAAAATGAAATCCCCCAACAGCATGAGAGATAGTATCATTAAAACCGCCCGGTGTAAAGGGTTTTTCTTTGAAATAATCGATTTAAAATATTTGATAATAAGGACGATGCTTGTCATGAGTAGTAAATAATGAAAAGGCGAACCAAAGGTGAGTAGCCATTTGTCCCGAATGATGGTGAGCAGGTTTTGAACTTCTACAGAGTTGTGCGGTGGTAAAAAGTAATTGAGAAATACCGAGCCATAGTTGTAGAAAAGGTAGTGATTGTACACTTGGTAACTCAAAAATACGAGCAGCATTAGAATATAAGTTGCAATCTTATACGAGTTGGAAGACTTGTTCTGTTTAAAAGTTCCAAAAATTTCATACACCCCGATAGCCACCAGAGGAATGGCAAAGGTCTTTCGTGTCAGAGCGGCAATGGTGAGGAAAATAATAGCGGTAATAAACGGCTTGCGCTCTTCGGTTTCTACATGGTGAAAGTAATAGTACATCCCGATAATCATAAGGGAAAGGGAAGGAATAGAGGGCATAAAACTTCCCTGAAACAGGGCGTATACCGGCACGGTAGAGGACCACAAAAGAATCGCCAAAGACCAGATTTCGTCTCCGGTTATCAGAAGAGCCAACCGGAATAAGTAGAATAGCCCGATGATACTGAGCAGCAACACGTAAACCCGGAAAACCATGGGAGAACGGGTGCCCAACAGTTTCATAAATATGGCTGGAATGTATTCGTGTACCGGAAAGTCCACGGAGGTGATGCTATTCTTTGCCGGCCGTAAAAAATTGTAGGGAAACTGGTGATTGAGGATGTAGGTCTCCGGCTTAAAAAAGTTAAGCCCATTCCGTTCAAACCCCAGAGCCAGAGAGAAGTGGTCGGTCTGTGCCCAGGCATGTGCTTCCATGGGAAGCTCCCCTAACCTTTTGTGATTTAAGAAAAGGGTAAGGAGCAAAATAATGGCTAAAGCTGTCCAATATGGCCATCGTGTATTCATATAGGGAGCACGTTATTTTTTGAGTAAGTCAACCAAAGCGGCACTCATAGCCTCGATGCCTGTTAGGATGGTAGGCCTTCGATCCGGCAAGAATTTGGAAGAATGCAGAGAGGGAAGTGTTTTGCCTTCTTTTTTGTATTCGTTGTACATTTCTACCGGAACGGCACCCAATCCAAACATAAAAATAGGCACATGGTCATCTGTCTTGCCATATCGTGCAAAATCTTCTCCCCCCATTACCGGCTTTTCTTGCTCTACGTTTTTCTCCCCGATTTCACTCCGGATGGAGGCGACCACTTTACTGATAAGATCCGGATTGTTATAGAGAGCGGGAGTGAATTCATCTGCCAATGTGACCTTTGGCCAGAGATTCTCAGGAAGTCCTGCAGCGATGGCCTCCCCTTTGCAAATGCGCTTAATCTTTTGGACGATACCTTGTCGGGTGGCTTCAGTATAGCTTCTGAGGGTCAATTGGAGATGTACCCGGTCTGAAATAATGTTATGCTTTGTGCCTCCATGAATCGATCCGACGGTGATGACAGCGGGTTCGAGTGGGGATATTTCACGGCTGACAATCGTCTGAATATTGAGTATAATCTTGGCTGCCAATACTACGGGGTCGATGGTAGTATGTGGATAAGCGCCGTGACCACCACGCCCAAAGACATCGATATCCATCGACTCCACATTGGCCATAGCATATTCCGGGATGTATGAAATCTTTCCTGCGGGCAAGTTGGCGTTTACGTGTAGAGCCAAGGCGTAGTCCGGAACCATGAACCGCTGATATAGTCCATCTTTTAGCATATTGCGGGCTCCACCTCCCCGCTCTTCTGCCGGCTGGCCTATGAACATCAAGGTTCCGCTCCATTTGTCTTTGTTTCTGGCCATGGCTCTGGCCGTACCGGTCCAGACTGTCATATGCACATCGTGTCCGCAGGCGTGCATCACTCCGACATCATTGCCCTGTTCATTTTTTACCGTTACTTTGCTCGCATAATCCGCTCCGGTTTGCTCCACAATGGGCAAGGCATCTAAATCAGTGCGGACCAGTATAACCGGCCCGGGCCCATTCTTTAAAATCCCCACAATCCCAGTCCCTCCTACGTGTTCGGTTACTTCAAAACCGGCCTTTCTTAGCTCATTGGCCAATTTTGAAGCCGTGCGGTCTTCGTGAAAAGACAATTCAGGATGCTGATGGATGTCCAGATACAAGTTTTCCAAATACGGAAAGTCCTTTTCAATATCTTCTCTGTTTATGTGATTTTGGGCTTGTGTAATGGAGATACACAAGAGTAAAACAAACCAAGTAGTCGACCATTTCATAAACTAAAATTTTGTTGTTTTATAAAGGTTGCTTGAAATAAATGCAATACAGCGTATTAAATAACCACGGTAAACCCTAAAGGCATTTGATAAATAATAATTATCCTAAAGATGGGCATCAAATAATCCTCAAATATACAAAAGAGATATTAATACAACAGCCAATGCCATTTAATATCTCCGGTTGTACGGTATTCCAAAGCAGGAGCAGGGAGTTTGAAGATATTCAGCACCATAAATAAGCGCTTCAACCAAATATTCCGGACGTGTATGGCTGTCCAATCCAGGTCCGGTGATAGATAGATAGAAGAATATCGGGGGAAGCTATGACTTGACAACTCAAATTGCTCACCATCAATGGTCCATTCATTTTTATATCCCCCGTACAGATTTCCGGCACCGAGCCCGACTGCGATACTCAACCACTTAGGCCAACGGGAATTTTTGGAAAGTAGTGTAGAGGGATTAATGGATAACCAGACGTGAGTCGCGTTGTAGTTCTTCAACAGCTGCTCGGGAAGGCTGGCTCCAAATAGGTTTTCTTCTCTTTCAGACAAAGAATACCGGGTACCTTTTGACCCTACAACGGTGTAATTTGTCCGGGTCCACCCCACACTGGACCATTTGACGCGTAACAATGGATGTTTCAGCCAAATGGCTTGACTCGCAAACAGAGCCGTACCGAGTAGGTTGGCACCCATATCGGGAAAAGAAAAGCCCCATCCGGAAGAATAACCATCCATCACCTCTATGGTGCTTAGGAAGAGTAATGATAGCCCGGAAGAGGCCACCAAACTCTTCGTTTTACCCAGCCCCGTCCATCTAGCCCCTTCATAGAGTAGGGCCGTTTGAAAAAAAGCGCTGTAGAGATGCCCTGCTTTGTCCATATTTCTCCATTCTAACCAGTCGTTGTAGGTATGAAATCGTGAAGTTCTGTAGGGGGCATACCACGTTTGGTACAAGCCATAAGAAAAACCGGCATATCCGGTAGCAATTAAGGATACGGCTGGAATAAAACGCTTTGGTATGACTGAATCAATTGACGGCGGAGGGGGAGAGGACCAAACTGCATGTAGTTTACCCAAAGAAAGCAGGCAAGAGAGTAACAATACATTCAAAGTGTGAGCCATAAAGCTATAATTTTCAAACCTGTCTTTTGAGGGTCAGAAAATACCCGTTCTCATAAACTTCCCGGGCGACCTCCTCAATGGTATCGATGCTAAACTTTTTTATCAGTTCGTTTTTAAAAGGAACTACAATGTGGTGTATTGGACAAGGATTATTGTCCCCGCATTTGGGGAGTCCCATCATACAGGAGTTGAGGATATTCTCTTTTTCGATGACAAATAAGATATCAGAAATGTGCATTTTTCTATTTTTATCCGAGAGATAAAAGCCACCACCCGGTCCTTTTGAGGAGGAGATAACCCCTTTTCTCGCTAATTTTTGGAGGAGCTTTGCGAGAAAGGGATTTGGGATATCCAACGCTTCGGCGATATGCTTTGAGCCAAATTTTTGATCGGATGATTTTTTCTGAGCGAGAAAGAGCACCGCTCTGATAGCATATTTTGAAGCACTAGATAACATGGTTTATTGTTTATGTTCCGGTAGGGTTTTGGGGTATAACGATTCGAAAAGGAGAATGGTTTTGTTTTCTTGTCTTGTCATTTCATCTCGCTCCTTCTCCGTTTTATCGTTATAACCCAGCATATGCAGCAAACCATGGGCTATAACCCGAAGGTACTCTGATTCAAACGATACCCCGAAACGCATTGCATTTGCCCGGACAGTAGGGATGCTAATGTATATCTCCGCCTCTACAGGATGGTATTCGTAGGGAAAGGTTATAATATCTGTTGGGTAGTCATGTTGAAGAAACTGGCGGTTTATACTGGTGATTTGGGCATCATCACAAAATACGTAACTCAAATCCGAGAGGGTATTATCCTCCTTTGAGGCAATCTCTTTCAGCCAAGGCCCTAATTGCGCTTCATACAAAATATCAAACTCCTCCATATCAGAATAAAGATGAACCATAGTGAAGCTTGTCTATTGGGGTACGGTTTTGATTTTATAAATCATCTCTATGGTTTTACCTTCGTCTTTGAAGGAGACATAATCCGAAAGTTGGTGGATGATAAACACCCCCCGTCCTCCGGATTTGTAGATGTTTTCCGGCAATGTCGGATCCGGGATGGCACAAGGGTCAAATCCTTCGCCTTCATCCGTTATCTGTACATACAGATGCTCCTTTTCATATTTTGTAGTAACGGAAACATACTTATTCTCGTTGCGCTCATTGCCGTGAATGATAGCGTTGGTGATGGCTTCCGTTATACAGATAAGGATATTTGGGAATGGGGTCAAATCCAACTGATACTGTTCAAATATCTTTTTCACCAATTGTTCGGTGTTTTGCAATTGACTCAGATCAGAGGGTATCTTCAACATGATGAAGTACAGTTAGGATTTAAGAGATTTATAATATTGCTCTACAAGATACTTGTAATAGGGCCTCAAATCAGGAGGAATATTATCGTAAAGCTCTACGTCTTTTTCCCGCTTCTTGAGATATTCCTTCAAAGAAGGGGGCAATTTTCGTTCCATTTCTTGTGCCGTCTCTGATTTTCTTTTCTCTTCGTATTTTCTCTGTCTTTCGGCGCGGTCTGATTCGAGCAAACGGGTCAGGATATCTTGTTGTCGTTTGAGCATTTCATGGGTGAGGCGTTTGTTGACGAGATCCTCTTCGATCTTGTTCATTTCGTTGATGATTTTTTGCAACTCCTTTGAACCCTTACCCTGTTCTTGTTTTTCCCTTTGCAGCTGTTCCAGTGCTTTGCGCATGGCCGCCTGTCGTGCTGCCGCTTGTGCAAACTCCTTACTACCACCCGGCTTTTTGCCCTGTTTGGCCTTTTTCATCATCTTGCCGAGATCTTCCTTTAGTTTTTTCTGTCCGGAGGTGATTTTATCCATTGGGACGTTGCCGGGTTTGCCGCTGCCGCCGGGCTTGTTGCACATCTGATTACCGGGCATTTTCTTGGCCATTTGCTTTTGCATTTGGTTCATTGCTTCGCTGAGCATGAGCGCCAATTCGTTAAGGGCGGTCAAGGCCCGATGTTGGTGATTGGAGGCCACCGGTTTGTTGCGGGCCTCCAGGTTATCTATACTGTTATCGATGTGGGTATTGACTTTGCCTACCTGATCCAGGATAAATTTCTCGATTTGAACCACCCTCTTACTCAAAGCCACCAGACTGTCTTCTACAATTTGAAACTGGCGCTTGATGTCAAACTGTTTTCTGGCATTATTGACAAACCCGGGAGAGGAGACATCCTGTTTATCCAATAAGACAATCAAATCCTCTTCATCAAAGGAGAGCGTAAGTATATTCTCCAATATTTGTCGAAGGGCCTTAAGGTCTTCGACCTGTTGGTCAGACTCTTGACTTTGCATTTGCATCTGCATTTGCTCGGCCATATCCTTCATTTTTTTAGCTGCGCTCTTTTGAGACTTAGACGCTTTACTGCTATTGCCGGCCTTCATCTCTTTTTGGCTCTTTTGCATATCCTCCTTTGGCTCATCGAGTTTTTCGGGCTTAATATCCACTTTTTTGGGGTGTTCGAGTTGCTCATTTTTCTCTTTGAGCTTTTCCATCTCCTTTTTGAGATTATCGAGTTTCTTTTCGATATCCTCTTGCTTTTTCTGAAGGGCTTTGTTGGGCTCTTTCTTATCTTCAGTTTCTTTGGAGAGTTTTTCTTCTTCTTCTGCGAGTTTTTTTAAGGCGTCAATTTTGTCTTTCAACTCTTTTTCCACCTCGAGTTGCTTGAAGAGTTCCAATAGTCTATCCATGTCTTTTTCTGACTGAAGCGTTTGTTTTTCAAACTTTTCCGTCATTTCAAGCGCTTGATCTTTGTTGAGCTCCTGGAGAAGGTCTTCGATTTTTTTCATGAGATCTTTCATCTCGTCACTCATGGCATCTTTAAACTGTTTTTGGAGTTGCTCTTCCTTTTCTTGCATCTCCTTATTCTCCGGATCGGTCTTCTGATTGTTTTTTAGATTTTCATCCAGTTTTTTCTTGATGCGGTCAAACTCCTTTTGTAGTTCTTTTTGTTTTTCAAGAAGTCGCTCCAGATCCTTTTTGTCCTGCCAATTGAGGTCTTTCTTTTGAAGAAGCTTTTCGCGAAGCTTTTTGAGTTGACGGCGTATTTTTTTGGAGGCCTCCATGTTTTTCTGAAGGGCTTTTTTGATGTCTTCCGAGTTTTTTTCGGACTTCTTTTTGAGCTCTTCCAGTGTCGGTAAGGTTATTTTCTCCACACTGGTCTTAGCAGATTTAGAGCCATTTACCGCATCATTGTCCCACACTTCAAAGTAGTACTCTACAACATCTCCCGGGAGCAAGTGCAAGCTGTCTACCACCCATCGATAGTCGTATAGTGTACTTCGCTTGCCTTTTACCGGAAGGGCCTTCAGGCCCTTTTCGGTAGTATGATCTTTGGACCGGTGGATGGTGTATTTAAAAAAGAGTTTGTTTATGCCGTAGTCATCTGTCGCTTTTCCGGCAAAATATCGCTCTCCAAGTGCGGCACTATCCACATAAGATTCTACCTCTATCACCGGATATTGATCCGGAATGACCTGAATCCCGAATGCCGCAGAATCCCCCCTTACGACCTCCTTGTTGGAGATGTATATCTTGTATCCTTCATTGCGAAGCACCCGGTGTTTCATCTCATAGATGTTTTCTCCTCGTTGTTCGAGTGATACGGGGTCTTTTTGGGTGTCAAAACGCATTGTTACCCCATCGGTATGTTCTGTTTCAAAAGTCCATAATATGCGGGTGCCTGCCGGAACAATAAAGTCCCCGACATTGTGTAGTATCTCTGACTTTCTACCGGTATATCGCGGATACTGGAGACGAGCTTCAAAGTTTTGTATATGTGGCTTGGGGATAACCTTAAGCGTATATGTTTCGCTTTCCACCTCTCCGGAAGTAAGCTTAAAAGGTACGTCTTTCGAGACATTGTGAAAGCGGTAAGAGAATCTACCCGGAGCTGACGATTTCATACGGTAGGCATACCCGTTGATATGGATAAATCCCCGGTCGGGCACCTCTTCTCCGGTGGTCTCCACCTCTAAGGTATAGTCATCAAACTGAATTACGCGGGGATGGCTTTGCTTCAATTTGAAATGAAAAGGAAGCGGCTTTTCGAAGCTTTGGTTGTTGGCGATTATCCGCGCCGTACTATCCCGGATAATACCCGGAGCCAAAGCCAGTATTCCGAGTATAAAGAGAAGTGGTATCAAGGCGTATTTGAGGTACTTTTTGTTACGCGTCAAATCAATTGCAGATTGGAATGAAATGGGCTTTATTTGTTCGGACTTTTGCCGGATGCTCGCTTCGATGAGCTCCGCTTCTTCCATCCGGCTGACCATCTGTTTTAATTGCAATATATTGAGCAATTTGTCCTTTACATCGGGAAAGTGCATCCCAATGATTTGGGCGGCTTGTTCATGCGAAATCACCTTGCCGAGGTGATAGTAGGCCAGAAGATGTTGACCCACCCAATACCCGAAAGCCCCTAAGCTCGTCAATATAAAGGAGTAGTACAGCCCCTTGCGTACAAACCGGCCAAAGTAAAAGTAATGCTCCAAGACATTAAACAGCAAGAACAACGAGCCCACTAAAGCAAGGGTATATAGTGCCCCTCGAATGATTTTATTGAGATAAAATCTACGGATAAAAGCATCAAGCTTTTGTATTAATAAACCGTAATTGTCTTTAGTTTTTATCATATTTATTCCTTAAAAAAGCAGAGTCTATCTCCTATAACGATATGTTTTGGCATACAAGTCTATGTGTTCACATACAAACACAAATCTTACAACTCAATCGACTTAACCCGAAGAACTACAACCTATAAACTCAAACGAGGAATAATTGTTTAACAGCGTGAGGCACATACTGGAAATCAAACCTCAGGGATGCTTTCCAATAAAAGGGGTGACATTGTTTTCCTTTTGTTATCCATTCCGGAAAGTCTTCAAATATAAAGCATTTTAATATGGGAAATTTTCTCACCTTTGATTCCTCAGCGATTTAGCAAGTTTATATGTTTTTCCAAAGCTTCCTCAAAAAATCATAAAAGGTGCATTAAAAAAGCCCGGAAGTAACTTCCGGGCTTTATCTTTTGTGTTAGTAATACCTGATGGAGCGGACTCCCGGACTAATAACAGGATCTATTTCTTCATACCTTTATACACTTTGTAAAGTGCTTCGGCATCGGGATCCAAGACGAAATCCACTCTACGCTCAATAGCATTGGCATCTTTGCCTTCTACCACAATACCCATTTTGTCGAGATCAGCACGTCCTGCGGCAGTCATTTGAGCGGCGGGAACACCGTCTTTCAACAAATCTCTAACCACGGTAGCTGCGCGTGCAACACTTAAATCCCAATTGTCCTTATAAAGGTAACGGGTTCTTCTAATGCGGTCGGAGTCGGTGTGACCCATGACCAAAATGCGCATATCCGGATGTTTTTTGAATACGTCAGCGAGTGTTGCGACAACATCCCTTCCGGACCGGGAAAGGTCTGCGCGACCTTTTCTAAATAGTACATTGTCTGTCAGTGACAAAATCAGATGGCCGTTCTTTGTAGTAAAGTGGAGATTGGGATCATCTAATCCGGAAAAAGCTTTTTTAATCTGCATTTTGATATTAGCAATCTCTTTTTCCTTTAATTTTTGCATTTCCAGAGCAGAAGCAGCATCTTTTTTAGCATTCATAGCTTCTGCTTTTAGTCTGCTGGCTTCTCCTTTGAGATTGGCCACTTCTTTCTGTGTTTCAGAAAGCTCACTTTTAAGCATTTCAAGGCGCTTTTTATGTGCCATTTGTGCTGCATCGTACTCCTCTTGTAGTGACTTATATTTTTTGGAAGACACACAAGAGGACAATAGTCCGGCTAATAAGAATAACGAGAGTAAATGTTTAAAATTCATTTTCATACTGTACATTTTTACGGGTTGATGAAATGCAACCATTTAGAATGGTCCGATTGAGTTGTAGTATTTCTTTTTCAACCAAAATTAATTAGTTTCAACAGGATGATAAAGCCTAATTACAATCACAATGTACCATATCTTAATAGCTACGATAAAATATAGCGCCAAAGTTATAACAATCTATGAAATATTATAAAATATTCAAGGCGCTTTATCACCGAAGGGCTAAGATACTGTTGTATAAATGACAGGGATATAGATTTCTGTTAGAGAATGAAGATAAATATGAATACAATCTTTTGAAATAGGCTTAAGATACCTATCTTTGGCACCAATTTTACAGTTATCTTAACAGTATTCCATTTATGAAGCGATTGTTTCTCTCTTTTTATGCCGTATTCTTTTTTGGATTTTCACTCTTGTTTGGACAATCGAATCGATTATATGAGGAAATTCAAGCGATAAAACAATCCGGTCAAAGGGCCACACATGTCCAACCATTTCATACCTCCCAATGGAGAAGCACGCCGGGTGCACTACAATCCTATGTTAAAGAGGCGACCATCTTATCTGTAGACAAAGGCGTTTTACAAACTATCCGTAATACGGCACCGGATTTTATCACTCTTGATATCCCCTCTGTGGATGGAACATCTCCTTTTCAATTGGAGTTGATGAAGGAATCGCCCTTCATGCCTTCCTTTGAAGTGGTCGACGCAGATAGTCGTCCGGTGGACTATCATCCCGGAGTGTATTATCGCGGCATAATCAAAGGGGACAGACAGTCGGTCGTGGCCATCAGTTTTTTTGAAGACGATGTAATAGGGGTAATGAGCCCACTCAGTGGAAATTTGGTGATAGGAAAATGGAAAACTAATAACCGGGAAGAGGTTTTCCTCGTTTACAAGGAGAGAGATCTTTTGCTTCCCCACTTGTCAAGTTGTGAAGTGGACGATACTTATGAAGTGGCGTACGGTGAAATGCGGGAAGATAACCGGGAAGGATTATTAGCACGTGAATGCAAAACAATAGCAGTGTATCTCGAAGCTGATTATTATGTATTCCAAAAGAAAGGGCGTTCGGTCCAAAGTGCAACCAATTATATCACCGGATTGTATAATGTCGTATCCACCCTGTACGCCAACGAAGGGATAAATACCAAAATCAACAAATTGAAGGTATGGAATAAAAGAGACCCATACAATTATTCCAGCAGTAATGCCGCACTGAGCTCATTTGGTTCTAGGGTTGGCAATAATTTTGATGGAGACTTAGCGCACTTGCTATCTTTATCTCCAAATAATTTGGGCGGATTGGCTTGGGTGGATGTGCTGTGTAAGAATCAACGCAGACACGCATTTTCGAATATTGGGGCCGGATATACGGAGTTCCCTACCTATTCATGGAGTGCAGAGGTCGTAACCCATGAGATGGGCCACAATGTGGGTTCACGTCATACCCAACACTGTTCATGGGGTCCTCGCCACAATCAGGCGCTCGACAACTGTGTAGCGACGGAAGGCGGCTGCCCGAGAGGTCCTGCGCCTAAAAACGGAGGGACGATTATGAGCTACTGTCACCTGACCAGGTATGGGATAAATTTTAGAAATGGTTTTGGTCCCGAGCCCGGAGATCTCATCCGCAACCGGGTGAGGGGAGCGTCTTGCCTCGGGACAGCCTTTGTGGCAAGTATTGCTCCCAAAGGCACAGTAAATGTCTATTATGGAGACAGTACGGTTTTGTCCGCTTCTCCGACCGGCAGCAAGTACACTTACCAATGGTATCGTTCGGGACTGGCACTCCAAGGTGCGACCAATTCTACTCTTGTGGTTAAGGAAAGTGGCATCTATTTTGTCGAGGTAACAACAACATGCTCTGTAATCGCATCGCCGGTTAAGGTGGTCAACAGTGAGTTTCTCGCCAGCATTAATTATCCTCCCGTACAAGGGGAGCGGGACAGTGTCAGGGAAGAGGTAAAGGATACCATTCTCGGGGGCAAAACACAGCACTTTGAAGTGCGTTTTGGACCGGAAGTTTATAGTAACATTCCCGATGGTTCCCATCAATGGTATATGCAGATGATTATCCAATTAAAAGGCGGATTTCCCACTTATCTCAACCGTCTCAAGATGACCGTCAGAGGCCCGGCAAATAGCGGTATTTTATTGGAAGATTTTTATCCGGCAGATGGGGTAGATATACTTGTAGCTGAAGATACGTTTAATTATAACTTGGGGAGGACCAATCCTACAGGGACATGGCAAATTGATGTCACAAATGAAAACAAAAATAGCTCCACGGTCAAACCGATTGTATTTGATATTGATCTGGCGTTTGTATGGGTCTTGAAAAGTCGACCTTCTGATCAGAATGTAAGAACCTGCGCTCAGGGCAAAGTCACGTTGGATGCAGGAGTAAAAGCAGATAGTTATCTATGGTCAACCGGAGAAAAAACAAGGCAAATCATAGCTCTCCAACCCGGTAATTATGCCGTTACTGCGACGAAGGGTTCCTTGGAATCATCGGATGATATTGATGTCATAATTGCTCCGACAGATTATGAGATTAGCCAGACTATTTGCGAAGGGGAAACGTATTTATTTGGGCAGCAATCGTTGAGCCAAAGCGGGACTTATCACGGAAGTTTTACTTCTTCTGCGGGGTGTGATAGTGTCGTGACCTTGCATTTGGAGGTGAGCCCCGCTTTTTATAAGGAAGAGTCCCTTTTGCTTTGTTTCGGGGACGAATTTCAAGGAAAAAAATACTACAGAAGTGATACCTTAGAGCAGTATTTGCACAGTGCTGCAGGGTGTGACAGTACGCGCATATACTACATTAGGGTCAGTCCGCAGATTATTGCGGCGGTCGAGGCAGATACGAGTTGCCCCAATGTGGGTTCAAGAGTGAAGGTTTTTTCCAACAACCCCGATGACACCTACCTATGGTCCAATGGAAAGACCAAGAGTAAGATTTATGGCGTTAAAGAGGATAGCATTACAGTTACTATCACCAATCCGGATGGATGTCAACTCGAAAAGACTGTGGAAGTACCACATTATCCCGCTATTTCATTGGAGGCGGAAGTGCGCCCTATTTCGTGCTTTGGAGACCGGGATGGAAGTATCCGGTTAAATATAGAGGGAGGAAGTGGCAAAAAAACGATTATGTGGAATGATGGGTTTACCGGATTGAACCGCAGCGCTCTTGGCGAGGCGGAGTATCTCATTATGGTAGAAGATGAAAAAGGGTGTAAGGAGGAGAAGACTGTTCGTTTGGTAGAGCCGGATTCGTTGTCCTTGTCGGCACAAGTGCAAGATACCAGGAAAGGATTGAAGGAAGGCAGCATTGTACTTACGGTAGATGGAGGCACTATGCCCTACAAATATCAATGGAGCAATGGCGCTACCACCAAAGATCTCCAAAATATAGGAGACGGGAAATACAGTGTCTTGGTCACAGATAACCACCAATGCCAAAAGAACCGATCCTATATTGTGGGAGTGGACAATGCCGTAAAAGCATTGGTTCATTCTCCAATGCTTTTGAAGGCTCGTCCTAGTCCTGCTCATTCTGAACTGTACATCGAAGGAAAAACACCCGGTATCGGACTGACAAAGTTGATAATCTCAGAAGTATCCGGCAAGCCTGTTATTGAAAAGACTTATAAAAACAGTACGGAGATACAGCTGTCGATGGATGTTTCCCATTGGGCAGAAGGGGTTTATCTCATACAGTTGATTCAATCGGGCAAGCGCATTATCAAGCGGATATCCATTGTTCATTGATGGGTGTTGTCGTTATTATCTCATTCACCACATCCGGATTTTTCCGGTATGAAATTGTAAAATAAATTATCCGTATGAAAATTTTCCTGTACCTATTCACATTCTTATTTCCTTTTATGTCCTATGGGCAAAAACCACTCTACGAAAAGGTCATGACCTGGCAATCGGTCCACGAACCGGAAAATATCCAACCATTTCATACCATAGAGAAGAGAGGCTATTCTGTAATCAAAAAGGGCATAGTAAAGGATTATGCCCTATTCGGGTTAAATCCTCGCCAGGTGGACAAAATGGTAACGAATAAGCCGGAATTTGTACGGTTGGAAGTGCCTGTAGAGTCCGGAGAACCGGTACATCTATTGATGGTATTGGAGGATGTGGTGACGCCCTCCTTCAAGGCGGTCACCAGTGCCGATCCGGAGCGAGCATTTGAGTTGCCTTCCGGCAGCCACTACCGGGGGATTATCGAAGGTCAGCCGGAATCTTTTGCCGCTGTTAGTTTTTTTGAAAATAATATCATAGGGGTATTCTCGGGCGACGACACCGGCAATCACGTTATCGGCAAACTCGAAGGTGAAAACACATTCATCAGTTATAATGATGCAAACATCACCAATCCTCCGGTGATGGAGTGTTGGAATGAGTATTTGTCGAGCCTAATGCCTTCGGAAGAGGCTACTGATGGTACCCGGCAGGGCCTGTCGATATCTGAAGCACCTCCATGTAAGCAGATTAAAATATATGTCGAAACGGATTATCTCATGTATCAAGAGAAGGGACGATCTAAGACCCGGGTGATACAGGATGTAAATGGAATGTTTAATGTTGTTGCGGCGCTTTATGAAAATGAAGGTATCAATGTGAAAGTAAATAAAATCGTCGTTTGGACCAGCAAAGATCCCTATAACACGCAGAATTCATTCCAAGCTATCCGGGATTTTGGTGCTCGAGTGAGGGATAATTTTGATGGGGATCTGGGGCATTTACTCAGTCGCACCCCCAATAATTTAGGTGGGGTCGGTTGGATAGATAAATTGTGCACCCGGTACAATTCCGGTACCGGTCAAGGTAGAGTTGCATATAGCAATATCGGTACAAGTTACCGAAAATTGCCCACCTATTCCTGGAGTGTGAATGTGTTGACGCATGAAATGGGACACAACCTGGGTTCGTACCACACCCATAGTTGCCGATGGAATGGAAATAATACCCAAATCGATGACTGCGGCAACATCTTTGCTTCTAACAACGGTAACACACCGGAAGGTCAACGCTGTTTTGACAAGCGTAATCCGATTGTTCCATCCCGGGGAGGCACCATTATGAGTTACTGTCATTTGAACCAAGTCGGCATCCGGTTTAGCAATGGATTTGGGGAGCAGCCTGGTGATGTCATTCGTGGAAAGGTGGCTCGTGCAAGATGTTTGGGAGGAGCGTTTAATGCCGAAGCCTTCCCAAAAGGGCCGGTAGATTTGTATTATGGGGATTCGACATTGTTGCGGTCTACCCCTTCCGGTGCGGCTTATACAAGACAGTGGTATCTAAACGATGAACCCATAGCCGGGGCCACCAAATCTACGATAAAAGTCGGGCAACCCGGCAAGTACCGGGTAGAGGTGGTGAAGGATTGTAGTGTCTTTAGTAATGAGGTTAACGTTGTCGGCAAGGAGTTCATTGCAAGTATTAATTACCCTGCCATCAAGGGAGATTCGGGTGAGGTTAAATTTGAATCTACACTATCACTTCCTTCCGGAAAGAAAGATACGATGATAATAGATGTTCCTGTCGATGTTCTTGAGATGCTACAACAGGATTTGTTGCATTGGGATGTCGAGATGAAGACGTATATCAAATACGGACGCCCCGGTGATATCAGTATTTTGAAAATGGGTGTACTGGGCCCCATGGGATCGGGTATTTACCTTCCCAATTACGACCCAACCAAAGACGAAAAACCCACTCAGAGATCGGTGCGGTATTACAAGTTCTTCGATCGTATTAATCCGGGAGGTATATGGCGATTTCCGTTGTACAACCCCAATGATTCTAACAAGGTATCAAGAAAAATGTCCGTAAATGTAACTCTCACCCTTAGATGGAAGGCCAAAAGTCGCCCATCTGATCAAGATATCTTCCAGTGTGACGGACCGGATATGGTCACCTTGGATCCCCAGCTCTCGGGGGATAGTTATCAATGGAGTACAGGAGAGACCACCCGGACGATTACGGTTTCTGAAGGGGGGTATTACGCAGTTACAGTGACAAAAGGTGTCTTAATCTCCAACGATGATGTCAATGTCACCTTCAAACCGGAAGCTGTCAATAAAGATACGACGATTTGTCAGGGAATGGAAATCTCTTTTGGACGATTGAAAATAGACGAGCCCGGAGATTATACCCAGAGTTTTACCGATACTTCGGGATGTGAACAGGTAGTCAACTTGCATGTGGAGGTTTTGCCGTCGAGTACTTCGTCACAATCTCTTGCGCTTTGTTATGGCATGATGTTTTTAGGGGAGGAGCGCATTGTTGATGATACATTGGAGGAGACCCTTGTCGCGGCAAATGGTTGTGACAGTGTCGTAACCTATTATATCGAGGTTCAACCCGAGATTGTGCCCAAGGTGCGTTATGATACGGGCTGTTATCAAGCCGGCACAAGGGTCGTACTTTCGTCACCGGAGGGAAAAGCCTATTCGTACCGTTGGCAAGATGGGATATCGGGAGATAGTGTGGCGATGGTTTCCGATACACAAGCCAAGGTAGTGGTGGTTTCCGGCGATTGCGAGCGAGAGGTCATTTTGCAGATTCCACATTTTCCTAAAGTCTCTTTTGATGCCAAGGCGAGTGATGTACTTTGTTTTGGGGAGGATAACGGATCGATAGTATTGGACCGTTTGCATGGGGATTGGCCTTTTACATTTTATGTTAATGGAGAGGTTAATCATCTACAAGACGGGAAAATCCGGGTTGGGAGAGGAGAGTATGAGGTCTATGTGGAAGATGCCAATAATTGTAAGAGCGACACTACCGTATTTAAGATCAACCAACCGGATTCACTCCAACTCAGCCCGACGATTACGAATACAAAGCCCGGTAAAGAAGTGGGTTCGATAAGCATTGAGGTTCGGGGAGGAGTGGCTCCCTATTCGTATAAGTGGAGCACCGGAGATACTACAGCTATCATTGACCATTTGGCCAAAGGGATTTATACTGTAAAGATTACGGATGCCAATAATTGCATGAGAAGCTATGATATTGAAGTAAAGGAATCCGTTGCGACGGTGACCCCCGGAATTTTTGAAAGCATAGGCATATTCCCAAATCCGGCAAACGACGTATTAAATATTCGGATGACTTTATCCCAACCTCAAGAGGTCAATTTCCGTCTTTACGATGCAAGGGGAGCGGTCATAAGACAAGAGAACCTTAGAGCTAAGGTAGATTTTGGTATGAAATGGTACACATCGGATCTGGATAGTGGAGTATACTATATTCAAATCACCACGAATCAAGGTTCCACGACACGCAAGATATGTATAGCCAAATAGGCTATACATTGGGGATAAAGAAGAGACAGTTGTACTGAATACGGTTTAGGCTTTCCGCGAAATAGTTTAGTAAGTATCGGGACGAGGGGGATAAAGGAGAATAGCAAATAAACAGTACCTTTGTGTCTCGAGCAATGGGAAGAGTAATTAGGTGCTCTGTAAGTTGATTATAAGTTGTATTGTGAGAACGAAGAAACGAGTAAAAAGATGAAGAATTTTGTTATCATTTTAGTATGGTTTTTAGGGATTGTAACGATGGTTTCAGGTCAGAAACCATGGGGATTTGGTTTTAAAGCCGGAGGCAATTGGACGACGATACAAGGACCTGTTGACGAAGGAGAAAAAGTAAATTATCAAGGAGGAATTCATTTGGGATTGGAGGTTTCATGGAAAGCACTTCCCAATTTTGGAGTTTTTTCGGGGTTTGGGTACAATCAAGCAGGAGCAAAGTATGATTATGATGGTGATGGCTACTTCGTGTTTAGAAGTATTGTGAAAGATGCAGTGGTCACCGGTCATACGACAACAAAACTATTGGTGGAGCACTCCTATTTAGAAATACCATTGGGCATCTATTACAAACCCATTAAGAAACTCGAACTAACCGGTGGCATCAGCGCAAATATTTTGGTGGGTTCCATTGCTAAAGGGAATATGACCTTTACCAGCCCGTCCAATGGGGGGATTGATTTTTCTGTTTTACTGGACTATGACTATCTAAAGGACAATGCCGGAGAAGTGGGAGGTAGGCCGACGCTCAAGCGGTACGTTCCAAATATTTATTCTAAGCTAATCCGGGGGGTGAAGTATGACGTTCCTCAGACATTAGGCGCTTATTACTTCTTGGATAAACAGGTAGAAAAACGGAAGTACAATATCTTTGATTACGGAGGATTTGTGGGGATAAAATACTATCTGAATTCCGCCCTTTATTTGTCCATTAAGGGATACTGGGGGCTGACAGATATCACCAATACTTCGACGGACTTTCGGTACCAACTCGATCCGACAAATCCCAATGCTCTACCCTCGTCTGACGATGTTGACAAGAATGTCATATATCAAATGTCTTTGGGATTTGCCTTTTAGAATACCGCAACATATTTCAATGCTTTTTCTGTAAAACCACAAAACAGAGTCTTTTTTCATATGTTCTTTATGCATAAGATGGGAGGCGTTCAAGTATGGTGATAGGATAAATCGATCTCTTTATGCCCTCTGTGTCATTTCCGGTACGTACCCAAAATGGAGTAGAAAGGGCCGGTAAATACTTTTGATACTATAAAACGGCAAGCGCTTGATTCATAAATTATTATTTAGGCTTAATTTACTTTGGAGTATTGGGTGTATTCTGGCGCTATGGTCGCCTTATGTTTCTCCCGAGAGGTTTTGGCCGGTTTCCATTGCCGGCTTGCTTTTTCCTATATTTTTTGCCGGCAATCTATTTTTGCTGTTGTATTGGTTTTTTTTTAACTGGAAACGAGCATGGTTATCTATCCTTGTACTTTTGATTTGCGTACCTAAGATACCATTCTTTTATGGGTTTAATAAGGGAGGAGATGCTGCCTCGGAAAGAAATAGTTTTGATTTAGCCGTCACCTCACATAATGTGTTTGGGTTGAGCTATATAAAAAAGCTGTTTGATACAGACTCGAAACTTGGAATTGCCAAATTAGGAACCATGGTCAAGCATATGAGTACTTCTGATGTGCTTTGCTTACAGGAGGTCAATCCTTATAGTTTGCAATTGCTTTCCAGATATTTAGATTTTCCGTACAAACATCAATACGGCACTCAGGGCGCATTGCTGATGTCAAAATTGCGTTTTTTTGACAAGGGAAGCATTCCATTTTCCAATCAAACCAACTCTTGCGTGTGGGCGGATTTAGAAATGGGCAAGGATACGATTCGTGTATTCTGTCTTCACTTACAATCCAATCGCGTCAGCCGGACCGCTGAATCCATCAATGAAGAAAACATCGGCCAAACAAATACCTGGAGAAAAGTACTTTCCATGTTTAAGCGTTATAAGAACTATGCACAATATCGCGCCGAAGAAGTTCACAAAGTGAGAAAGGCGGTGGATAAAAGTCCGTTTCCCGTAGTGATTACGGGCGATTTTAACGACCAACCACTATCCTATGCTTATCATATTTTGAGCCGGGAAATGCACGACGCCTTTGTCGAAAAAGGAAGAGGTCCGGGCTCAACATATAGAGGAGCGCTCCCTTTTTTGCGAATAGATTACATCCTTGCAGATACCAATTTTGTGGTCCGGTCGATGCATTTGGTACGAAGTGATATCTCTGACCACAATATGATAAAAGCCGTAATACGCCCGACCACCTCCAAGTAGGTTTTTACCCCCACTGGAGAATCGTTAGAAAGTTATTGGTTTTCCGTATGAAATGGTAAAGTGGTGGGTCCTACTCAGAAAGATGCTCTGTCCTCAGATACATCTTAGTAATATGGTAGACGTTTAAGATTTACTTCAGTTTTATCATATCTTCTGCGATATGTACCGTTTCATATAAGTAAACATCCTTTCTAACCCGCTTGATCCAGTCTTCATTGCGTGCAATACGAGAGCTGTCCATATGGATGAATGCCGTATCAACATCCAGGTTTTTAAAGGTCAAATCTTTAAAGTTGTGCATGAGTTTTCTATACTCTTTAGACTTTTCTTTTCTCTTGTCCAATTTGGCCTTGAGGCTATCCAGTTTTAGAGGATAGATGGATTCGTCTCTGGTTTTCTTGTACCATTTTGCGTAATCATCAATTTGGTTAAAGAGATGCATCGTATCGGTTCGTGATTTGCTGAGTCCAATCAACTTTGATTTGATATCGCTGACATTGTAAACATTCTGGCTATACTTGGTAGGTGCGATGACATCCCAGGGCAATGCATAGTCGTATTCTTTTTCCCCGGTTTTGACATAAGCAAATCTATCCGGCAATTGGATATCGGGGACAACGCCTTTGAGTTGTACGGACTGTCCGGAAATTCGATAATACTTTTGGGTAGTCATTTTGACTTGACCGAGAGGTTTAATCTTATTGTTATAAACCATCCTGTCGAGATCGAAGAAACGCTGTACGGAGCCTTTACCAAAAGTGGACTTTCCCCCCACAATAATGGCGCGGTCGTAGTCTTGGAGTGCCGCTGTAAGTATTTCGGAAGCAGAAGCACTAAATGAATTGACCATTACTACCAGGGGGCCATCATACGAGACAGCGTTGTTGCGATCCTTATAGATAAATGGACGGTCTTTTCTGGCTTTTACCTGAACCACGGGACCTTTTTCTATAAAAAGGCCGGCCATATCGACCACTTCCCTCAAAGACCCGCCGCCGTTGTTTCTCAAATCCAAAATGACGGCTTGAGCGCCATCTGCTTTTAATTTGTTTAATTCTCTGTCTACATCTCTAGCGCATTTGGGTCCATCGGGAGAATTAAAATTGGTATAGAATTTTGGAAGGAGCAAATAGCCAATTTTAGTGCCGTTTTTGTCCTGTATCATTAAGGATTTGGCCAGTCCTTCATCCAATATCACTTCATCTCTTACGATTTCGATATCTTGAACAATACCACTTTCTTTCTTTACGGTTAAGGTAACTTTGGTTCCTTTTTTACCACGTATTTTTTTGACTACATCATCTATGCGCATTCCCTTTACATCCATGGGTTCTCCACCCTCTTGAGTGACTTTAGTAATCAGGTCGTTGACTTCGAGCTGTTTTTGTTTCCACGCCGGGCCACCGGGTATAATCATCACTACCTTGATATAGTCTTTGTCTTGAGACAACCTAGCGCCAATACCTTCTAATCTTCCGGACATATTGATATCGAAGTCCTCTTTTTCCTTCGGAGAAAAGTAATTGGAATGCGGGTCCATCACCATGGTCATGCTATTGGCGTAATTGCCAAAGCGGTCGGATCGTCGCACCTTATGCAGGCGGTCAAAGTAACGTTCAAAGGTCTTTTTGGTATCCGCAATAGCCTCCAATTTTAATGAGTCTAATGGTTTATCGGCATTTACGGTATCTTTCTCCTGTTTTTCAAGTGCGTCGATGACATCGGTTAGGACTTCGTATTTTAGGATTTTTCGCCATCTGTCTTTTAGTGCGGCATCATCCTTTGCCCAATCGATATGTTTTCCTTCGAAGTCTAAATATTCCATTTTATCGAGTTGGAGATCACCATCCAATAGGGATTTATAGAAACGTTCCGTCTTAGACACGGCTTGCTCCAATAATTTTGCAGATAGATCAAAGAACACGAGCTTACCCTCCTTCGCCTGGTCGTCTAAGTCAAAGCGATATTGTTCGAGTTGTTGGTAATCCTCTTTCGTGAGAAAGCGCTTCTGAAAATCGATAATTTCGATATACTTCTTAAATACGCGGTTAGAGAAAGAGTCATCTATGGGAGGATTAGCGACATGTACTTGGTCCTTTAACCGGATGAGGTTTTGGATAACGGCGGTTTCTCTTTCCTGTTGAATTTGAGAGACAAAAAACCATCCGGTACCAAATAGTAAGCTTACAAAAACCAGTATTTTCATATATTTCATTGCTGTTTAAAATGTCCTTTTGAAATGATGTAGCCCGCACATCTTCTAAATAACTGTGAAAGCGATTAAAAAAGTATGGAGCGTCTTTCTAATGTCGTGATTTGACCGAAAGTCTCGTAATAGAAAGGTATGAAGCAAAAGAAGCACATCTGACATTCGGGTTAGATGTGCTCCTATTGCAAAATTTTACTGTAAGAATAATGACCTTTTAGCTAATCAGTGGTGCGATAACCAATGCGACAACGGTCATGAGTTTTAAAAGTATATTAAGTGAAGGACCGGAAGTGTCTTTAAAAGGATCTCCTACGGTATCCCCCACCACAGTGGCTTTGTGTACCTTCGAACCCTTGCCATATACCTGACCATCTACTTCAAAGCCCTCTTCTACCATTTTCTTGGCATTATCCCATGCACCTCCGGCATTGGATTGGAATATAGCCATCATCACACCGGTAACGGTAACACCCGCTAAGAGTCCTCCGAGCATCTCCGGTCCTCCGGCAAATCCGATTAAGACAGGGGTAATTACCGCGATTAACCCGGGCAATACCATCTGGCGAATCGATGCTTTGGTAGATATTTCAACACATTTGCTGTATTCTGCTTTGCCCTCGGCATTTTCAAAAGTCTTGCGGTCTGCATCGGACCAGTCCTTTGAGTCTTTCCCTTCGTTTTTGATCATAACATCCAGGGCTGCTCTTAATTCCGGGATGCTCTTAAACTGTCGTCTCACCTCCTTAATCATGTCATTGGCGGCCTTTCCGACGGCATCCATAGACAGGGATGAGAATAAGAAGGGCAGCATCCCACCGAGTAGAAGCCCTGCCATAACAGTAGCTTTGGAGATATCAATCGAAGTGATGTGTGCCGTTTGCATATATGCTGCGAATAATGCCAAGGCGGTTAGTGCCGCAGATCCAATGGCAAACCCTTTACCAATGGCCGCTGTGGTGTTACCCACTGCGTCCAATTTGTCTGTGCGCTCCCTTACCTCTTTGGGCAATTCACTCATTTCGGCAATTCCCCCGGCATTGTCCGCTATCGGGCCATAAGCATCAACGGCTAGTTGGATACCAGTATTGGCCAACATCCCAACCGCTGCAATGGCAATCCCATAAAGTCCGGCAAAGTGAAAAGCACCTAAAATGGCAGCCGCCAGAATGACAATCGGTATCGCGGTGGACTGCATGCCAACTCCCAGACCGGCAATGATGTTGGTGGCAGAACCGGTAACGGATTGTTTGACGATTTTGATGACCGGGGCTTTACCTGTTCCGGTGTACATCTCTGTGACCAATCCGATTAATAACCCTGCAACCAATCCGATAATTACCGCCATAAATACTCCAAACGAGGTAAAAGTGGTACCATTAAATGTCCACTCTTTTGGAAGCATAAAGTCTACTGCAAAGTATGTCAATACAATCATAATAAATGCGGCAATAAACTCTCCCGTATTCAGTGCTTTTTGTGGGTTGGCATTGTCGTCCTTAACCCGCACGAAAAACGTACCGATGATGGAGGCAATAATTCCGATGCTGGCAAGTACGAGCGGCAACAATACGCCATTGAGTCCATCAAAGTCAGAATTGGCAAATACAGGGAGTTTGACAAATGCAGCACCCAATACCATTGTTCCAATGATAGATCCGACGAAGGACTCAAAAAGGTCAGCTCCCATACCGGCTACATCTCCTACATTGTCCCCCACATTGTCCGCAATAGTAGCAGGATTGAGGGGGTGATCTTCCGGAATGCCGGCCTCTACCTTACCCACGAGATCCGCTCCTACATCTGCTGCCTTCGTATAAATACCACCACCGACTCTCGCGAATAGTGCTATAGAAGAAGCACCAAAAGAAAATCCGGTAATTACGGTGATGACTTTATCAATATCCCAATCCAACACATCTTTGTAAATAACGAATAATGTCCCAAGTCCGAGTACGCCCAGTCCGACTACTCCAAGTCCCATTACGGCTCCTCCCGAAAAAGCGACTTCCAAGGCTCTTCCAAGGCTCTTTCGGGCGGCATTTGTCGTCCTTACATTGGCCTTGGTAGCGACTTTCATTCCGATAAATCCCGCTAAGGCCGAACAAAGAGCCCCGACAATGAAAGAAACTCCAACCAGCCATGAAGAGGTTTGCGCATCGGCAGAAACACTCAACAAGATAAAAACCGCTAAAACGAAAATAGCTAAGAAGCGATATTCTGCTTTTAAGAAAGCCATAGCACCACTGGATATGTGCTGGGCAATCGCTTTCATCTTATCACTTCCTGCGTCTTGGTTGCTTACCCATTTTGATCTCCAAAAGGTGTAAATCAAAGCAAGTATTCCAAACGCCGGAATAGCGTATAGTAAGTTTTGTGTCATAGTTATAATTTTTTAGGTTTTATTAGCCCGCAAAGATAATGAAGTTATGTTAATACAAGCTTATTCGCTTCCAAAAGATATAGAGTGGTACTTTCTTCTACTAGAAATATCCTTCTCTTTTTGATTATATTTGTTCTTTGATAAAGTAAAGCATTGGTAAATATGGTAATCAGGTGGACTATTTTTGGGCTGTTTTTCCTCTATTTTGTTCCTGTCGGAGGCCAGACGTATGAATCCGGTAAAACCTATTATGGTTCGAATCAATATATCGAGTATAAAGCCGGGCATTTGCCGGTTATTATTTCAGCTCCGCATGGAGGAAACTTGCACCCGGAAAGTATTCCGGACCGGTCTTGTACCGGCTGTGTCTATGTCAAAGATGCCTATACTCAGGAACTCATCAGGCAAATGTACGATGAGATATTTCAGGTATTCGGTTGTTATCCCCATGTAATTATTAATCGTCTGCACCGCAAAAAACTCGATGCCAACAGGGCATTGGGGGATGCGGCGGACGGCAACAAAGAAGCGGAAGAGGCCTGGATGGATTATCACCATTTCATACAAATAGCCATAGACTCGGTCTTAAGACAATACGGTCGTGGTTTGTACATCGATTTGCATGGTCATGGGCACTCGGTCCAAAGACTTGAGCTGGGGTATTTGATTAGCAAAAAGGACTTGCAACACGATGACGAATGGTTGAATCAGACCGGGATAATCCACAAATCAAGTATTCGCCATCTGGCGGGATACAACGAGGAGGACTTGACCTTTGCCGAACTCTTGCGCGGCGCACTTAGTTTGGGCCAAATGTATGAAAATGGCGGATATCCTGCGGTCCCGAGCAGAAACCAACCGGCTCCCGGCACCTCAGAGTCCTACTTTAGCGGGGGATATAATACTCGACGATACGGATCGGTCAAGGATGGAACCATCGACGGCATCCAAATGGAATGCAACCGCCAAGGAGTCCGGGACACCGAGGAGCACAGACAGGATTTTGCCGCTACTACCGCTAAGGTGTTGAAAGATTATCTCGAAATGTATTACTTTAAGCATGGGGAGCTGGGACAATATTGTAGTACGTTATCAGCTAACACTCCGGAAAAGGGTTTTCTTCCGAAGATTTCACTATCTCCCAATCCGGTATTGGACAAATGCAGGATATCTTTTATCCACACGAATCCATCCCCCGTCAATGTGACAGTAATGAATTCTGTGGGGACTATATTGTATGAAAAAGAGACCGGGCAGAAGCAGCTAAACTTAAATCTAAACGGTTATCCGGGAGGCCTTTATGCCATCATCATACAAAGCGGCCAAAACCGGATCATCAAACGATTTGTAAAGCTGGGCTATCAGTGATGGAGCGGTGTTTTATCTGGATTTTGGGCGACGTCTCTTACCACCGGGCTGACGGAACCCTCCTTGATGACGCATTCCGGGATTTCGAAGTACGCCCCGGTTTTGAAATGCTTTATCAAACTGTTGTATTTGATCTTTAATCATCTTTTGGGTGACATTGAGTTTTTTGAGTTCGCGATAGTAGCGTTGGGCGGTATTCCATTTGTTTTTTGAGGCATTGATGCTGGCTAACTGTAGCAGCACCATTGCACGCTCATTGTCGGTAGGTAATTTGATTTTCTGGGCTTCTTTGAAAAGGGTCTCTGCCCCTTCTTTGTCCCCTTTAAACAGTGCAATACTGCCCTTGATGATATAGTAAAAAGCGCGGTTGGTACTGTAAAGAAACTTCGGGTTGAAGGTGAGTTGAAGCCGTTTTTCTGCTTCTTCAAACTGTTCTTTCTGCACCATATCGGCAGCGGATTGAATCGTACCGAGCATGATATAACTCACCAGCAGGCCGATTCCGATCAGCAAGATGGGAAATGCGTACCAAAATCCAAATGCATAGGCCAACACGGTCCCCCCGATGAGGGTCAGGGCGATTAGGGCTAATTTTAAATATATGTTTATCGTGTACATGTTACTCTTTATATTTGGGTGCAAAGTTAACGCCTTTATTCGTTCTTCTCCGGATTTGGAGGGGATTAATGTCGAGGCTGAAGCAGGTCAGTGCTCAAGGTATTTGCAGGTGGCGGCCGATCAGCGTCTTCATCAGCTTTGGTAAAGGGAGTCGGGTGAGGTCATCCACAGAGGTGTGGAGCCAGTTGTCTTGCCAATTTTGAGGGGGAAAGTTATCCAGCACAAACAACCGTGCATGGATGTGCCGGTGGGAAAGCGTTTGTTTTTCCTCTGCTATAGGTTGAAGATGGTTTGGGAGATAGTTCCACTCTTTGGAGATTCTTTTTTGGAGGTATGAAATGGTGGAGTATTTTCCGTTATCTTCAAGTAGGGGAAACTGATACATTTTTTTCCAGAAGGCAGTACTGTCCCTTTGTGTCAGGGCAAATGTACCGGAGTGACCGGGGATATAAAAGTAATTGTAGTAAAGCGATTTTTTCTTTAAGGTTTTGCTTTTGACGGGGAGTAAATCTATTAGTTGGTCTCTATAAGCGCGGCAGTATTTCCGGACAGGACAAATGGTGCATTTGGGTTGTTTGGGTGTGCAAACCGAGGCCCCGAGGTCCATGATGGCTTGATTGAAGATGGCCGGATCGGTCTTGTCGTCCATCAGAGTGCAGGCTATATAGCGTATAGCGCGGACGGTAGATGCTACATCGACGGGGGCCGTTATTCCGAAAAGCCTGGAAAAGAGCCGGAGTACATTGCCATCTACCACCGGATACCTCAGACCGAAAGCAAAGGAGGCGATGGCGGCTGCCGTATAGGGACCAACGCCTTTGAGGGCCAGAATTTCTTCGTAAGTGTTGGGGAATGTGCCTTGGTGGTGCTCCATCATATACCGGGCAGCGGCAAGCATATTTCTGGCCCGGGAATAATACCCCAACCCTTCCCAATCTTTTAAGAACGGTTCTTCCTTAGCTTTTGCCAGACTGGGTATGTCCGGGTATTTTTGTGTGATTTTTAGATAGTAGGGTAGGCCTTGTTCGGTACGTGTCTGTTGGAGGATAATCTCCGAAAGCCAAATCTTGTAAGGGTCTTGCGTCTCCTTCCATGGGAAAGAGCGGGCGTGTGCTGTATATCCCTCTATAATAGCAATACGGATTTGCTTTGCCTGCTTTTTTTCCAATGGTATCTCTTCCGGTATTTTCATGTTTTTAAGCGCCTTTTTCCGATGTTTTGCCGGTAAATGAGGATATAATGAAGTATCAACAGGGGTTAATAATCGATGGTCGAAAGCCCGGTATTGGCTCTTATACCGATAGAGCCGTAGAAGAACCCGGGGGATGGCCGGGCGGGGTCTTCAACCATTTCATACCTTCTCAAGAGCCTAACATCCAGATAGTACTGTTGGAGAAACATATAACTCAGATCAAGGGACAGAATATTGACTTTATGCAGGTCGCCCTGACAGGTGTAGTTGCCATATTGGGATACTCCGGACTTATGGCTGTTGAGAATATTGGCGCCATTATTTTCTCCGGGGAGATCCAGGCCTCTACATCCGGATATCCACCCGGTCCGGAAGGCCCATTTGTCAGAGGGGCGGTAGCTCGCTTGAAAGATCAACTCTTTGAAGTTGGCTCCCCAGGGATGCGCCAGGGGTTGGTTGTAATGGGCATAACTGCGGATGCTATCCCTGTGCGTGTAGGTATAGGGGCGTACGGTATTGTATTCTACCCGAAGGTCAAGATGCGCGATCCCCAATGCATCCGGATAAAACAAGCCGAGCTGTAGGCCGAACTTGTTGCCCCACCAACCTTTCTTGAAGTGGCGTATTTCGGGCAGGTTAAATTCGTCGATGAGAAGCTGTCCATAGAAGGTAAATAGGTGTGCGATATCCCAACGGGCATCTCCACCAATCAGGATATTGTCCGGGCTGCCGAGATTAAATTCTACTGATCTGTAGAAGATAATCGGGTTGAGGTAGGAGAGTTCAAACCGGTTATTTCTGGAGTGGATGACCGCTTCGTAGAAGGCCACTTGCATCCCAAAAGGAAGGTTAAAGCCGAGGAGGTGCGTTGCCATGTACTTTTTTGGGAG
>Ga0256832_1000247_pt1 | contig 34216 bp, 25 predicted proteins | sample 134614metaG_FD_190534 | JGI IMG/M metagenome (GOLD analysis project Ga0256832, IMG submission 190534) | Hydrothermal vent microbial communities from Lau Basin, Pacific Ocean - 134-614 | ecosystem: Environmental > Aquatic > Marine > Hydrothermal vents | place: Pacific Ocean: Lau Basin | collected...
TTTACTGTTAATGGGAGAGCTGGTGCTTTCCCTCTCATAATTTTTGTTTTTTGGTTATTCTCTTTAAACGTTTTAATATTGGATTTATTTTGTTCTTGGCGCACTAGTGTCAAGTCAAGTGTAATGTTTCGGTTAAGTTGATGTTATTTTTGTCGAGAACAACGCATATAATTTTAAGCATAGCCGTAGCTATGGTGGAAATTATTAATGCAGTTATCGGCAAAAAGAACGATTACTTATCGTGAAAGAGTATTCTTGACTTAACACTAGGAGTATTTAAGTAGATATATGTAGTGTTTTGCCTAGATATGGATTTTTCTTGCTGAGATCAGAAAAATTTAAGCAAAGGTTAACAAGAAAATTCAAATGTAATTAATAAGGACTATTTGGTATAAAAACCTACTTTGCGAGACTCAGCATTACTTTTGTTGTGCTAGGGGGGTATTCAATATTAAATCGTATAATTCTTAATATTACAGTCACAATTTTCTTACGATAATATTTATTTCCGGTACAATAAAAAGTAATTTTTTTCCTAAATATCTTGACAAGTTATAAAACCATTTCCAATTTTCAAACGGTAATTTTTTTCTGCCTGATATTATACGAAAGCCCCTTTTATCTATAACCGCTTTTTTGGGAAGATTTAAGGAATCAAGTATCATTTTTTCCAGATTATTATGTGTAAATGCTTGTTGTGTATCACCGGTTTTTCTATTGCTTATATTGTGGTAAAAACTATCCAATTGGGCTATACCGGGTGGTTTCACAGGTGTTGCTACCAATAATATTCCATTTTTTTTCAATACTCTTCCCATATCTTTTACTATTTGCTTTGGATTGGGAAGGTGTTCTATTACGTGAGATGCCAAAACAATATCAAAGTATTTATCACTATATGGTATTTTTTCTTTTTCTAAATTTATCTCTTTTATTTCATATCCGATATGTCTGCAAAATTCAACTCTTTCTTTCCAGACTTCTATTCCATACCATTTCAATTTATCTTTAAAGTGTTGGTCAAAGAAAAATTTAAAAAATCCTTCTCCTGCTCCAACATCCAGTATTTTCATTCCTTCTTTCAAATCTCCGTTGTTTATCAGCAATTCCACTGCACTTTTGTACCTTTCATAAAAAAGATCATAATTTCTATATCCGGGGATTGTTCCGAATGAAAGTTTTTTATGAATATCTCTACCGAATGGTTTTATTGGGGATTTACTCCATTTATTTTGATATTCATAAAACTCATCAATATGGTATTTTGAAAAAAAATCATCAATTGTTTTCATATTATTGATATTAGTGGAAGCAAAAATACTTATAATTTTGAGAAGAATACTTGATTTTTAATTATTTTTGCTGTATTGGTATTGTGAGATTTTTCTTATAAGTGAAAGCTGTCTGTAATTAATATAAAACGAAATTACAATTTCCGATTTTTGTTGCAGTTGCATATTGAAATCCGGCAATTAATTTAGTGCTGTAATTGTATGGGTTTTGATTCTTTAATTTGAAACTTCCTAAGTCAAATATTTAGTAAAAAATCTTAAATCGTATATCGTTAATCAGTGTTCGATATTTAACCCGAATTTCGAGACTTTGTTTAAGTAAAATCAAATAGCTAACTTTGAATCGTAGAAACAAAGCTTAAAAAATACCGTAGATTAAGAGCCGTCACAACTCCTTTCCCTTGCTAAGGGCTTACGTTATGACACATCTTTTAATAAGTGTGATAACGATAGCTTTCTCTTGAGAGATTTGATTCCGGTTTTAGCACCCATCCCCAGCCCTTCCCTCACAAAGGGAAGGGAGAAGTGGAGGTGCTTGATTACTAAAAATAGCTATTTGAGAATCATCTTGTTTTATAACTAAATTGTATTATTTTGTGAAAAAAGCGTTGCTATTGCGGGTTGCAGCTTCCTCCCTTGTAAGGGAGGATTGAGGTGGGTTCTAAATAAAAGATCATGCAAATATTATTACACAAATGTGGAGTTTTAACGTATTTCACTTTATTTGTACCAAATATCTAACTTGTGTAGTTGCTATATATGTACAAAAAAAGACAACTTTTGACCAAAATATAAATATAGCTTCCGTTATGATAAATCTTAATTTTTTTTGCTTTAAGATGTGTCATAACGTAAGCCTTGCCAAGGGAAGGGTCGGGGATGGGTTCTTACATCCGAATTACTAATGACTAAACAGTTTAGTTAGATGGAATTATTCACAAGTATTTCTATTACGAGCTTAAACTACATGCAATTAAAGGAAATGCTTAAAAATTTTATACATCAAAAATAGGGGGCCATTTACTCAGTAAAAATTTCTTGCGCTTCCATTTACTATTGGTATTTTGAACTCTCACTACGAAAACCCGTGAATAATGCGGCTTGAATGGAATAATGAATTTCGATCAATTATCAATGAATGATGAATTTTGGAAGTTTCAAACTGAAAAAAAAAGAGGCTGCCTGTATGACAACCTCTATATATAATTTAGTTTATTCTATTTAGCTTTACAACATAGCAGCGATTATAAGAGCTACTACAGACATAAGTTTTATCAAGATATTCAAAGATGGACCGGAAGTATCCTTGAAAGGATCACCAACAGTATCGCCTGTTACGGCAGCTGCATGAGCTTCCGAGCCTTTTTTAACAATTTTTCCATCTATTTCAAATCCTTCTTCAATCATTTTCTTTGCATTGTCCCATGCACCTCCGGCATTGGATTGGAATATTGCCATTAAAACTCCGGTTACAGTCACACCTGCGAGTAAGCCTCCCAACATTTCTGCTCCTCCTAAGAAACCTATCACAATAGGTGATAAAACGGCTATTAGACCGGGGATTACCATTTCTCTAATGGATGCTTTTGTTGAGATTTCAACACATTTTTCATATTCAGCTTTCTCACTGGCTAAATGTAATGTTTCTATATCTTCTTTGCTCCATTTGCTTTCATCCTCTTCATCATTTCTTTGCATTACTTTCAGGGCAGCAGCTAGTTCGGGGATATTGTGAAACTGTCTTCTTACTTCATCAATCATATCTTTTGCTGCTTTTCCAACAGCTCCCATAGCCAAAGATGAAAACAAAAAAGGAAGCATACCACCAAGTAATAATCCTGCCATTACAAAAGGTTTGGAGATATCTATACTTTGGATATTAGCAGTTTTCATAAATGCAGAAAACAATGCTAATGCTGTCAATGCAGCACTACCAATTGCAAATCCTTTTCCAATAGCTGCTGTAGTGTTACCAATTGCATCAAGTTTATCAGTTCTTTCTCTAACTTCGGGGGGTAATTTGGACATTTCTGCAATTCCACCTGCGTTATCTGCGATAGGTCCATAAGCGTCAACAGCCAATTGGATTCCCAGATTGGATAACATTCCTACTGCGGCAATGGCAATTCCATATAAACCTGCGAATTTATAAGCTCCTATTATTGCTGCTGATAAAATGATTATAGGGAAGAATGTTGATTCCATTCCAACACTAAGTCCGGAGATAATATTGGTTGCTGATCCTGTTGTTGATTGTTTCAATATACGAATAACAGGTTTTTTTCCTGTTCCGGTATAAAATTCAGTTGCTAAACCGATCAGCGTTCCTGATACAAGCCCTATAATAATAGCCATGAATATTCCAAAAGAGCTATAATCTTTTCCTCCATATTCCCAATGGTGTGGCATTAGCCATTCGACAACAAAATATGTTGATATTATCATAATAGCTGCAGATATCAATTCTCCTTTGTGTAGAGCTGTACCCGGATTTCCGCCGTCTTTAACCCTTACAAAAAAAGTACCTAAAATGGAAGTGAGGATACCTGTTGCAGCAATGACTAAAGGTAATATTACTGCATTCAATTCAAGATCTCCTGTAAATCCGGTTACTCCTATAAATAGTGCTCCGAGTACCATTGTACTGATGATAGAACCTACATAGGACTCAAAAAGGTCGGCTCCCATGCCGGCAACATCACCTACATTGTCTCCTACATTATCAGCTATTGTAGCGGGATTAAGCGGATGGTCTTCAGGAATACCTGCTTCTACTTTTCCAACTAAATCTGCTCCTACATCTGCTGCTTTGGTATATATACCTCCACCTACACGAGCAAATAAAGCTATTGACGAAGCACCAAAAGAAAAACCTGTGACTACAGATATTACCTTATTAACATCCCATCCTAAACCTGAATATATTAAAAATAATGACCCTAAGCCCACTATTCCCAATCCTACAACTGCTAAGCCCATAACACTTCCTCCTGTAAAAGCTACCTCTAAAGCTTCTCCCAAACCTTTTCTTGCAGCATTAGTAGTTCTTACATTGGCATTTGTTGCAACTCTCATACCGATAAAACCTGCAAGTGCCGAAGCAAAAGCTCCTAACATAAATGATATTCCTATCAACCATGACGAGGTTTGTGGATTTGCACTAAATGCCAATAAGCCAATAGCTATAAGCACAAAAATCCATAGAACTTTGTATTCTGCAAATAAAAATGCCATAGCACCTTTTTTGATATGTGATGCTATTTCAGACATTCTCTCAGTTCCCTCATCTTTCTTTGCAACCCAAGAAGCTCTCCAATATGTGAAGAGCAAAGCAATTACTCCAACAGCAATTACTCCATAAATAATTTGATTTACCATAAGCGTAGTGTGTTTTGTTTTTATTAATGCACAAAAATAACTATTTATCTTTATTTTCATTTAAAATAAAGATAGTTTTTGTACTCAGAGTGAAAAAAAAGTATAATATCTCACTAATTTAGATTGGTTATATATATATCCTGTTAACATATGAATTAAATATTTTTTCCGATAATTTGCTGTCATATAAAAGTAATGAATGTACATTTGCGCCTTAAAAAAATAAAAATTATAATAAAATGAGCAAAGCAGTTTATATAGCAACGATGGAACCGGGAAGCGGTAAGTCAATTGTAACTCTTGGATTGATGAGGATGCTATTGGGAAAAGTAGCCAAAGTGGGCTATTTTAGACCAATAATAGGAGACTTAGAAAAAGGAGAAGTGGATAATCACATAAATACGGTATTAAAGCATTTTAATTTATCAATAAAGTATGAAGATGCGTATGCATTTAGCAAAAGTGAAGTTTTATCCAAAATTCATGATGGAGAACTCGATGAAGTTTTTGATACGATAATCGAAAAGTACAAAACTCTTGAGGAAATCTATGATTTTGTGCTTGTGGAGGGAACGGATTTTTCGGGTGAAGGTACTGCAACTGAATTGGAGATTAATACCGATATAGCCAAGAACCTTGGAATTCCTGCAATAATTGTGGAGGGAGGAAAAGGCAAAACCATGACTGAATTTGTGAATAATCTGCTATCTGCCTATGATTTGTTTGAAAGTAAAGAAGTCAAAGTGCTTTCCGTAGTCGCAAATATGATTCAGCCTGAGAATTTGGATTGGGTAAAAGAAGAGTTGTGCAAAGAGTTAAAGGGTAAAGTATTGGTCAATGTTATTCCTTTGAATGATTTTCTTGGAAATCCGACAGTTAAGGAGGTAGCTCGAAGCTTAAATGCCGAGGTCATTTGTGAGAACCCAAAAAAACTCAACAAACAGATAGATAATTATGTGATAGGGGCGATGCAGCTTAGAAATTATTTGCCCAGGCTTAAAGATAATTCTTTAATAGTAACTCCCGGAGATAGATATGATATTATACTTGGTGCTATTCAAGCGAATATATCTGAAAATTATCCACCTATATCTGGAATAGTGCTTACAGGTGGTTTGAGGCCTGAGGCGACAATTCTCGATTTGATTGAAGGAATACCTAATAAATTACCGCTTTTGATTGTAGATAAAAATACTTATGAGATTTCGCAGGCCATTGGTGAAATAAAACCTAGAATTTATGCGGCTAATCGCGATAAAATAATGACATCTATTAGAGTATTTGATAATCATGTTGATGGTCAAAGACTTTCTGATGCTTTAATCACATTTGAGACAAAAGGGATTACTCCAAGGATGTTTCAATACAACTTGCTTAAAAGAGCACAGAAGCACAAAAAACGAATTGTACTTCCGGAGGGGAATGATGACAGGGTATTGACGGCAGCTTCACGTCTGATTAATCAAAATGTTGTAGATCTGATTATTCTGGGAAAGGAAGCTGAAATAAGGAAAAGGGTTAGGTTTCTTGGCTTGAGAATGGATTTTGACAAAGTACGAATCATTGACCCGGTTGAATCCGAATATTTTGATGATTATGCAAAGACGCTTTATGAGTTGAGAAAGCACAAAAATATGAATTTGGCAATGGCACAAGACAAAATGGAAGATGTTTCTTATTTTGGTACCATGATGGTTTACAAAGGCGATGCAGATGGAATGGTTTCCGGAGCAGCTCACGCTACTCAACATACGATTCTTCCCGCATTGCAATTTATTAAAACAAAACCCGGAGTCTCCGTAGTATCGTCTATTTTCTTTATGTGTCTCGAGGACAGAGTATCTGTATTTGGAGATTGTGCTATAAATCCAAATCCTACTGCTGAGCAATTGGCTGAAATAGCAATTTCATCAGCAGATTCTGCAACTGCGTTTGATATTGAACCTTTGGTCGCCATGCTTTCTTATTCATCTGGAAAGTCAGGGATAGGAGAAGATGTAGATAAAGTAAGAAAAGCGACTGAAATAGTAAAAGCAAAACGTCCGGATATAAAAATAGAGGGGCCAATCCAGTATGATGCTGCTGTTGACCCGTATATTGCAGGAAATAAGTTGCCTGATTCTGAAGTGGCCGGGAAAGCTAGTGTCCTTATATTTCCCGATCTTAATACCGGCAATAATACATACAAGGCTGTCCAACGTGAAACCGGAACAATAGCAATTGGCCCAATGCTTCAAGGCTTGAACAAGCCGGTCAATGATTTGAGTAGAGGATGTACCATTGACGATATATATAATACAGTTATTATTACGGCAATTCAAGCTCAAGGGCTCTAAAAAATAAATACTTGAATCCGGAATGACTAAGGTAAATAATAAACATATGAAAATATTGGTTGTAAATTCGGGAAGTTCATCTATCAAATATCAACTTATAAGTATTCCCGAAAAAGAAGTTATTTGTAAAGGTTTGGTCGAAAGAATCGGATATGACAATGCGGTTATTCATTTTAAATCTGCCAAGTATTCCTTTGATATGGAATTGCCTATACCTGATCATCAAGCGGGTTTGGAAAAAGTAGCAGGCTTGCTACTCGATTCTAAAAAAGGAGTTATCTCTGATGCAAATGAGGTATATGCAGTCGGTCATAGGGTAGTGCATGGTGGAAGCACTTTTGTGAAAACTACTGTTATTGACGATAAGGTTAAGCGGGAAATTAAATCGTTGTTTTCTCTCGCTCCTTTACATAATCCTCCAAATCTGACAGGAATAGAAGTTGCTGAAAAGGTATTCGGAGGAGCAATACAAGTTGCGGTTTTTGACACGGCATTTCATCAGACTATTCCTGAAGCAGCTCATAGATATGCCATACCCAATGAGTTTTACGATAAGGAACATATCAGATTATACGGTTTTCACGGTACCAGCCATCAATATGTATCAAGAAAAGCCATAGAAGCCTTGAATAAAAAATCTACCAAGATAATCACAATTCATCTTGGAAACGGTTGTAGTATGACAGCTGTAAAAGATGGTAAAAGTGTCGATCACAGTCTTGGCTTTGGTCCGATGAATGGATTGATTATGGGAACTAGAAGTGGTGATATTGATCAATCTGTGGTGCTTTATCTCCAGGAAAAATTAGGATATAGTTCTGAAGAAGTCGGTACATTGCTCCAGAAGAAAAGTGGAATGTTGGGATTGACAGGAGTAAGTGACTTGCGTGATATAGAATCAGCTGCTGCCCGTGGTGATAAACAGGCTCAATTGGCTCTTGAAATGAATGCATATCGAATCAGGAAATATATCGGTAGTTATGCTGCTGCTATGAATGGTTTGGATGCTATTGTATTTACAGCGGGAATAGGTGAAAATTCTGAATTGATTAGAGAAATGGTATGCAGAGATATGGATTTTATGGGAATATCAATAGATGCTTATAAGAATGCCGGACGAATAACCGAAATGAAATCTATTGAATCCAAAAGCTCTACGGTAAAAATATTTGTAATCCCTACAAACGAAGAATTGGAGATTGCAATGCAAACTTATTCGTTGTTGAAGTAAGTTTCAGAATCTTTTCGAGTTTCTTGGTTTCAAGGCGAGTGTATTTATATTATGCAAGAGTCTTGGATTTGTTTTCAAAAGCCAGCTTCAGAATCTCTTTTAAACATGAGACGTAGGACTCGCAAGCCGACGTAGGAGGATTGTGAAGCCGGGTAAAATATGTCAGTTTAAATCAATCCAGCTTCAGAATCTCTTCGAGCTTCTGAGTCTTACTTACAAGGACAAAAAAAGGCTGCCTTTTCAGACAGCCTCTTTTTATATAAAATTATCTTAAATTATTTCGCAACTACAAATTTCTTTGATAATAATTTATCTTTTGTAAATATTGTGAAAATATAAGTTCCGGTAGGAAGATTGTTTGTGTAGAAATTAAATGTACCTCTATTCAAATCTTTAACAGTTCTCATGTCAATGATTTGACCGTTTATATCATGAATAACCATAGTGGCTTTTTCAATATTTTTTTGGAAATCAACGTCAACTGTTAGCCTATCTCTTACTGGATTTTCTTTGATAATCACAGTATTTTCAGGCAATAAATCCTCCTCATCAATACTTTCAGGGAATGGTACAACTAATTTGAGTAATAATCCCATATGCCATCCACCTCCTGTGGATCCGGAAAATCGACTAAACCCACCATCAGAGGTATATAGTAGATATTCAAGTTGTCCACTAAAATAATACCTAGGATATACACTATATTTGTTGTCTATTCCTTGATAATAAGTCTGATCTGTTCCCCATCTTGCCGCGATTAAATATTTTGAATTAGGTTCCAAAGCAATATCCTTGTCATCATCTCCATTGTACAGCGGTGTTATAAACTCGCTATACTCAACTACTGTATCAAAATGTTCAGCAGAATATCCAATACTCTCCATTTGTGGATTTGGTTTATTGTCCACAACTAAGCCCTCTCCACTTAGATTCTGTAAAAGAGGTAAGATTGTATCAGCTAGTTTTAAAACAGATACATCTGTATCGAATACTAGTGTGTCATCCTGTTCTCCTATTGCTAATGACATTGTTACATCAGTGGCTACAATACTAACATAATCATTATCAGCCCAATCACCGGTTCTGTAATGGTTAACATTATACTCTTCTTTTTCTTCACCTATTTTTATATAAGATTCAGTATCATCGTCATTTGTTGTTAATGCATTGGTATATAAACGACCATTATCAACTTTTTTCACCAACATGTTACCTGTTACATCGAAGTATTGGATAAAACGTTTCCAAGCATCTGTGGCGGCGCTATCAACAAAAATATCATAAACTGCTGCGTAATGACCAGTATCCATGTCCGTACTTGGCATAAAAGAACTAAATTCAATTGTATCTGTTTCTCCCGTAGCGATGTCAAATTTCACACTATCAGTATGGTATGTTGTTGATGTCGATGTATTGACTAAAGTGACTTTTCCTAAGATATCTTTAGACTCTGAACCACCTTTGTTTTGAACCTCCATAATAAAATAGAAAGAATCTGCTGCTATGAAAGCTTGGGGCGTATTAAAGAATTGTGGAGGAAACCAAGTTCCTGTTATCTGAGGATCGGCTTTAGGACTATCAATAACATAAACATCATCAATTACCCAAAAATAAAAACACCTGTTGTCTTGTGGATTAGGAGCAAAAACAAATCTAAATCTAACATCCGGTTGATTCTTTGCAAAATTGGTAATATCAATTAATTTTACATCATCATCACTTGTTTCATCGTTATAGGAATAATCCGGATTTACATTTCCAACTGATTCCCAATTTTCACCACCATCTACCGAAACTTCTAAAGAAGTAATTGATGCAAAATTTCTAAAATACTGATTGAACTGTACCCAAACAGATTCGTGACCTACACATGAAAATGCTGGTGATTCTAAATATCCTGTATGAGGTGTTGGAGCGATTTTATTGTAACCGTAATAATCGGAGTCAAATGTTGCTGCTCCATTTGCAACGGATGGAGATTGGATTGGGCCTCTGTTTCCAAAATAATTTCCCTTGTCTGCTGCTCCATTTTCTTTCCATTCCCAAAGAGCATTTTCAGGCTCACCATATGTAGTCCAATCATTTAAACCACCGTCAAATTCACTGTTTTTATCTCCGGGGCCTCCCCAAATATAGGTTTGAGATACTCCTATTTGTCCAAGTAGAACCATAGTTAGAAAGGTAAATACGAATTTTGTAAAATGTTTTTTCATAAGTTTGACTTTTTTAATTTAAAAATATATTTCGTGAATGTAAATAACCAATTTCACATTAATTATTGACAAAGATATAGCAATCCTTACTACTTTCCAAGATTTAAATGAAATTTATTTGTTAAAACTACTATCCCTTCTGTGTTAATTGGTGTTATATTTGATTTTCGTCCCAATGTTTATTGTTTTTTTTGATAGTAACTACTCAGGTAGAATCATTTTGATTGATATTGGTTGAAGAAAACACCATTTATTTATATTTAGTATAAATAATTTCATATCTTGCGTTTTTTTAGTATAATATAAAACAGATAAAAATGAAAAAGATTTTAATCAATAGCTTGGTAATCATATTTGTAATAGTACTCGGATTTTCTTTTAAGAAAGGGGTGGCTAAAAAAGGACATGATAAGACAGGTTCTCCATTGAGTGACGGAAAATGCTTTAATTGCCATAAAGCCGGTAAATACGGGGTGTCTTTGGAAATGAAAATATTTGAAGATAGCACTGAAGTACAGAACTATGAACCCGGGCACAGGTATAAACTAAAATTTCATATCAAACATACAGGAAATCCCTCGAAATACGGATTTCAATTGACAGCACTTAGTAAAGATAAGAAAAGTGCAGGAAAATTTGAAAATCTTCCAAGCGGATTTGCTTTGAGGAAACTTAAGGGAGTTGATTATATCGATCATACAAGCCCGAGATCGTTAGAGTTTCTCAATGTTGACTGGGTAGCACCCGACAGTAATTCAGGGGATGTTACGGTTTATTTCGGAGGTATAGCAGCTAATGGAAATGGGAGTACAAGTGGAGATGGTGCTGCGGTAAATTCATTCAAAATACCAGATGGGACTTCAAGTTCAAATGACATTGTACATAATAGTGATTTATTTGATATGAATGGAAATATATCTACAGGAGTTATTAATCTCGTTAACTTGAAATATTCGGAGTTTACTTATCGGATTATATCAAGAGATGGACTGATTTTAAGAAAAAGCAACCTTGAAACCCCAAATTCAAATACTGTTAGAATCGACATTAGGGATTTGAAAAATGGTTTGTATTTTATTCAGATGATTTCCGGTAAAGAAATAACTTCAAAATCATTTGTTGTTCTATGAAAATAGGATCAATCCCAGATATTTTCTTGTACGCCGCTTTCTTTAGCGAGTTTTCTGGACAGTACAAATAGATAATCCGATAGTCTATTGATATATTTTATCAGTGTGGCATATTTATTTTCTTCATCCGGGATTGCAACTATTCTACGTTCAGCTCTACGGCATACGGTTCTAACGATATGCGTTAGGGAAATCATTTTGGAGCCTGAGGGTAAAATGAAATTTTTCAATGGCTCTAATTCACTTTCCATAATATCTATTTGTTCTTCCAAAAAAGTGATCTCATTTTCATTGAATGGCCGGATTAATTCAGGTTTATCAGGATTAGTAGCAAGGATGGCTCCTATGTCGAATAATCTTTTTTGTATTCTCAGAAGTTTATTGTTTGTGTCTTCATTTGTAATCTCTGATATAAGCAGACCGATAAATGAATTTAATTCATCAATGGTTCCATAGGCTTCGATCCTGATGTCAGATTTTGACAGTCGCATGCCTCCAAAAAGCGATGTCATACCGCTATCTCCTTTTTTTGTATATATCTTCATTTATTTATATGCTTCAATTAATACCTTTAGAATTTGGATTGCAGAATCGGGAATGACGGTACCCGGACCAAATACACCGGCGACACCGGCTTCAAACAGAAAATCATAGTCTTTTTTAGGTATTACACCTCCGACGATGAGTAAAATATCATCTCTACCGATTTTTTTCAGTTCACTAATCGTTTCCGGAACCAATGTCTTATGACCTGCTGCAAGTGATGATATACCCAGGATATGGACATCGTTTTCAGCTGCTTGTTTTGCTGCTTCAGCCGGAGTCTGGAACATCGGACCTATATCGACATCAAATCCTATATCTGCGAATGCTGTTGCAATCACTTTTGCTCCTCTATCATGACCGTCTTGACCCAATTTTGCAATCATTATTCGAGGTCTTCTTCCTACTAATCTCGCAAATTCATCAGCGTATTTTATAGCCTCCATAAAATGTTTATCTTTTTCAATTTCGTGAGAATATACCCCGGCGATAGTTTGTGATTTGAAATTATATCTGCCGAATGACTTTTCCATTGCATCAGAAATCTCTCCTAATGTTGCCCTTTCTCTTGCTGCAATGACCGCGTATTCCAATAGATTACCTGAATTGTTTTTTGCTACTTGAGCTAGGTTATCCAATGCTTTTTGAGTTTTTTTCTCATCTCTTTGGGACTTGACCTTATTGATTCTTTCAATTTGTTTGTTTCGGACTTCCGTATTATCAACTTCCAGAGTATCCAATTCCGTATTATCTTCATATTTGAAAGTGTTCACTCCAACTACCAAGCTTTTCCCAGCGTCGATTTTGGCTTGTTTTTTTGCTGCGGCCTCTTCGATTCTCATTTTAGGTATTCCTTTTTCTATTGCTGCAGTCATTCCACCGTATTTCTCTATTTCTTGGATATGTTTCCACGCTTTATCGACCAACTGTTCTGTGAGCGACTCAATAAAATACGCCCCACCGAAAGGATCAACAGTCTTTGTGATATCGGTATTTTGTTGGAGTAATTTTTGAGTATCTCTGGCGATTTTAGCTGAAAAATCCGTGGGTAATGCTATCGCTTCATCCAATGCATTTGTATGCAGGGATTGAGTTCCGCCAAAAGCAGCAGCCATAGCCTCGATTGTAGTTCTTGCGATATTATTAAAAGGATCTTGCTCTGTCAAACTGTATCCTGAAGTTTGAGAGTGAGTTCTAAGGGCAGTAGATTTAGGGTTTTGGGGATTAAACTGATTTACGATTTTAGCCCAAAGTACCCGTCCTGCTCTCATTTTGGCTATTTCCATAAAGAAATTCATGCCAATGCCCCAGAAAAATGAAAATCTGGGGGCAAAGCTATCTATCTCAAGTCCGGCTTTAAGCCCTGCTCTTATATATTCCAATCCGTCTGCCAGTGTATAAGCCAATTCGATATCTGCCGGTGCTCCTGCTTCATGAATATGGTAACCGCTGATACTTATAGAATTAAATTTGGGCATATTCTGTGAAGTATAAGCAAAAATATCTGAAATTATTTTCACTGAGGGTGCCGGAGGATAAATATAAGTATTTCTTACCATAAATTCTTTTAGAATATCATTTTGTATGGTTCCTGCAAGAAGTTTCTTGTCAACTCCCTGCTCCTCGGCTGCGACAATATAAAATGCCATAATTGGAATCACCGCTCCGTTCATAGTCATGGATACACTCATTTTATCCAAGGGTATTCCGTTAAAAAGTATTTTCATATCCTCGACGGAATCAATTGCAACACCTGCCATACCTACATCTCCTTTCACGCGTGGATGATCGGAATCGTACCCCCTGTGAGTCGCTAAGTCAAAAGCTACGGACAATCCTTTTTGACCTGCTTTCAGGTTTTTTTTATAAAACTCATTTGATTTTTCAGCAGTTGAAAAGCCTGCATATTGTCTTATTGTCCACGGTCTTCCCGTGTACATTGTCGTATATGGACCTCTTAGATATGGTTTAGCTCCCGACACGTATTTATCATATGGGAGAGCCTTGATATCATCTTTCCGATAGTTTGATTTAATCTTAATACTTTCAGCGGTCTTTGATTTGATTTTGCTTTTGGAAGAAACTCTACCCAAATTCAAATCAAGTTTATCTTTTTTGAACTTTATTGTTTTCATATTGCGAAAGTATATTTAATTCAATTAAAATCTTCAATGATTGCACAAATATAAGTCTTATTTTACTTAATACTAAATAAGGGGTTAAATTTTCCCTCAACGGACGCTAAGGTTTCACCAAGTATCGCCATTATAATTGGTCTTTTTAGCATTTTTTAAAGGAATAATCCATATATAAATCATATAATCATATTAATTATCCCGCAACGGACGCCAAGGTTTCGCTACGTATCGCCAAGACATATATAACCCGGATTATTCATGCTTTTAGCTTTATGTAGATGTAAGGCATCGAAATACGCAGATATATAATTATATTTCAAGTGTTTCGTAACGCAACAGATATAAAGATAAAAGCAAACGATACCCCAATTTTGGGGTATTAATTATAAACCGGCTTCAAAATCACTCCCTATGGTCGTGCTTTCGAGTCCTAAGTCTTTCTTCAATTTTTTTGAAAATCCATTAAACAAGGAACACCAAATAAAAAAATATTCCAATATTCCATCCTACTTGTAAGAGATGCATTTCAGGTGCATTTTATTTTTTCGCTTTTTTGCCTCACCGCCCTCTAACTCCCTGTTTCTCCATTCTATTCCGAAACCGGGAGAACCGCTACCCGCATTTTCCTCCACGATGAGTCGTGGGTTGCTACCTCCCCCTATCATTTTTCGTAACAAAGTGGAGAAAAATTATAAGGGGGAGAGCAGAGCTTTTGCGGGCTGGATGAGGGGGTAGATGTGCCGAGAATAAAGAAAATTAAACTTTAACGCGAAAAAATGAAATGCACCTTATTGTAAGCCCTAATACTTTTGAATAATTTTATTTTTATTACCTTTGTGTTTGTATGAGATTGAGAAGTATATATATCAAGGGTTTTAAGAGTTTTTACAAGGAGACTGTAATAAACTTTAACGAAAAGGTGACGGGAGTAGTAGGTCCTAATGGTTCAGGTAAATCCAATATAGTGGATGCAATCAGATGGGTGCTGGGTGAGCAAAAAACTACGGAATTAAGGCTGGACTCAATGTCAGATGTGCTGTTTAATGGGACAAGTAAGCGCAAGAAAAGTTCGATGGCACAAGTAACCCTTACTTTCGATAATACTAAAAACTTACTTCCTACCGAATATAATACAGTAGCTATATCCAGAGTTTTGTACCGAAGCGGGGAAAGTGAATATCGTATAAATGATGTAGCATGTAGATTGAAAGATATTAGGTCATTGTTTATTGACACGGGTATAGGTTCGGATTCTTATGCGATTATAGCTCTGAATATGGTTGAAGATATTTTGGCAGATAGTAATGGCTCGAGGAGAATGATGGTGGAGCAAGCTTCAGGTATATCAAAATTCAAAAAAAGGAAGAAAGAGACTTTGGCCAAATTGAAATTGACAAAGGTCGATTTGGACAGAATAGAAGATTTGCTTTTTGAAATAGAATCCAATCTAAAAGACTTGGAAAAACAAGCGAGAAAAGCTGAGAGATATATTAAAATAAGAGATCAATACAAAGATTTTAATATCAAATTGCAATTATTGAAATACGACAAGGTTGTTGAGTCTTATCGGGATATTTCCGGCAATATCAAAAATGAATTGACAAATTATCGAACCTTAGAAGTTGATATTGTAAAAAAAGAAGCTATTCTGGAGAAGTTCAAGAAAGAAATTGTAGAAAGTGAGAAAAGCTTGAGCGAATTTCAAAAAAAGATAAATGACCATTTGGATACTCTTAGAAAAAATGAGAATGAAAAACAGCTTTTAAAACAAAAATACGGATTTAATAAAAATAAACTTACTGATTTAGAAAAAGCTAAGACGGAAATTCATGATAAACTAAATGTACTTATTTCTTCGATTGAAAAAATTAAAAATAGGATTGAGGAAGAAAAACTTAAGCTGAAGAATTATCAGAATACATTTGATGAAGCAAACAAAATCCACCTTGAAATAAAAACCAAGTATGAAGAAGTTAAATCTTTTGCAGATAAATCCAATATTAAAAGAAAAGAACTTGAAGAACAAAAGTTTCAACTGATTAAACATCAAGCTGTTTCACTTAATAATATCGAAAATATCTTAGCTGATAATAATAGAAGAATTGAAAAAATTAAGCGAATTGAAGAAGAATTGGAAAAGCTGAACAAGGATTATAGCAGTATGGAGGAGCATAAAAATCGCTTATCTAAAGATATTGAGGCGCTTGAACATAAAAAAGAAGAGCGGGCTATTTTACAAAGAAAGGCTGATGAAGAATTGGAGATTTTGAGACAGAATAAATCAGAATTGGGAAGAAAACTTGATGCTAAAAGAAATGAATACAGATTGGTAAAGAGTATGGTGGACAATTTGGAAGGATTTCCTGAATCAATCAAATTTCTCAATAAAAAATGGAATTCGGATATACCTTTGCTTACAGATATTATTTCCACAGATGATGAATACAAGATTGCAATCGAAACATACTTGGAGCCTTACTTGAATCATTTTGTTGTAGAGAATAGTTTTGAGGCGAGAGAAGCTATTGGACTATTGAGAAAAACTCAAAAAGGCAAGGCAAATTTCTTTGTTTTGGATAGAATTAAGAAAATAAAAAAGGCAAAAGGAGTTTCAGATAATTATATTCCTGCTATGGATATTGTGGAGTATGATTCAAAATACAAGAAACTTGTTGAGATACTTTTGCAAAACGTTTATGTTTCGATAGTGGAAATGGATGAAGTCTATTCCGGCACTGACGATGATGGTGTTGTTATCATTGATAAATCCGGTAGTTTTGTTTCCGGAGGATATATGATTTCAGGTGGTTCGTTGGGATTATTTGAAGGGAAAAAAATCGGCAGAAAAAAGACTCTTGAAAAATTGAATTCAACGGTTTCAAAGCTCGAAAAAGAATTTAATGAAATATCAACATTATTTGAAAACAAAACAGAACAACTGAAACTACTTAAAATCGAGTCAACTGATAGCGGAGTGAATAAAATAAAGAAGGATTTTGATAAAGTCAGTGATTCGCTTCTAAGGATAAAATTTCAAATTGAGAATAAAAGCAATACTTTAAAAAATATAAAAAAAGAAATCGATTCAGCTAAGAAAAAAATTGCAGAGTTAAAAGAAACTGAAACAGCAAATAAAGAAAAAATTAGTCAAATAGAAATTAAATTAAAAGAACTTCTTGATAACTATAATAATAAGGGGGGAGATATTGATATTTTGATGGAAAATCTTTCGCAAGCCTCAGCCAAAATGAACAATGCTAAAATTGAACTAATACGTCACCAAAATTTGATTTCGACTATTGAACAGGATTTGAATTATAAGATAAGTGACAAATCAAATTTGGAAAAACAATTAGACTCGAATAAACAACTCTCAAAAAGTCTGGATGCTGAACAAATCAGTATAGAGCAAAGGCTTGATGAGTTAGAGCAGACACTTGCAAAACTGTATGAGCTCAAATCTACAAATGAAGAAGATTTGAGTGAAATAGAAAAAGAATTTTTTGAAAAAAGAAATAAAGTAAGTTCACTTGAGTCCGAGATTTCCAAGCTAAAACATCAATTAACAAAATCCCAATATCTAATAAATCAGCTCAAAGAAAAGAAGCTTGATTTGGATTTTAAGAAAAAAGCTATAAACGAAAGACTACGGATTGAGTTCAATATTCAGCTCAAAGATATTTTGAATTACGAGAGAACCGAAATTGATGAGTATGTCCTTGAAGACAAGGTGGGGAAGCTTAGGAATAGGTTGGACAATTATGGAGAAGTGAATACCTTGGCTGTGGAAGCTTACAATGAGATGAAGGAGAGGTATGAAAATATCAAAAAACAGAGGCAAGATATTTTGGATGCGGAGAAATCACTGAATAAAACAATCACTGAAATAGAGAAAACTGCAACGACCAGATTTCTTGCTGCTTTTGAGGATATAAGAGAACATTTCAAGGTCGTATTTACAACACTTTTTAAGGAGGGTGATACCTGTGATTTGTTTTTGGAGGAGGAGGAAAGACCTTTGGATTCAAAAATAAAAATAGTTGCAAAACCCAAGGGGAAACGTCCGAAATCATTAAGTCAGTTGTCAGGTGGAGAAAAAACACTGACGGCAATTGCCCTACTATTTTCACTTTACCTGTACAAACCTGCCCCATTTTGTATATTTGATGAGGTAGATGCGCCTTTGGATGACGCCAATATTTCAAAATTCAATAATATAATCAGAGAATTCTCAAAGAATTCACAGTTTATCGTCGTTACTCATAACAAAGCCACGATGGCAGCTGTTGATGTGTTGTACGGAGTATTTATGCAAGAGCCTGGAATTTCAGAAGTAGCACAAGTTGATTTTAGAAATTATGAAAACCTGCATACGGTTGCAGGATGATTTTTCTTACTTAGCTCTCCATTTATAGACAAGAAAATCCACAATAAAAAAGCCTAAAATAAATATGAGGGTGAATGTATTAACATTTAAAGCTTTATTTAAATAAAATCCATGAATGATTCCTGCCAAACCGATTATTGTTAAAATGACTATTAACCATTTTATTATTTTAGCTTTTTTGTCATGATAATAATCCAAAATGATGGAATATGAAAAGGCAGACATTATTAGCGAAAAGATCACGATATTCACTACAGGGTAATAGTGAGTCATATAATAATATAGTGTGGATAGAATAGATAGTGATGTAAAGAAGTAAACAGCATTATTTGCAATTTTTATTTTTTTATCTATAATCCTTGTATTTTTTTGTGCCAATAAATCAATTAATGGGTATATCAGAATGTCAATAGTGAAAACAAAAAAACCAAGCACGATAAACAAGAGAATATAGGGTGACATAGTTTCCGAATCCAATACTTTTAGGAATACTTTATAAAGAAGATAGAAACTAAAGGTAAATAATATCTTGTGCAAATAAGTCCAATTTTGTTCCAAACTGTCTTTTAGTTCCAATAGTTTGTTCAGCATAAGTTAGTTTTTTATTTGTTGAAAACATATTCTATCCGGTAAATAATTCAATTTGGTCAATAAACAATTATAAATACAAAATGTTATAGGAAAAGGTGTGATATTTTAAATTTATATTTTGGATATTGTGCAAAAAAATACCTACTACGCTTGGAATAAAAAAAATTAGCTATGAAATATCTGTTATTTACCATTTCTTTTGTTTTTATCGGATTCTCTTCGTGTAAGAATGAATACAAGCCTGATTTGACAACCGTCAAAGAGTTTAGTACGATTGAAAATCTGTTTAAAAAACAAAATGATACCGTATATGTGATTAATTTTTGGGCGACTACATGTCCTCCCTGTCTTAAAGAGATGCCATTATTTGAAGAAGCGAGTAAAAAACATATAAATGATAAATTTCAAGTATATCTCGTTAATATCGATGAGAAAGGGCGGCGAGAGAAACATATCGTTCCATTTCTAAAAAAGTTAAAGATAAACAATAAGGTATTTGCTTTAATCGATGAAGATATGAGTAGCTGGACAGCAAAAGTAAATCCAGAATGGTATGGTGCTTTGCCATATACAGTGATATATAAGGGGAAAAATAAAAAATACTTCTTCGGAGCTTTTAAAGGTGAAGATGAATTGGAAAAAGAGATTCAATCGTTTCTTAAATTATAAATAGAGTATTTTAACATTACCCCAATTTTGGGGTATTAATTTATTTGTCATTTTGAACATAACACATATGTTTTCAAGAATATATCCATATCTATAAATAAAAGTGGTGAATAATTAGGGTTAATTGCTAAAAGCATATTGGACTATATTTGCTCCCATTTTTAATGCTTGCATTCTTATGTTTTCAGGGTCATGATGAACATCGGGATCTTCCCAACCGTCACCAAGATCACATTCATAATCATAAAAGCAAACTAATTTACCTTTTATAAAGATACCAAATCCTTGGGCAGGTTTACCGTCGTGTTCATGAATCTTGGGCAAGCCGGTTTTAAAATCATATTTTTGGTGATAAATAGGGTGATTCCATGGGACTTCTTTGAATTCATTTTCGGGAAAAACTTTTTTCATTGCCAGTCTGATATACGGATCCAAACCGTAATTGTCTGAAATGTGTAAAAAGCCTCCTGCGTTTAAGTATTTTCTCAAATTTTCAGCCTCGCTATCGGACAAAACAATGTTTCCGTGTCCGGTGATATGCAAAAACGGATAGTTAAAGATATCAGGAGAACCTATTTCAACTGTCGCATAATTATCATCCAAATCGGTATCCAGGTTTTTATTACAAAAACGGCTCAAGTTCCTTAGAGAAGTAGGATTTGCATACCAATCTCCACCCCCTTGATACTTGACAAGAGCCAATTTGATTGAAGATCCATTGCTAAATGCCATTAAAGCAATTAGGAAGGGGAAATACAGAAAAAATTTAAATCTCATACTGATATTATTTATTGATAGCTATTAAAACACGTTTTAAAACTATGAAATAAGATATTTATTGTATGAGATATAAGGTAAAGTAATAACTCAATAAAGAGGTGCATTTCATTTTTACGCTTTTTTGCCTCACCGCCCTCTAACTCCCTGTTTCTCCATTCTATTCCGAAACCGGGAGAACCGCTACCCACATTTTCCTTTAAGATGAGTCGTGGGTTGCTACCTCCACCTATCATTTTTCGTAACAAAGTGGAGAAAAATTATAAGGGGGAGAGCAGAGCTTTTGCGGGATGGATGAGGGGGTAGATGTGCCGAAAATCAAGAAAATTAAACTTTAATGCGAAAAAATGAAATGCACCTCAATAAAGTCACCACTAGTTATCAAAAATTATTTTTTAATAAATTGGTGTATGCGAGAAAACAGACAGTTTTTTAAATGCAGATAATTATTACTCGGATTTTGCTTATTTCACAATGTTTTGATACTTTTGTATCAGTCACTTGTATTAAAGGCAAACTCTGATATGTTTTCATGCTGACAATATATATAAATGATATATTCAAGCTCTTAAAATACAGCATTCTAAGATTGTGACTCTCTAGTATAAACACTATTTTCATGAATACTCTAACCTTTTAAATAAAACAAAGATGAAATTTAACATTACTTTTATTTTAATATTTTAATAAATTTGCCCTAAAAGATTGGGATTACAGAAACGACCTTGCTTGGAGTTATTTTGAAAATAAAGATATTCAAGACAAAAAATTGCTAAAAAGTGCTCTGAAATGGGCAAAGGAATCTGTAAATATAAAAGAGGAGTATTTGAACACAGACACATACGCTGCATTGCTCTACAAACTAAAAATGTATAAAGAAGCTGAAAAAATAGCATTAAAAGCTATAGAATTAGCTAAAGAAAGTGGTGAAGATGCTTCTGAAACTGTAAAGCTATTGGAAAAAATACGCAAAGAATAGTTCATATTAAATCAATTTAAATTTGATGTTTTTTCTTGTTGACACTATTTATATTATGGGAGCAATTGAATTAAAATTCACTAATTGCATTTCAATATAAACTTTAATATTTTGCCTTTACATTATTTTAAATATATTTACTAAAATTACCGGAATCCTAAATGCTTTGAGTATATTTGCGGCATAATCCTGTGGAATTTGATAACATAAATAAATTTATAAAATAATTTATGGGGTGGTTTAAAAGATTAAAAAAAGGAGTGCAGACAAGCTCGAATTTGAAGAAAGATACGCCTGACGGACTTTGGTATAAATGCAAAGGATGTGGGCATACTACTACAAATAAAGATATATCGGAGAATCTTTATGTCTGTCCTAAGTGTGATTATCACGAAAGGATAGGCCCGGGGGAGTATTTTAAAATAATTTTTGATGGTAAATACATCAGGTTGTTTACAAATATAAAATCCAAAGATTTTCTAGAATTTACCGACTTGAAATCATATAAGGATCGGTTAAAAGCGGCAGATAAGAAGAAGCCGGGAAGGGAAGCAATCGAGGTTGCTGTCGGAAAAGTAAAACAAAAGCCTTTGGTCATAGCAGCTATGGATTTTGGATATATTGGTGGTTCAATGGGTTCTGTAGTAGGTGAAAAAATCAGTAGGGCAGTTGACTATTGTATAGAGCACAGGTTGCCTTTGCTTATTATTTCCAAATCGGGAGGAGCCAGGATGATGGAGTCTGCTTTTTCTTTGATGCAGATGGCAAAAACATCTATTCAATTGGCGCAATTGGCCAACGCGGGCTTACCTTATTTTTCCCTTATGACAAATCCTACAACAGGAGGTGTGACCGCTTCGTTTTCAATGTTGGGAGATATTAATTTTGCGGAACCCAAGGCCTTGATAGGTTTTGCCGGACCAAGGGTTATTAAGGAGACTATTAAAAGAGATTTACCGGAAGGTTTTCAGACGTCCGAGTTTCTATTGGAACATGGGTTTTTGGATTTCATAACACATAGAAAAGACTTAAAAGATACAATTAATGATATGATTGTACTATTCAATGTGAAATCGGATTTTAAGCTTAGTGATGATAAATGATTGCTATTGAAGAATAATATTAACATTTAAAATAAAAATAAATTAAAGAATTATTGATTAATTCAAATTATTAGTTTTACATTTGTATTGATTTTTATTATAACTAAATAAATATTGTAATAGTGGAATACGGAGACAAAAAGAAATTCGAACCAATTTATTCAACAAAGGTTAGAGCAGGTAAAAGGAGAACCTACTTCTTTGATGTAAGAGAAACAAAAGGTGGTGACTATTTTGTAACACTAACTGAAAGTACCAGAAAATTTGATGGTGAAGGATATGAAAGACACAAAATTTTCTTGTATAAAGAAGATTTTAACCGGTTTTTGAAAGAATTGGAAGCAACAATTAATCATGTGAAGAATGATTTGATGCCTGATTATGACTATGATGAGTTTACAAAAAGGCAAGAAGAGTGGGAAAAGCAAAAAGCTGAAGAGGAAGCAGAAGGAAAAAGTGAGGAGAGTTCTGAGGATGATATGAGTTGGTAAATAGACCAACAAAAAACAAAAATATAATCCTATCTTTTTTTGACATTGTTTGTGTTGCAATGTCAAGGTATTTTGTGCACTGATAAGATAATTGAAATGAGATATATTTGTTCGCGAATATATCTCATTTTTTTGGTGTTCAGGCGCACTTAGGCGCATTTTATTTTTTTCATTTATGTATCTTTTTTGTATGGCGCATAAGCCTTAATCATTCAAAATATACAATTATATTGAAAAATCCTTAAAAGAGTTTTATTTTAAAATTTTTCGTTGTAACTTTACATGAATTACTAAAGTATAAATCAGTAAATGATAGAATTTATATTGAATGATAGGATTGTCAAGACGGAGGCAAAATCCGGTATGACATTGTTGCAATTCATCAGGGAAATCGAGGGGCTGAAAGGGACGAAATCAGGGTGTAAAGAGGGAGATTGTGGAGCTTGTACAGTATTGAGCGGAATACTGCAATATGATGATACAGTAAAATACTCTTCTATCACTTCATGTCTTACTCCCCTGGCAAATGTAGATAAAAGACATATTGTTACAGTTGAAGGATTGAATCTTACGGATGAATTGAATGTCTCACAATATGCGATAAAAGAGCATTACGGAACCCAATGTGGCTTTTGTACACCCGGATTTGTGGTTTCACTGACCGGTTATTCATTGGATACAAAGGTAGATGCTAAAGCAATTAATCATTTAAGCGGCAATATCTGTAGATGTACAGGATACAAGTCAATAGAAAAAGCCGCAAATACTGTAGAAGAATTAGTAAAAGATAAAAGTATTCAAGGGGATATAAACAAATTGATTGAGCAAAGATTTATCCCTGAGTATTTTAAAGGCATACCGGAAAAGCTTAAGTCATTAAAATCCAATTGGTCTGAAAAGGGGGATCAATTGGTCGCGGGAGGAACAGATTTATATGTTAGATTTGCAAATGAATTAGCAGAAGTAAACATAAAAAGACATATCGATTCGGTAAATACCAAAATCAATCTTGAAAATGATATACTTACTATTGGTGCAGCGGCAACTGGCACAGATATAATGGAAAATAATCAATTTAATAAACATTTTCCCTATTTGCAGGATCACCTAAAACTTATATCTTCAAGGCAGATTAGAAATATGGGAACGATTGCCGGTAATTTTGTCAACGCTTCACCCATTGGAGATATGTCTATATTCTTTTTGGCTTTGGGTAGTAAACTAACTATAATTGACGAAAGAAATAATGAACGGGAAATTTGGCTTAAAGATTTTTTCAAAGATTATAAGTCATTTGACTTGAAAAAGGGAGAGATTATTAAAAACATATCTTTCCGATTACCTAATGCCCAATCAAAATTCAATTTTGAAAAAGTAAGCAAAAGAACTCATTTGGATATTGCTAGTGTCAATAGTGCTATGTTGATTGATGTGGAAAAAGATGAAATTAAAAATATAAATATATCCATTGGTGGGGTCGCAGCAATTCCTAAATACCTATTTAACACAAAAAAGTATTTGCTGAATAAAAAAATATCTAAGGAAAATATAATAAATGCACAAGATATAATGCAATCAGAGATTTCCCCGATAAGTGATATTAGAGGAACTGAAAAGTACAAAAGACTTTTGGCGAGACAATTGTTTTATGCCCATTTTATTAAGATATTTCCTGATAGATTTAGTCTAAAGGATTTAATTGAGAATTAGAAAATGAAAAATAAAGATTCATATACACATGTAAGAGGCGAATCATTATTTGTCGATGATATCAATGTAAGAGAAGGCACTTTGCACGCGGTAGTCTTTGATTCATCTGTCGCTCATGCAAAAATAGTAAATACGGACTATTCGGCAGCGGAAGCACTTCCCGGAGTGGTAAAAATATTGACTTATCAAGATATTCCAGGTCAGAATCAAATCGGAGCTATAATCCAAGATGAACCCTTATTTGCAGAGGATGAAGTTCATTTTCAAGGTCAGCCTATTGCATTGATAATAGCGGAGACACTGGCGATTGCAAAAAAAGCCGTTAAATTGATAAAAATTACTTTTGATGAACTTCCCGTTGTTACAACAGCAAAAGAGGCTTTTGACAAAGCTTTGTTTATTAATCCTGCAAGAACATTTAAAATAGGCAATAATGAAGATGCTTTTGACAATTGTAAATATGTTTTTGAGGGAGAAACTTATACAAACGGTCAGGAACATTTGTATCTTGAGACTCAAGGTGCATATGCATATCCATTGGAAAATGGAAATATCAAATTATTATCTTCTACTCAAGGACCTACTTCTGTACAAAAAATAGCAGCAAGGGTTTTGGGTCTTGCAATGCATAAAATAGAAGTGGAAGTAATAAGATTAGGAGGTGGATTTGGTGGAAAAGAGGATCAAGCAACTGCTTGGGCAACAATGGCAGCTCTTGGAGTTGCAGTATTGGATAAACCCGTGAAATTGATATTGGAACGCCATGATGACATGCGTATGACCGGTAAAAGACATCCGTATGAATCATTTTTCAAAATTGGATTGAATGAAGATTTGAAGATAATGGCATTTGAAGTTGACTATCTGCAAAATAGCGGTGCTGCGGCAGATTTGTCTCCTGCAATAGCAGAAAGAACACTTTTTCACGGTACAAACAGCTATTTTGTACCAAATGCTAAACTAACAGTTCATAGTTGTAAGACAAATCTACCGCCCAATACTGCTTTCAGAGGATTTGGAGGTCCTCAAGGAATGTTTGTAATTGAAGCTGCAATAGAAATGGCAGCAGAGAAATTAAATATTCCTGCTTACAAAATACAAGAAGCTAATTTGCTGCAAGATTATGATGAATTTCCTTATGGTCAAATCGCGAAAAATGTTGAGATAAAAAACAGTTGGAATCAATTAAAAAAAGAGATTGATTTTGAGAATAAGTTAAAGGAAATCGAAGATTATAACAATCAAAATGATTCTACAAAATTGGGCTATTCATTTATGCCTGTTACATTCGGTATATCTTTCACAAATACAATGATGAACCACGCGAGGGCTTTGGTGCATGTTTATCATGATGGGAGTGTGGGCGTAAGTACAGGAGCTGTTGAAATGGGACAATCGGTCAATACTAAACTGCTACAGATAGCAGCGATGAAATTTGGAATAAGTTCTTCAAAAGTCAAAATAGAAACGACTAATACTACCAGAGTTGCCAATACTTCTCCAACAGCTGCAAGTGCCACAACAGACCTCAATGGTAAGGCTTTGATGATGGCTTGTGATGCTATTCAAGATAGGCTTGAAGTGGTTGCTTCCCGTATCTTAAAAGTAGATAAGGAAAGTATATTTTTCAAGGATAATTTCGTTTATATCAAAGACAAAAAATCCTCTTTGAGTTGGGATAAGCTGATACTGGAAGCTTTTGTAAGAAGGGTTAGCTTGTCGGAAACAGCCCATTATAGTACACCAAAAATACATTTTGACAAAACAAAAGAAAAAGGACATCCGTTTGCTTACCACGTTTATGGCACAGCATTTACAGTAGTAAAATTGGATTGTCTAAGGGGAATATACGATGTAGAGTCGGTAGATATCGTTCATGATTTCGGTAAATCTATGAATATTGGTATAGATATTGGTCAAGTTGAAGGAGCATTGGTGCAAGGAATCGGATGGATGACAATGGAGGAGATCGCATATGATAATAAAGGTAGATTATTGTCCAATTCATTATCGACATATAAAGTGCCGGACATTTTTTCAGCGCCCAAAAATATCAATGTGAAGGCGATGGAAACCAATGGGCACTATATGGCAATATTGAAGTCCAAGGCAGTTGGCGAACCTCCGTTAATGTATGGTATCGGGACGTATTTCGCCCTACAGAATGCAATAAAAGCATTCAATCCTCAATCCAAATTAAAATTTAATGCTCCGATGACACCGGAAAAAGTATTGTTGAGTTTATATGAATAGCTGTATCTTACTGCTGTTTGATAAAAAATAATCTATGGAAATTTGGAGTAAGATTGTAGAAAAACTGAGGAATCACAAGAGGATAATTCTACTTTTGGTATGTTCTCATAAAGGAAGTTCACCCGGTAAGCAGGGATTCAAAATGATGGTATGTGAGGATGGGACTTTATACGGATCGATTGGTGGAGGCAGAACTGAGTTCCAAATGGTCGAAAAAGCAAAGGTCTTATTGCAAAAAGACGATTTCAAACCTTTTTTGATCAATCAAGTACACAGGGAAGATGCAGAAGACAGTTCGGGAATGGTATGTGCCGGAGAGCAATTAGTGCTTTTTTATCCAATAGATAGCGAAAACTTGAGCACGATTAAGGATATTGTTTTGCAAAAAAAGGGTGTGTTGAAAATCACAAAAGACGAGTTTGTTTTTGATGAAAAAGCGATATTGAAAGACGATTTTATATTTGAAAAATATGAAGAGTGGAACTATGCCGAAAATGTAAACAGGAAATCAAAAATATTTCTCATCGGGGGAGGGCATGTAGGACTTGCCACATCTCAACTTTTCTCTTTGCTGGATTTTGAAATAACTGTTTTTGAAAACAGGGAAAATATAAATACATTTGAAAATAATTCTTTTGCAGACAATAAACTTTTAGTTGATTATAATAATATTGTTGATTATATACCGGAAGGAAACAATACGTACATTGTGATTTTGACACATGGGCATCAAGTAGATAAATTGGTCTTGTCCAAATTATTTAAAAAAGACTATAAATACATCGGTTTATTAGGAAGCAAATCCAAAGTAAGGAAAATGTTCAATGCATTTGCAAAAGAAGGAATCGACAAAGAAGAATTAGCAAAAGTGGATGCTCCCGTTGGTTTGGATATCGGAAGCAAGACCCCAGCTGAAATAGCGGTTAGCATTGCCGCAAAAATCATTGCAATGCGGAATAAGGGTAATTTAATTTCTTTAACTAATTTAATTCGCTAAGAGGTTAATTCCACTGTGCAGTGGAATGTGCCACCACATATTCTTCCCTTTCTTATCATCTGTTAAGATATTTATTAATAGGTGTATTTCATTTTTTCGCTTTTTCACAAGAAGTTTTGTTAATGTGTTTATATAGCGTACCTACAGCACGCATTTTAGTTAGTTAAGATTTTATGATTCTACACTCATATTAAAGAGTATATATGATGTATTGACAAAAATAAAAATAGTCAAGGAATAAAGACTGGTTCAAAGGATTAACGAAATCTGATTTTTGATGTGAAAGAATGTATTTATGCGAGCCAAGAGGTCGGAGACACTTTGGCTCAGAATAGTGGTCAGCTAGATGGCTTAGTAGTGGAAAAAAGTTTCACTAAGAGAGGTTGTGTCCTTTTTGAGTTGATTCTGTTATACAGCGGGACTGATTTCTAAACGATATATCCCACAAAGCTTGTTTTTCATTAGTATATCCGTATTATCAATAACTATATCTCAATCTTAAGTATAGAGCATTTTGGATATTGGAAAATTTGTCGTTTTGTTTACCAAAGAATAATTGTCCGTTGAAGTCTATATCCCAATTTTCTTTGATTGAGTACGAATAATTTGGTAATAGGGCTACAGCTTTGAAATCGTACATGTACATAATTCCGATAGCGGCAGAAGATGCCGGATTTATTTGCAGATTGTTTTGAAGGATAAAGGACAATTTATTTGGCATTAGATTTCTTGCGCTCAATGATTCTCCCAAAAAGTATTGGATATTGAACGATTTGGAATCTGTAATACCATCTGAATTGTACAATACGGAACCCAGTATCATTAGCCCGTTTTTGAAAAAATAATCCATAGATAGTGATGTTAAAACTACTGTTTTAGCCATTGAATTATTGTCTTTTGGTATAAATAATGTGCTTTCTCCTTTGAATCCTGCACTTTTGATATAACCTTCCCAACCAAGCCCCAAAGCTATATCTGTTTTGTAATTGGCTTCGATTAATTGGATGTCATATGACTTAATACTGAATTGTTGTCTTAATGCTATGATGGAGTGATCTATATCTTTACCGTATGAATATGCTGCTTGAACCAGAGAGGATTCCCCATAATTGTACAAAATACTAATGGCATCACTACCTGGTCTTTCTTCATAATCAAAGTCCAAAAGATTGTATGTGTTGAATAGGTCATTGGCATTCCAAGCCCAAGTTTTCCCCCAGTTAATCCTTTGGCGACCGATTTTGAATTCCCAGTTTCCGGTGTTATAAGTAAGGGAAAGTCTATCTATTTTAGAATGAAACAAAAGAGCTTTCTCGTCGATTAGGAAAGCAGATAAGTCAATATCATTTTGCACATCTATATAGTCCTTGAAATATGGATTTTTTAGTGATTCTCCCCACAAAATCCTGTTTCTGATTTGCATGTCAAAGGTAAAATTATCATTGATATACATCTTGAAATTAATGCGGTTGTGAATCATATTATCGGAATAGATATTGTCGAAGTCTCTAAAAGAGGCAGTATTTAGATATTTCACATATCCGGAAATTGACGTATTTTCTTTCCACCAACTTTTCTTTTTTTCTTGAGAAAGTAGGGTAGTGGTTTGTACTATAAGAAAGATGATAAATAAAAGAATGTTTTTTTTCATAATCATTGTTTTACCAGTCAAATCAAATACTAAAATCACATTTTTTTGTCCTCGACTATTTTCCCATCCTCCAACACGAGAATTCTCTTTGCTCTGTCAATTACTCTTTGGTCGTGAGTAGAAAATATAAATGTTATTCCTTCCTCTTCATTCAATTTTGCCATTATATCCAATAATTGTGCGGTAGATTTGGAATCCAAATTGGCTGTGGGTTCATCAGCGAGTATAAATCTTGGTTTTGATGCTAGGGCTCTGGCAACAGCCACTCTCTGCTGTTGTCCACCTGAAAGTTGTGTCGGTCTTCGATCCATCATTTTTCCTAATCCCACTTCTTTCAGCAATTCCTTTGTTCTTTTTTCTCTGTATTCCTTGTCAATGCCCTGCAACAACATAATGAATTCCACATTTTCTTTTGCGGTAAGTACAGGAATCAAGTTATAAGCTTGAAAGATGAAACCTATATTGTGCAATCTGAAGTCGATTAATTCTCCACTTTTTAATTTGGTTATATCAGTATTGTCAATAACGACTTTTCCTGTATTGGGTGAGTCCAATCCACCAATTATATTGAGGAAAGTTGTTTTTCCTGAACCTGATGGGCCAACAATAGCGGTAAATTCCCCTTTGTGAAATTCGCAAGATACATCATTTAAGGCTTTGACTTCAATTTCTCCTTGATTGTATATTTTGGATAAGTGTTCTGTTTTAATTACGGTATTCATATTATTGGTTTTAAAGTGATTTTATAGCTTCTGCCGGATTGAGTTTCAATGCACGTCTGGCAGGGAATAATGAGGAAATAAATGCTACAAGCAAAGTAAGTAGAGTTACATTTACGTACATTTCCCGTGGTAAATAGGTGTACATGATAGCAGCTATACCCAGACTTTCGAGACCTGAAGAAAACATACTCAAATCAATGCCATGAGTTGAATAGTATTCGATGCTAAGATAAGACAAAAGAAGTCCGAGTGGTGCTGCAAGCATTGTTAAAAACACTGTTTCGAAAGTGATCATCGCAAATACTTTTTGTTTCTTCATTCCTACTGCCATTAGCATCCCAAGTTCTTTTTTTCTTTCCAAAACAGCCATTAGCATTGAATTGATAATGCCAAATGATAGTGCAGCTAAAACAATTAGCATAAAAATTATTAAAAATGTTGACATCATTTCTTGTGCATAGCCCAATTCGGGGGATATTTCATCCCATGTTTCGGTTTTATTGTTTTTATCCTTTAGTTTTAATTTTTCTGCAATAATTGATGCTTGCTCAAGCGAATTTCCTACATAAGCAATCTCATTTATTTCTCCATTTTTGAAATCAACGATTTTAGCTAAATCATCTTTCCTTACAAAGATTGTAGAACCGTCAAAAGTTGTATTTTGAGTCTTAAATATTCCTTCTACTCTAAAGGCAGCATTGACCAAATCCCCCACAGAATTTTGTAAAGTAACAATAATTTTAGAATTGATTTTAATCTTCATTTTGTCAGCAAGTTTCTTGCCAATTACTGCCGGATTCCTTTTGATTTTTGTAAAATATGTGCCTTCAATAAGATGATTGTAAATTTCCGTCACTTTTATTTCATTTTGCGGGTCGATTCCTGTTAGTTGTGTTCCAAATGTCCCTTTTGCATTTGCCACCATGCCAGGTGAAATTATTCTTTCAGAATACGCTTTAACCTGTGGGATAGTATTAATACTTGTGATAACAGCTAACCTGTATAAGATTGTGTCGTTTATCGTTTGGTCACTGAGGAATTTCGGATTGTGTATTTGACCATGAGAAAGTGTAGTTGTTATAGCTCCGTTAATTCTCTGTTCGTTCAAGCCATAAGTCATAGCCATTATGAACAATCCCGACCAAATACCAAGAACAATAGATATTATAACCACACTGCTGCGTAGCTTGTTCCTCCAAATATTTCGCCATGCTATTTTTATTATTTCCTTCATTTGATTGTTTTTATTGTATTAAAATCTATAATGATCTCATCGCTTTTATTGGTTTCATAAATTTTACTTTCATTATAGGATATAGCGAGGCGATTAAAGCTATTGCGAATATTATCATTGCATGAGTAAAGAATATATTTATATCAGTTGACATTGGAATTACCGGCTCAAAACCAAAATCTTTTAAGGCTTCACCTTTTGGACCGGGTATTACAAAGGGATTGTAGTGGTAATATAAAACGAGTGGTGAAACCAAAAGCATTCCCGCTATGACACCAATAAGTGAAAGTATAATAGATTCTATAACAAGCATTAATGTTAATTTGATTTTTTTTGTTCCGATAGCTAGCATAACACCAAGTTCATAAATTCTTTCTTCGGTCATCATCAGAACAGTCCCCAATATTCCAAAAGATATGATCATATATAGAATGGCGATCATCAAAATGCCGCCAATATTATCTACGGCAATAGTTTCTTTTAGTTCGGGAATCATTTTTTCCCAAGTCATAATTTCATATTTATTAAGATCGATCTTGTTTGATAATGAATTGTATATGTCGTTCATTTCGGCTTTGTCTTCTTTGGCAATTATTAAGTTTGTCACTAAGCCGTTTGCCGAACTGAATTCTTGCGCCAATTTTAATGGGAAAAATACAAGCAGTCTATTCAATTTTGGGTTTGACATATTTATAATTCCTGAGATTGGATATTTTCCGGCAGCACTGACTCCATGATAACCTTGACCTATAAAAACCACGGTATCCCCAACCGTTTTGTTAAAGAATTTTGCCAATCCTTTTGTTATCATAACGGATCTGTCATTTGACTTAAATAGCTGTCCTGCTACCAGTCTTTTACTCCAGTCAGTTAGTTTGACTTCTTTTTCCAAATTGATGCCTTGCAACATTACGCCTTTTGTGGTTTTTCCTGCTGACATCAATGAGAAAGTTTGTATTCTGGGTATCAGCTCTATTACTCCATCGGTATTGATTAAAGATTTATAAAGTTTATCATCAAAAATCATTGAATTATCAAGGGTTTGCTCATCCCAAAATCCTTTCTTGTGGATTTGAATATATCCCGAATAAGTATTGACAACATTTTTTATCATATTGCTGTACATCCCCAATTGCATCGACCTCATAAATACAGCGAGAAATACCGCGATTAATACAGAGGCAATCGTTATTAGACTCCGCTTTTTGTTCCGCCAAATATTTCTCCAAGCTAATTTTAATATTAAATTCATTTTGTATATTTAAATAGTTGTATGAGCGTATCAAATACATTATTATAATCTATTATTTATTTTTTTTATCTCAGTCTTTTCATATATGAAGTCGTGAAATACTTTTCAGGTATTTTTGTATTGAAATTTAATTCAAGATAATCTATTAGAGTCTTGTTGCCGGGATTATCTTCCGGTATAAATTCCATATGAGAGGGGATTTTTCTACCGTCGAATTCTTTGATATTTGAACCGATTAGTTTATTTATCAAGAAATTGTCTTCATCGTAATACTCACCTCTCAATTGATTGTACTCCTCTTTATCTATCCACATGATTATTTTTCCCCAAATGACAGCTGCGTTTTCTTTTGGAGTTAATACTATTTTCCATGTATTATATCCGTCAATTAGTTCTTCTCCTGCTATTTTGTGATTGTAATCTACCAATATTGAAGACTGCTTTATCATATCGTCATTTGTCAGATCCGTACCCATCCATCCTTGTGTCATCATTGATGGAGGTAGCTTTATCGTCCTTGAGATTGACGGGACATAATTCCAAACCTCTTTGTCACGTCTAAGAAAGACAATTCCTTTTTCTTTTGCCGGGGATGTGACCAAAGCAACAGAATAATTTGAGTTTTTTGTCCAAGTTTTTATTATCATTTCTTTCGACCAAGATGGTCTTACAGCAGTGATTTTTATTTTGGCAAATGATGTCGCACTTCTCAATTTATCATCTGATTTTTTGACTATGTCATATGCGTTTTGTGCAGATATGCCTGAGCTTAAAAGCAATACAGGTAGAATTATTTTTATTAATTTCATTATTTTTGATTTTTATACTTTTTTATTATACTTTCTTTTATTTTTTTGTAAGGTAAATTGTCTCCTATTACCAAGTATTGGTACATCACTCCATCTAAAGTTGCCAATAACAATCTGGCTTCTTCTTCGGGGTTTTGATAATCCAATTTCTTCAATAGAATTTCTATTTTTTTTACATATTCATCATATTTTTTATAGATCATATCGTTGATGAAATCAAATTCCTTTATTTGCATTGACAGGGGTATTAGCATCCTTAAAAAGCCTGTGTGGTTTTCGATAATACCAAACATTTTTTCGATAACAATAATCAGTTCTTCATTTGCAGTC
>Ga0256832_1000248_pt1 | contig 33970 bp, 43 predicted proteins | sample 134614metaG_FD_190534 | JGI IMG/M metagenome (GOLD analysis project Ga0256832, IMG submission 190534) | Hydrothermal vent microbial communities from Lau Basin, Pacific Ocean - 134-614 | ecosystem: Environmental > Aquatic > Marine > Hydrothermal vents | place: Pacific Ocean: Lau Basin | collected...
GAAAAAGATTACGAAAAATGGAAAACCTGGCAAAAGGTATCATTCAATGAAAAAAATTAAATATGAGAATCTTGAAGAAGAATTTTATAAAGTTAAACAACAGAATGGATTATTAAAACTTCATATCGGACAATTAAAAACCACAATAGAAAGAATAAAAAAAGACCATAAATCTGACATTAATGAAATTAAAATTTTAGCAACTGAATGTAAAAAGAATTTTGGGAAGAGATTTATCTGGGAATCACTTAGTGATAAAGAATCTATTGAATTGAAATCGCTGAAAGAAATGATTAAAAAAGTTTATGTAATTGCAGAAAAATATAAGTAATTATGTGAAATGGTGTAATCCCCCAAAAGAGGAAAGACGCAATAATTGGTTTACAGTGCCGCCTCCTCCACGGGATAAAATTAAAGAAGCACATAAATGGTGCGTTCAACAAGAGTCAAAAGGATGTTTTTACCACCATTATACAAATACAAGATGGTGGTTTCAATATGAAAAAGATGCAATAATGTTTGCAATAAAATTTAGTGGATTATGATACTACCAAAAAAAATATTTGATCAAATTAGTTTCTGGGAACACACCGTAGAATTTGGTCGTGGTTATAGAGTATGGGATGTTTTTACTATTCATTTTAAGCAATGGTGGAAATTTAGAAAAAAAATAAAAATACAAAGAAAAATTGATTTTGACGATCAAAACTCTAACCGATTTACTCATTCCCCAACACCTAGCGCCGCTGATTTATATAATCAACTATATAACTGGTCGATACAATCCTGGGACGAAAAATTAGATAGTATCCAACGTAAATATGAAAAAAATAAATCAGGGAATGTAATTTATCTTAAACAGAAACCTAAAAATCTTAATAATGACTAAAAACGAACATTTTGAGAAAGCAAAAGAATTAATTGAGAAAAATTTTGATAAAGGTAAATCATATATTAGAGGGTCTTTATCTGTAAAAGATGATGGTCCTTTAAGCGAAAAGTTAAAAGGATTATTAAATGGCAATATCAAAAAGACGAAAAAGAAGGCAACGAGGAAAAAGAAAAGAACTACTCAAACGCAAAAAAGCCGAGACTTAGGCAAAACTACAAAGCCGAAAAAAAAGTCTTGACCCAGGCACAATAAATTCCAGGGTTCGAGGAGTTGTTCCAAATTTGATAGCAAATAACATAGTCGGCGTACAACCAATATCGATACCTAGTGGATTTTCGTTTAAAGATTTAGGTATAGTCGTGCATAAGGAGAAAAATTTCAAATAATGGAAACAAAAATAGAAATATGGAAACGAAAAATCCGTAATGGAAAAAGAAAACAAGCTGAGATGGTTGCAAGAAAAAAAGCAACAGAGCAGGAAGAAATTTGGCAACGATTATCAACTGTTAATAATCATACAAAAAAACGTAAACTCAAAGCAAGTTGGAAAGTTAATATATCTAATGATTTAACATCATTAAATTTTGATGCTATTAACGAAATAACAGATGCACTTGCTGATGAAATTCTTAAAAACAGAATTAACGAGGTACTGAGAAAATGAATTTAACAACCGAAGCTGAAAATCAGATTAAAAAATTACTAACTGAAAATGATGACGCAATAGCAATCCGTATTGGAATTATTGGTGGTGGATGTAGTGGATTTAGTTATGCATTTACTTTTGCCGATATGATTGAAGATGGAGATGTCGTTGTCAATGATCATGATGCAATTGTAATTGTTGATCCATTAAGTTATCAATATCTTCAAGATGCTGAAATTGATTATGTAAAAAATATCGAAGGCGAACGATTTGTAATTAATAATCCTATTGTTTCAAATCAATGTGGTTGCGGAATGAGTTTTTCCATATAAAGAAAATGAATTGGAGACAAAAACAAAAATTACATTCAACATCTATTCACACTGCTTGGGATGAAGAATTACCGTATAGTTATATGTACCCATCTAATACTACTGTTGATTGGGCCGATACCGACACTCCTGAAAATGCTCAATATATCAAAAATATAAAATATACTTTCAATGAACATGGATTTCGTAGTGATCCTTTTAATATAAAAAGTGATATAAATGTTTTGGCTGTTGGGTGTAGCATGACAGTTGGCGTTGGCGTTGATCAAAATGAAAATTGGCCAAATAGACTTAAACAGAAAATTATTGAAAAAACACAAAAATCAGTTTCAATGTGGAATTTAGCCACAAGCGGTGCAAGTTGCGATTATGTTTCGAGAATAATAGCAAAATCGATATCGAGTCTCCAACCAAATTTAATAGTAATATTCTGGCCCCCTATTTCAAGACTTGAAATTCCTACACAATATGAGGGTAAAATAATACAAGGATTCCCTCATATGGATATTTTTCCAAAAGAATTAGTTGATGAAAAATATTTCATTTATAATTTTAGAAAAAATAAATTACTAGTTGATGCAATTAGTAAAAATTATGACATTCCTATAATATCAAATCCTGTTTTTGAAATTGATCCCCTAGGGAGAAAGTTCCCTTTTATTAAAGATACCTCTGGACGAGATGGTCAACATCCAGGCCCAACCTGGCACGAAAATATAGCAAATTGGTATTATCAATCCTGGCTCTATAACTATCTTTAAGATAAATAAAAATACATAATCGCCGGTTTAACCGGTTTATGCGGAGGACCCACCGCGTAGTCCCTAGAACGGCAATATAATATAGGAGTAAAAAACAATGGGCAGACCTCTCAATAAAAGGTATTTTGGCAAGCCAACTGCTGGTGGACACGAAGTTAAGGTTCGTTTTAATGACGGCACTGGCGAAAAAGAAGGTTGGATTGTTAAGCAACGTTCTTCACGTAAATTTCTTGTTACCGACGGAACAGTAACAGCAGAATGTAAATTAGTTGATAAAGCACCTGGTGCTACAACCGCAGGTGAAATGACAATTTCAGTAAGAGATGATGCTGGTGTTGTAAAACAAGTAATCAAGGTTGCTGGACGTAAAGTAACGGTTGATACTGGTGAAAGTATTGGCTGGACATTCGATGACAGTACTACTGATAATCGTGTTGAGATGCCCGAAGCAGGTAATCCAACTAATGTTATCCCAGCTACAGCAATGGTTGCCGATGTAGAATATGAAATCGTAACGGCTGGTACAACTGACTTCGTTACTGAACAAGGTGCAGCAGACAATAATCCTGGTACACGTTTCGTAGCAGTTGGTCCAGGTACTGGTGATGGAACAGTTATAAGCACAGCCGATGCTGAAGCTGATTCGTTCTAATAATAATAAAATTTTACCTATTAGACCTCTTGTGTGATAATTACATACAAGAGGTTTTTTTATGGTTGCATATATTGCCGGAAATGGAGAGTCACGTCGCCGTATTTGTGTCCGAAAAGTCAAAGAAAAAGGTTATCTTTATGGGTGTAATGCTCTTTATAAAGAGATAACTCCAGATGTCTTAGTGGCTACTGATTATGATCAAGCACATACAATTCAAATGACAGGATATGCAAAACACAATAGATTTTACACAAGAGAACCGTATGCGAATACAGGAGCCAAAAAGTTAAAGATGCCGTATGCAAATTGGTGTAGTGGAGCTAATGCTATACAATTAGCAATTGAAGATGGTCATAAAGAACTTTATATTTTTGGTTTTGATTTTGGTAGTAACAATGGAAAATTTAATAATGTTTATGCTGGTCACGAACATTATCGAAAGAAAAATGATGAACCAATAGATGGAAAAAATTGGTTTTGGCAAATTAGTATTTTAATAAAGTTTAATAAAACAGTTAAATTTAATTTTGTTTTCGGAGAGGAATCAGTTCAAGAATATATTGATTTACTACAAAATTTCGAAAATGTTAAGATTCTAAGTATTCGTGATTTTTTAATTCATATAAATAACAACGTATAAAGGGATCTTTTGATGAGCTTGAAAAAGAGGATTAAAGGCGATTACACCATCGAAACTATCAATGACGGCAATGACAATACTATCACATTACGAGCTCTTGGCGGTAATAGTAAAGTAGTTATCGACGGTGATTTAACAGTTCTTGGAACACAAACATCGGTTAACTCAACAGATACCAATATTGTTGATAACACAATTGTTTTAAATTCGGGCGAAATTGGTGCTGGTGTAGGCGAAGGTTTTTCGGGTATTGTTGTTGATCGAGGAACACTTGCTGATGCAGGACTGAGATTTAATGAATTAACAGATACCTGGGAAATCGATAATGGATCTGGTACTTGGTCTCCGATACTTACATCATCATCGGGTTCGGGTCTACAAAATATAGTTGAAGACACCACGCCTCAATTAGGTGGTGATTTAGATGTAAATGGATTTTTAATTACCAGTGCTGCAAACGGTGATGTTACAATTGTTGCGAATGGTACTGGATTAGTGAAAATTGATCAAGAACTTTCATTAAAAGAACAACTAACAGACGAAACACCAGTGCCGGGATATAATAAATTGTACGCAAAATCAGTAGGCGCTGGCGGCACCGGCATTTATTTTTCAAATTTATCAGAAACCGGTGAAATGATTTCGAAGAAAAAAGCAATTGTGTACAGTATTATTTTTTAAGGGTAGATAAATGTCAATACAAACAGCAACCGTAGGATTAACACCAACTACCGTATATACAAGTGTAGGTGGATCGGCAATTACATTTATGTCATTATGTAATTTTGGAACAAATGATGTTACATGTAATGTATATGTAGTTCCAAATGGTGATGTACCATCAGATTCAAATATTGTTATTAAAGATTTAGAAATATTAGCTGGTGATACGTATATCCTTTATCAAGGTGGCGAGAAAATTTTATTAGATGGAAATGACAGCGTTGTTGTTTCGTCATCAATAGGAAATACTGTTTCGGTAGTTACCAGCTTTGCTGGAGGATTGTAATGGGATATTTTGTTAAAAAAAATATTATCGGAAGCGAAGGGTTAGTTATTCCGTCTGGTGGTACAGCCGAAAGACCTATAACACCTATTAAAGGTGCACTTAGATTTAATAATGATACAAATAGTCTAGAATATTTTAATGGCTCAGCGTTTGTAACTATTGCTAAAGCCGGGAATAGTACAGTTGATGTCCATAATTTTGTTACAGATGGCGTTAATGATACTTATATATTGCCTTGGAATGATATAACCGATGAAAGATCTTTAGTATTTTTAAATGGCATTCATCAAACACCTGGACCAACTGAACATTATGTTATTGACAATGTTGGTGGTAATGTATCAATAATATTCCAATCAGTACCACCATCAAATTTACCAGTAACAGTTATTCATGGAATGTTTAGTACATTGGTATCAGATTCTGAAATATTTGATGTTCCAAATTTATAAGGTAGAATAAATGGCACTTAATTTAATTAGCGGTAAAATGTTGCAATCGGATTTGTTGCGAGATAGTATCGATCTTGCATTCGAAACAAATCTATTATATTTGGATGTTACTAACAATAGAATTGGTGTTAAGACCAATGCACCATCAGCCGAACTAGATATTCAAGGTAATCTAAATGTAACTGGTCAGGTGCAAATTGCTAACCAAGCGCAAATTGCAAATATTATCGCCGCATCAAATTCTATTACAAGCAACAATGGTGATTTAATTTTTAACTCACTTAGTGGAAACATTTCTGTAAGTAATAAAAGAATTACTAATCTTCTTGACCCTACTGCAAATACAGATGCCGTTACAAAGCAATATTTAGATAATGCACTTTCTGCTCTTAACGCCGATAAAATTGTAAGCGATAATTCTGCATTAACTGTTTTTGATGACGGAATAAATCCAGGATCGTTTGATTTTACACTTGATGGTAATAGTGTTGCAACGTTAGATAGCAATATTTTTAATTATCAGGGTCAGATTATTGCAGGAAGTCAGATAACGACACCAACTGCAAATCTTGGTTCACTTATTATTAACAATGATACAATCAGTGATACCACAGGTACAGTAAATATTAATGCATCAACACAGATAAATTTAAATTCTTCGGTGAATATATCTGGGATGGGAACCAGTCGAATTTTATTTGTTGATTCTGCTGGACTTATCGACACAAATCCAAATTTTACATGGGACGGAAGTAATGGAGTCGTTACTGGTTCACTTACCGTTGATGATGTTAATATTGATACTAACAGTATTTCATCAGTTACAGCAGGATTAAATATCAACACCGCAGCGAATGGTTCGCTTATTATTTCAACAGGCACAGGCATTGTTGATATCAATACAACATCGGCTATTCAATTACCGGCAGGTTTAACTACTCAACGTCCAACAACACCGACAGCAGGAATGACACGTTGGAATTCAGCAAATGCAGAAATTGAATATTATGATGGAACAACATGGCAATCTACACAAAGAGCATTCAGTGTAACATCACAACAAATCATTCCCGACGGTGTTTCAACATCATACACTCTAAATAAATCAGCTACTACTGACGGGGTATTAGTTACCGTTAATGGTATTGTTCAAGATCCCGAAGGCGGCGCGGTTTATTCTGTTACAGGAACCACTATTACTTTTACATCAGTTCTTCAACCATCAGATGTAGTTTCTATTAGATTTTTAGAACCTTAAAAATTATATACGTATAGCCAAAATTGCTCAATTTGCAATAAATACTGTTAAGATTAACAGGAGCTAACCAGAATGGCTATTACACGTATTAAAAATAACCAGATTACTGATGCAACAATTGATGCATCAACAAAAGTCGTGCCAAATTCAGTTACAGCAGGACTTCTAGAAAATAATTTAACATATGGTTCGAATCTTACCGTTACCGGTGATCTTATCGTTAACGGTACTACAACAACTATTAGTACAACAAATACCGTTGTTGAAGATCCAGTTCTTTTGTTAGGATCTCAACAAACAACCCCATTTGCTGACCTTGGTTTTATTGGGGAACGTGGAACTGCATCAAGTGTTGCATTTGTATGGGACGAAAGCAATAACAAATTTAGAACAGGATTTACATCAGACACCGATACTTCGGGTGCAGTTACTTTTACAGGCGATGCTGATTTACAAGTTGGTGGTTTAACTGCTACTGCTACATCATCTTTTACATCATTAAATCTAAGTGGCAATTTATCAGTTAATGGCACAACCACTCTAACAGGTCTTGTAACAGCAAATGATATTGATACAGGCACAATGGACGCTACCGGAAATGCTACCGTTGGCGGTACTCTTAGTGTTACTGGTGCAACAACACTTTCGTCAGTTACAGCATCAGGTCTTGCTAACTTAGATGGTGGTATTGCAGTTGATACCAATGCATTTACTGTAGCAGGTGATGGAACTGGTAACACAGCAATTGCTGGTACACTTGATGTTACTGGTGCAGTAACTTTTAATACTGATGTTACATTGTCCGGCGGTTTAGGCGACACATTTACTATCACTGATGGCGGCGTTACTCCAACAACTACTTTTGAAGTTGCAAGCGATACTGGTAATACAACAATTGGTGGCACATTAACAGCTTCAAGTACCTTAACTGTAGCTGGTTTAACTGATTTAAATGGCGGGTTAACAGTTGGAAACGTAACACTTGATTCAGGATCAACTTTTGATGCAGGCGCTAATGCGTTAACAAATCTAGCTGATCCATCAGCAGCACAAGACGCAGCTACTAAGGCCTATGTTGATTCAACAATTGCTAGTAGTACATTCACATTAACAGACGGTACAAACTCACAAGTTATTGCTGGTGGCGATACATTAACTGTTAATGGTACAGCAAACGAAGTTGAAGTTACAGTTTCAGCTACAGATACACTTACAATCGGTTTACCAAATGACGTTTCAATTGCAGGTACATTAGCAGTAGCTGGTGTTTCGACACTTAGCGGTCTATTAAATGCTAATGGCGGTATTGCAGTTGATACATCAAACTTCACAGTTGATGGAACCACTGGTGCTGTTACTACAGCCGGATCACTAACAGCAGCTGGTCTTGCTAATCTTAATGGTGGTATTGCAGTTGATACATCAAACTTTACAGTTGATGGAACCACTGGTGCCGTTACTACAGCAAGTACTTTAACAGTAGCTGGTTTAACTGATCTAAATGGCGGTTTAACTGTTGGTGATATTACCGTTGATGCAACAAGTACACTTGATGCTGGTGCTAATAAATGGACAAACTTAGCAGATCCAACACTTGCACAAGACGCAGCTACTAAGGCTTATGTTGATAATGTTTCTTCAACTGGATGGACACTTAGTGATGGTACAACTTCACAAGTTGTTCAAATTGGCGATACCGTAACACTTCAAGGTACTGCCAACGAAGTTGATGTTCTTGTATCAGCACCTGATACAATGACAATTGGTTTACCAAACGATGTAACAATTGGAAATGCATTAACTGTTACGGGTGCTGGTTCAGTTGGTGGAACACTTACTGTTACTGGTGCAACTGATCTCAATGGTGGTTTAACTGTTGGTGATACCACTTGGGATACTGCAAGCACCATTAACGCGAACTCTAACAAGATTATTAACCTAGCAGATCCGACAGCAGCACAAGACGCGGCTACTAAGGCTTATGTTGATAATGTTTCTTCAACTGGATGGACATTAACAGACGGTACAACCTCTCAAACTATCCAGATTGGTGATACCGTAACACTTCAAGGTACTGCTAACGAAGTTGAAGTTTCGGTAACTGCTATTGATACAATGACAATTGGTTTACCAAACGACGTATCAATTACAAATAACCTTACTGTAGCAGGTCTTGCTAATCTCAATGGTGGTATTGCAGTTGATACCAATGCGTTCACGGTAGCAGATGCTACTGGTAATACAGCAATTGCTGGTACACTCGATGTCGCTGGAACTACTACATTAACTGGTGGTTTCGTTGCAAATGGAACAGCTGACTTTAATGGTGCTGTTACAATGGGTAATGTTACTTTTGGTGCAGGAAGCACCATTGATGCCGGTGCCAACAAAATTACTAACGTAGCAGATCCGACAGCAGCACAAGATGCTACTACTAAGGCATACGTTGATGCTCTTGTTACTTCTGGTACAGTATGGCGCGATCCAATTCGCGATCCAAATTTTGTTGGTGTACAAGGTACAGAGCCAGCTTCGCCACAAACAAATACAGGTTATATTGCAACTGCATCGGGCACCTGGACAGGTGGTATTGCTGTTACCGCTGGTGATTATATGTTCTGGAATGGTAGTGCCTGGTCTAAGGTACAAAATCCAGTAGTTGCAGGCGATCGCTTTATTATTGCTGGTGAAAATGGAAATATTGAATCAACCCTTTATGATATTGGTTTCCGCACTGGTGACATTGTTGAATATGTAAGTGGTCCATTTGATCAATTCTCATCATGGTCGACACCACAAGACGATGGATACCAAGTAATTAACTTCACTGTTAAAAAGACAAGTACAGATTCAACAGGATTTGCAAATGATGCAACTGTTTACGTACTTGATATTTCGACTGATGTTGGTAGCGGCGAAACATTAGCACAAGTACAAGTAACTGGTTCAGCAGCACAGACTATTGGCGATTTAATTAACGAGATTAATACTGATCTTGATTCAACATTTGGTGCTGGCAATGTTGTAGCATCACTTGAGCCAGAAGGTCATATTCATATTGCCAATACCGCTAATTCAAATCGCGTAACAATCAAAGAAGGTACAGCAGCAGGTACCGGAATGCTTGCTACACTTACTGATTTTGATAAGATTTTAGCAGGTATCGAGGATGGTACTACTGTTATCGCGAATGATCCAGATAGTATTGATTATGGTCATACTTATACATACTCGCACGAAGGAAATGTTTGGGTCGAAATTGCTGGTCCAGGTTCAATTGAAGCTGGTAACCAACTATATTATAGCGGTAACATTCTGAATGTTAGTGAAGGTGCTGGAAGCGGTCTCGATGCTGATTTACTCGACGGTCAAGACAGCCCATATTACTTAGATTGGACAAATACAACTAATAAACCAAGCCCAACCATTACTTTAGCTGGTGATGCAAGTGGTTCGATTACACTCACAGAACTTAATAGCGGTACACTTACCGTAACAGTTCTTGATGATAGCCATAATCACATCATTTCAAATATTGATGGATTGCAATCGGCTCTTGATGCTAAGCTAAATGATACCGGCGATACAATGGACGGTGCCTATACCGTAACAGCTACCGGATCAATTAGTTGGTCAACTGCTCCAACACTCGGCGATCATTTAACAAATAAAACTTACGTTGATGGTTTAATTGCTGCTGGTTTTACATTACAAGATGATGCAGCAACACCAAATACCACAACGATTTCGGGCGGCGATACACTTACCGTTAATGGTACCACTAACGAAATAGAAGTTCTTGTTGGAACCGATTCTCTTACAATTGGATTACCAGACAATGTTACAATAACTGGCTTACTTTCAGCTAGTGGTGGTATTAGTACCGATGGTGCGTTTACAGTAGCAGATACAACAGGTAACGTTGCTACAACAGGTACACTAACAGTTTCGGGACTTTCATCTCTTGATGGTGGTATTGATGTTAGTAGTAGTGCATTTACAGTAGCAAGTGGTACTGGTAATGTGTCTACAAGTGGTACATTGAATGTTACTGGCGCGGCTACTTTTGGTACAGATGTAACATTAAACGGTGGTGCTGGTGATACCTTTACTATCACTGATGGTGCACTTACACCAGCAACTACTTTTGAAGTTGCAAGCGATACTGGTAACACAACTATTGCCGGTACTGCTACAGTTAGTGGTCTTGCTAATCTTAATGGTGGTATTGCAGTTGATACATCAAACTTTACAGTTGATGGAACGTCTGGTGATGTTAGCACTGCTGGAACGTTAACCGTAGCTGGTTTAACTGATCTAAATGGCGGTTTAACTGTTGGTGATGTAACACTCGACGCGGCATCAACTTTTGATGCTGGTGCTAATAAACTTACAAACTTAGCAGATCCAACAGCAGCACAAGATGCAGCTACCAAGGCTTATGTTGATGCACAGTCAGCAACTGGTTTCACATTACAAGATGATGCAGCAACACCAAATACCACTGTTATTTCGGGAGGTGATACACTTACTGTTAATGGTACCACTAACGAAGTTGACGTAGTTGTTGGAACAGATACTCTTACAATTGGTTTACCAAACGACGTAACAATTGGTAATAACCTAACTGTTACAACAAATGCAACAGTTGGCGGCGCGCTAAGTGTTACTGGTACTGCTACGGTTAATGGCGTTGCTAATCTCAACGGTGGTATTGCAGTCGATACATCAAACTTCACAGTTGACGGAACCACTGGTGCTGTTAGTACTGCAAGCACCTTAACTGTTAGTGGTGCAACTTCATTAGGAAGCACACTTAGCGTTGTTGGCCTTGCTAACTTAGATGGTGGTATTGCAGTTGATACTAATGCATTTACTGTAGCAGGTGATGGAACCGGTAATACAGCAATTGCTGGTACACTTGATGTTACCGGCGCAACTTCTTTAACAACTACTGGTATTACAGGAGTTCTAACAGTTACCGGATCAGCAGCAATTGATAACATTACTATTAACGGTAATTCAATTGATGCTACTGCTGGTACAGAGATCGCTATTAATGATGCAGGTGGCGATTATAATGTACGTATTGAAGGTAACTCAGATACTAACCTTGTTGTAGTTGATGCAGGTACTGACACCGTTAATATTGGAACAGCAACACCGGTTACCGATGTTAAGTTCCAAGTTGGCGGTACTTCTTCAGTAATACTTCCAATTGGTACAACAGCACAACGTCCAGCTACTGGTGTTACCGGTATGCTACGTTACAATACAACACGTAATAAGTACGAGTACTTTGATGGAAGCGTTTGGCAAGGAATGGGAACTGAATTCACTGTTATTGCAAGTGAAGTATTTAACGGTGATGGTTCAACAACAACCTTTACTTTATCGAGTGCTCAAACAACGGCATCTTGTATTGTAAGTATTAACGGTATTGTTCAGCAACCAACCACAGCATATAGTGTAACTGGTACAACGTTAACATTTACACAAGCACCAGCAGTTGGTGATGTTATTGAAGTACGTGAAATTACTACAACTACTTCAATTGTTGCAGTATCTGATGGTGTTTCAACACTGCAAGCAAATAATACACAGTTTGATTTAACTGGACATATTATTCCGACTGTTGATGTTACTTACGATCTCGGTAGCGCAACAAACCGCTTCAGAGATCTTTATCTAAGTGGTGCTACTATTGATTTAGGTGGTGTTAAGATTAAGAATAATGCTGGTACAGTTCAATTCTTACAAAGTGATGGAGTAACACCAGCACCAGTTGATCTTGGTACAACACTTGACCCAGATGTAACAATTGATGGTGGTACATATTAATAGATTGGGCGGCTGGGATTAATTCCCAGCCCTGACCCGTTGGGCAATAGCATTTTGCTATTCTGACCCGTTGGGCATTATTGTTAGCCGCAATAATTTGACCCTCTCAAATAAGGAGACTATATAAATGGCAAATACGATTTTACATAAAAGGAGCTCGGTAAGCGGTAAGGTTCCGTTAACAACGGACTTACAAGATGGCGAGCTTGCTCTTAATACTGCTGATGGTATTGTTTATTTTAAGGATTCGAGTGGTGCTGTTATCGATCCAGCAGCAATTCGATATACTGACGCTGAAAAATCAAAATTAGCTGGTATTGAAGCTGGCGCTCAGGTTAACCCAACCGCAGCAGAAATCAAAACAGCATATGAATCAAACCCAGATACTAATGCTTATACCGATGCTGAAAAATCAAAATTAGCTGGTATTGAAGCTGGTGCTACTGGAGATCAAACCGCCGGAGAGATCCTTTCTCTTCTCTTAACTGTTGACGGTCCTGGTTCAGGTCTTGATGCAGATACACTTGACGGAACTTCAAGTTCAGGTTTCATTAAAACCGATGGAACATCGACTGTTACCGCTAATATTTCATTAAATGGTAATCGTTTAACTAATGTTGCTGATGGTATTGATGTTAGTGATGTTGTCACTAAGCAACAACTTGATTCAGCACAAGCTGGATTATTAACAAAACAACAATGTCGTGTTGCTACAACTACTGCTTTACCAGCTGTGACAGCATCTGGTTCTGGTGTTGGTAAAACATTGACAGCTAATTCACCAGGTGTTTTAACTGTCGACGGAATAAACACAGTGTTAGGTGATCGTATCTTAGTTAAAGATCAAGCTAATGCTGTTGATAACGGTATTTACGAAGTAACAGTTGAAGGTAATTCCTCAACTGCATTCGTGCTAACTCGTGCCTCAGACTTTGATGGTAATCCATCTGGTGAAGTAAAAGCTGGTGTATTCACCTTTATTAACGAAGGTAATGATCTTGGAAAATCTGGTTGGACGTTGCTTGATACTGGTCTCACTGGCGGAGGAAGTCCTGTTGTCGCTGTTGTTGATACAGACCCTCTCACTTTTACACAGTTCCAAGGTTTACCGCAGTACATCGCTGGTAATCAACTAACTTTAACCGGTCAGACTTTTGATGTTGTTGAAGGTCCAGGTAGTGGTTTAGATGCCGATACAGTTGATGGTATTCAGGCGGCTTCGTTTTTACGTAGCGACACAACCGATACACATAGCGGATCGATTACACCAAATGTCGATAATACCATTAATCTTGGTAGTGCTACAAAGCGTTATACAGGTATTTACGCTGTTACCTTTTATGGTGAAGCAACCACAGCACAATACGCTGACTTAGCTGAAATTTATGTAGCCGATGAAAATATCGAACCAGGCACTGTTGTATCATTTGGGGGATCAGCAGAAGTAACACGCTGTCTAATAGACATGGATACTCGTGTAGCCGGTGTTGTTTCGACTAACCCTGCATATCTAATGAACAGTAATGCTGATGGTATTCCGGTTGCATTGCAAGGTCGCGTTCCTTGTAAAGTTAGCGGAACAATTAAGAAAGGTGATATGCTCGTTGCCGACGGTAAAGGTGGTGCTCGAGCTGAAGAAAATCCAAAAATCGGGTCCGTAATTGGTAAGGCACTTGAAGATTCTGAAGGCGATGCAGTTATTGAAGTTGTTGTTGGACGACTTTGATAACTATTTGCAATAATTGAAAAAGGGCCGATGGCCCTTTTTCAATGACTAAATATTATGATGCAAAAATTATATAGATCTGAATACCCTGGTGAATTTGTTATTATTGATACTGTTTTTTCAAATGGCGAGAAAAAACAAACACGAGAATGGGTTAATAACCCTATAGAAGTTAAAAGTACAAGTCGACGTGCATGTTGTATTGCACCTGGAGAAGATACTGAAACATTTCCAATGATTCGACTCGAAAAGCATCCAGGAGGACTTCTTGGTCGCGATCGAATGCAATTATACGCTACTGAAACATTATGGAAAAAATTAAATTCAGATTTTTTAATTGTTCAAGATCAATATAATCTTAACGAAATATTAGAAGCCGGATACCAAAACGATCATATCGTGTACACGTCAACAAAATTATGTATTGAAAATCCTGGCGAATTTTATTTAATACCATATGGTATTCGATTATTATCACCAGCAACAGCTCTATGGCTTGCTTGTTTTGATGGACATAAAGAAATTTTTATGTTCGGATATAATTATTATGATGAAGATGAAAAAATTGTATCACAAATAAAAAAGGTCATGGACACATATAATGACGTGAACTTTTATCATGTCACAGATAATATCTCACCGGAACTCTTCAGAAGATGTATTAACTGCGAAATTATTGGAAAGAGAGATTTTGTTACTCGTTGTGACATCTAAAATTTTCTTTAACTGTAGTAATTTTGTCAAAAACATCATCAATTTTTAAGGTAGCCCAAAATCCCGGATGTAATGGTTTTGGAACAATATCCGAATCAATCCAAGCAAATCCAACATGTTCGTGATTTAGATGCGGAATAAATTCGTCTTTGACTATACAATAAAATGTATGGTAAATGAAATGTTCGTTATTAGCAGTAAATTTTTCTATTGGAATAAGTTTTATAATCTCAGGCATAAAACCCATTTCTTCGCGGCATTCTCTCTCAATAGTTTCTAATAATGTTTCGTTGTTTTCAACTTTGCCACCAGGTAACCCCCAATGGCCTCGGTGTTTTTCGTCGTCTCGCATTAAAAATAAATGGCGGTTTGTGTTTTGTGAATAAAACCAAATACCAACAGCATTAATTGGATCATTCATAAAACAAGGCCCCATCGACCACCAGGATATATGCCTTCATAACTACGACGCCACCTACCTTTTGATTCTCCATTATCAACTTTGTATTTGTATTGAATACCTGTTGAAAGATTGGTAACAAATTCTGGTGTTTTTCCTGAACTATTCGGATCAAGACTAATAATGTTTTTGTGGTCTTCATCAAATTCTTTATAGCTAAATGCCACGAACCAATCACTGCCGTTAAACTCAATAATATCATTTTTCTTTGCTTCGAGTGGTGATCCGGTACCTTGCCAAGCATCAGCGACATCTAGGTTTGAAATATTACCAATATCATCGAGTAAAAGATATCGTTGTCCAGTTGCAGCAGGCGGTAAACCTATACCAGGACCACTTTCAAGAGGATCAATTACAGCATCGATTGGATCTAAAGTATTCACAGGTAAAGTATCAGGATCGATTGTTACGAGCAGTACGTTTTCGTCACTAGGATGATAAGCTACTGTGCCGATAATATCTGGTTCACCTTCTTCTTCAGGTTCAAGACGGATTTGCGATATTCCATCATTTAGTGCACCATACTCGTCAATGATAGCATGCCAAGATATGCTGGTATTAATTAAATCAGGGAAAGTAGTAATATCACCATCGTCGCCGGGTTGTTCTTGTGGAACTGCTCGAATTTCGTTATTCAACAAAACGGCTTTGTAACCATGAGGTGTAATTTTAATGCGAGTACCAAGTAAAATATTATCACCTTCGATAGCATCAACATACGAGCCACTATCATCATAAATGCTTGCAATGACTTTATGAATAACACCTTCTTTTGTTACCCTCGCTGGCGGACTAATCCAAATCGGAATATTAAATTTCATTGATGCGATATCAATACTTTCATCACCGTTAGGGATATTTCTTGATGTCCATGTAATGTCTTCTAATTCTACAACACTTAAACTAGTCCAATCAAGATAATTGTCGGTTGATTGGATTTCAAGTGATGGATTAAATAAGGTAGCAATTTGTTCAATTAATTGTAATTTTTGATTCGTATTTGAAGTCCAAATATCTAATGTTATCCCTAAGGCATAAGGAACCGGCATTGGGCGTTCAATTAAAAATGCATTACCTTGTGTTGTTTCGTAAGTTTGTGACGTTTCATCCCATTCACGCTGTCTAACTTGTCGACGATCGACGAAATGTGGTTCTTGTATTCGTGGTCGATCATATTTTAATGAATTAATATAAAAAGACATCATTGGTGCACAAGGAAGATTATTGCGTGAATTTTCTTGAAGTATAACTTGAGCATTACGAGACGAGTCACCATAACGAATAGGTACTCTTACTAAAGTAACATTTCCGCTATCGTCGACGCCACCTTCAACTTCAAAATTACTAAACATTCGAGCAAATTGCAGTAGAAATCGACGAATTTGTTCATCATAGAAATAGTGGCTACTCATTATTTTTAATTATCCTTCTTTGGGTCTAATAAATCGCTAAGCGATTGTCTGCTTGGAATTTCGCCACGATCAGTAGTTGATATGGTATCATTATTATTAAAGAATTTACTGCGTTGAGTTTCGCCGTCGAGATAGAGATCTGTTCTAACATTATCTTCAACCTTCACCCAGATATGACCATTATAGCGGAATAGTCTATTAGGATAGTAATCGAGTCGTAAAACATAATCTCCAATTTCAGGATTTGGTGGAAACGAAACAGCCGGTGTAACTGGCCAACCATTTGGCGGAATGCCATCACCATCTAAATATCCTAATTTTAACTCTCCACGAGTATCCGGTGATATGGCACCTCGATCAGCAGTAAGAAGGGTTGAGTCAACTGTTACGATAGCATTGTCAGCAGTAAAGCCTGTTGTATCAACAGGATGGCCTTCTTCATCGTAAGTGACAATATAAAATTTACTTACATCATAACCACTAAGTGGAACTTCAACCTCGGCTTGAGTAAGAATAGCATCATTTAATTCGCCATTTTTAGCACATTGCGACATATAATCGCGTAATGTACCGGATCCATTTCCTGCTCCATCATCGCCGTCAATGTCACCCTGGGTATCTATGTATCGATCAAGTATATCATTATATTCTTGTGTTCCAACCATTGGTATAGCTTTGACTCTCCATAGATGAGGATACCAAGTTTGGCTGAATCCTTCGCTTGCATAATCAGCATCTTGAATTACATAAAATTTAGGAATAGCCTTGGGAATTGAATTATCCAATGGATGATAATCTTTAAGGTTAGGAATTTCAAGAACATCACCATTCATCAATTTTCGACCAATTTGGTCAATCATATCGTTATAGTGAAATGTGACAAACAATGTGTCATTTTGCAAAAATAAACCAAATTGCGATAAATCAAAATCAATATCTTGTGTTTGATAAACCCCTCTTAAAGTGTAAACATCATCTTCGTATTCTCGATTTCTGTTTTCTAACAGAAGAAGATCTTCGATGAATAAAGGGTTTGTTTCGGAATATGATGGGCGGGTAGCATCACCAGATGGTTCGGCTGTTTGCTTTGGGCCTAAATATTTATGAATGTGTATATCAATCCCGCCAACAATATATTGTTCTCTGATAATACGATCCAGAAAACGATAATCGTTAGATTTTTCAGGTCTATATAGACTTAATCGAGGCATACATTTTATTCCTGCATTGTTTGTATTTATGCAGAAATAAAATGAGAAATATTTCAGAATATTTGTTCAGCGGCTTCGCTTAATGTTATTTCGTTATCGAATGCTAAACCTAATGAATCTTTTGTTGATATCGAGCATCTAATTACTTTATTATCTGAATTTATATATACAATAACAAGATATTTGTCGTCGTTTGATTTTATGATGTATTTTATTAGTTGATTAGGATTTGACCAATCCCGAGTTATATCTCTCCAGGATTCATCCAGATTCATTTTTTCACACGAAATAGCAAAGTTCATAAGTTTGCATGTAACAAGGAATTTTTCAAAATCCATCAGGTAAAATACTCCATAAGATCAGAAAGCTTAGCTTTTTCGATAAACAGTTTAGATTCTTTCTGAGGTAAAATAAAAACAATATCTGAATGAATTAATGATATGTTTGAAATATTACCAGACATATCAGACTTATATCGATAAAGTATATGAGCTTCAAAATTAGAATTGGAAATAATTAAATATTGAGTAACATGATAATTATCTGAATTTTTGTCTCTGTGTAGAGATATGGTTTCGTTGTGTGAAACCATATCTCTCAATTTCCAGTGTGACAACAAAGATGAGAATTTCATTTTAATTTTGGATAAATTTCTTTGCTTTATAAGCTGCAAGTCGGCTAATGTTTCGGAGGTTTTCTTCTGCTTGCCTTTGTCCTTCGCACGAAGGATTATATCCAGCAATAAAAATTCGTCGAGGCAAAAAAGAGTACATTAAGTCAAAAATAATGTTTGGGAGCCAGAACACTGCACGAAACATCATTCACCTCGAATTTTATTTAGGATTTCATCAATACGAAATTTTGCGTCTTCGTATGCTTCAGATTTCCCTTCGTACATTCCATAAAGGTACGGATCTAACCGCTGACCTGGGTTTCCGTATTCTTTACTTTCGTAATCAAATTCGTCACGCAAATCTTCAAGCAATTTAACGATGTCCATATTTTTTACCTCGCATGTCTTTTTCGAGAATACCAATAAACCGCCCCATTGAAAGGAATTTATCATCACGAATCAGAATAGTACGGTAATAACGGAATGCCATTTCGAGCGAACCGTATTTCCTCAAAAGGAAGTCTTCGGTAACATTTTTACACATGATATCACCCAAGTGTTGTTTCGCAACCGAACTCGTAACAGTGTTCACCATATTCGGTAACAGTAGAGATCTTCCAGCAATCGCAGCGATATGGGCGAGAATCGCGATATGCTTCACATTCGTCTTTTGTACCCATGCACATAATCTGAGAATCAATGTGCGCGATGTAGATTTCATCAGGATTAAGCATTATCGTCCACCTCTGGAAAATGACGCCAGTAATCGTCGGGATCTTCGTAACCGCCATCAACATAGCTTTGATATGCGGTATGATGCTGTCTAGCAAAATCAAGAATTGCAGCAAGATCGTCAATACTAACTGTTAAATTGACATCTTCACCATGATATCCACCATCTACGATAAATTCAACTTCGGCGAACCCGTCAACTTCGATATTTGGAAAATCAGGTACTGTTCTTACAAACGGAACATCAGTTCGATCAACCATTATCGTCACCTTCCGTTGTTTCGCAATAACATAAGTATAGCAAAATTACCCAAAAAGTCTACCTTTTTAATAGCAGTAAAATCAATAACTTACAAATTATTTTTTTCTTTAATAATTTCAATAACTTAGTGCCCCTACCCGCTAAGTCATTGATTTATATAGACTTATAAATCTTGACCGTTAGTGGATATTCGCATATACTTGTAGAATATTAAGGAAACAGGAGTGACAAATGGCTCGTACAAAAAATCGCACCAAATATGCATCTACTTCACCTATTGTAGCAGGTGCTAAAGCCCTTAAACTGAGTGCTGATTTTGTGCAGCATGTCGGACCAGAGCCAGTCTGGGAAGATATCACTCTTACCGAAGAAAACCGCAAGCATTATATGATTAATGGTTTTAATTGGTATAACTATTGTTTTACCAGCAAAGAAGCCATTGATTTTGTAGTTGAATATCTGAATGTTCAGAAGCGCAAAGACGAAGCAAAACAAGTTAAACGAGCACCTGAGCTGTCGTTTCCTAATGCCATTGGTTGGTTAGCCCGTATGAGCATGATGGGCTGGGAACTCACCGAAGAAGAAGAGCAACGAATTGAAGATGCAATTAAAAAAGCAATTGCATCGGTTCCGGTTAAAGTGGTAGTAGATAACACCGAAGAAAATAAAGTAAATAAGCCTACTATCCAGGATCGTATGCGCGAAAAATGCGCCGAAACTGGTGGTGAACTCGAAGGAATGCTTGATGAATATATTGCCAAAGGCGCTCCTACCAAGCATTCTTATAAGCCTATTAATATCTTAAAGTCTGCAAATATCTTGCCTGGTCATGTAAAAGATGAAGTTGCGCATTGGGAGAAAATGCGTGACGAATTCCAGAAAGCATACGAAGGCAAAGATGCTGATCTCGTCGAAGCGTATTCCCAATTTGGAAAGATTCAATTGCGGAATTTGGTTAAGTTCTGTGATCTGATTATTTCTGATTACCACGGTTATGTTGCGTTTAAGAAGGCAAACAAAAAAGTACGCAAGCGTAAAGTTAAGACCCCGCGCGAACTGGTGCGTAAACTGAAATATATGCCCGAATTTAAGGATCTTGGGTTAACCAGTGTTAAACCTGAGAAGATTGTGGGTGCCAAGGAAATGTTTGTTTACGATACTAAGAAACGTAAATTGATGTATTTCGTAGCAGATGATCATGCCGGTGAGTTGACTGTCCGAAACAATATTATCGAAGGTTTTGACAAGATGAAGTCAATTCAAAAGACTGTTCGCAAGCCTGCAGAACAGCTGAAGGAATTTATGAAGGCAAGTAAGCCCGGTAGTCGTAAGTTTTTCAAGGCAATGAAGTCTGTTGAACAGAAGTTTAGTGGACGGTTTAACGATAACATTGTAATTCTGAAGGTGTGGTAAAATTATTTCGACTCAACGAGAAAAGTAAAACGAACAATAGATATTTTTTGAAACTAAAAAACAGAAAGGTAAAATTATGAAAGCACCTGATGATGTAAAAGAAGCACTGGCAGCAATTGGATTCGAAGCTAACGATGTTTCGCCTGCGGACGAACCAGCCTATACAGAGTTTCGACGAGGCAAAGAATTTTTTCATGTTTGTTTTGCAGTTGAAATTGAAGCACTATCGATTAATGATGTAATAGAACAATTGGACAATAAATTTAATGGAGCAAAATAATGGGTGGTACAGTGGCAGTAACACTTCGTAAAGCAGACGGTACCGAGTACCGCATGTCACGATGGACAAATAGTATGCCATGGGGCATTGCAAATATGCGTATGCTTAATGGCGACGAAGATCATATTAATGCTTATCTAGACCAATGGCTTAAAATGCGAGATGATTATGAGCGTAATAAAGATATTGGAAAATTTGAGTATGATATGACTGATTGTTATTTTCCGGGAAACGGCCTTGTCCCAGACGGATATGGTCTTGTGGTTGTTGATCATATCAACAAAGTTATTCTGAGTATGCAAAGGTATTGTAGTTTTAACACAATTCATGCTGCTGGGATTTCATTGGAATTTAGTGGTAATGTTTTGGGAGTTTCGCCCGAAGATGACGATAGCGATACTACCCGCTTACGTGAATTTTGGGAAGCAGGACGCATCATCGGATGGTTAACCGATAAATCTACACCGCCTGCTCAATGTAAGAGTCGAAAAGATGCGTATTTGCCAATTGATAAAACCTTTGACGAAGTAATCGAGATACTCAAAGATTATCGCACATCGATGACCATTTATGAATTTGGTCTCGATCTTGGTGATTGGAAGTACGAAGAATTTGAAGAATATAATCCACATGAGCTTCGTAGAATGCGAAATCGTATTCTTGAATTAGGTTTTAAACTTACTGATGTTGAAAATAAAGTGTGGGATGAAGTAATCAAAGAAAGTGAGAAAGAGTATGAGCTGTCCTAAAGATATACCACGGTTTGAAAAACCATTACCCTGCGGCGGCACGCCATTTTGGGATAACGCGAGTGATTGTGGATATCGTTGCATGGATTGTTTTGCAGTAATTGGGTCTATCGGAATGCCGGCATATTGCCGAGAGTTGCTTGATAAAGAAAACGAACGTAAAATAATAGTAAAGAAAATGGGTTTTGAAAATGAAACGATTTAATATAAAAAATATTTTTAAAATGACACCTTCGCGCCGATTCGGTATAGCATATTGGACAGGATGCTTCTCAACGGCAATTTTTATGATGTTTTATCAAGACCTGATGGGCAAAGAAAAATATATTAAATAGGTAAAGGAAAATTGGGTAGATTCTTCTCCGTGGATTTGGATAATCCTAATGGTTTTAATTATGGTAATATATGGGTATAACAAACGTCAATTTGAAAAAGAAACCAGCTGGATGACATTAAAAAACCCAAATAAATTAACACCATACGAAATAGAATTAATTAAAGAATTACGAGAGGTATCGTCAAAACCGCAGCAAAATAAACCATCTGCACCGCCTCCGCCGCCGAAACCGAAGACAAAAATCAAATAAGAGGATTATCATGACAACAGAAACAATCGAGAAAGAAAAAATATCGGTAAAGGAAAAACAAGATATTCAGCCGCCTAAAATGTATAAGGTGTTTATTCTAAATGATAACACCACTACTTTTGATTTTGTGATTGCAGTTTTAATGAGAATTTTTGGTCATTCGTTTGACTCCGCAGAAAAAATTACTCTTGATGTTCACTATAATGGAAAAGGATTAGCTGGAATATATCCTCATGATATAGCAGAAACAAAAGCAGATGAGACTTGCCAGGTGGCTAAAAGTGCAGGATTTCCTTTGCGTGCTGTTATCGAACAAGAAGAATAAATAATGACATAACACGGAAAGAAAAAATGTCTCAATTAGAAGATTTAAAACAAGAAGTTTTTGATTATGCATCGGCCTTATTAGGCGAAGGAATGATTGATCTTAGTCTAGATCCTAAGCATTACGAAACGGCATATAAAAGAGCAATCGGAAAATATCGACAAGTAGCACAAAATGCACACGAAGAAGCCTATATTTTGCTCGAACTCGAAGAAAATAAAAACGAATATATTTTGCCTCAGGAAGTAATGGAAGTACGACAAGTATTTAGAAGAACATTTGGATCAATCGGCGGCGATTCAGCTTTTGATCCATTTTCGTCAGCAGTAATTAATACCTATTTAATTAATCTTGGCGGCGCAGGCGGTTTAGCTACCTGGGAATTATATTCTCAAAAATTAGAATTAGCTGCGAGAATGTTTGGTGGATATGTGAATTTTACTTTTAATCCGTCAACAAAGAGATTAACACTTGTTCGTAATATTACTTCATCAGGCGAATCTGTTCTTCTCTGGACATATAATCTAAAACCAGAAGTACAATTACTTACAGAGCTTCAAACATCGCAATGGATTAAAGATTATACCTATGCTGTATGCAAATATATTGAGGGCGAAGCCCGAGAAAAATTCCAGTCAATTGCTGGTCCACAAGGTGGTACTTCATTAAATGGTTCTCAGTTGAAGTCTGAAGCACAGGAATTAATGAATAAATTAGAGGATGATTTAAGAAAATATGCAGATGGAAGTGATCCTTTATCATTTATTATTGGATAGGTGGTTCGATGAGATTTACTCTAATTTTGATATTTTCAATAATTAGCTTTATTGTTGCTAGTCATGTTATCGATATTCAAACAAGAAATGATGTTACTAAAATACCAGTATCAATAAAATCAACACCTATAAATATCGAACAATTGGTTATTAATAAATCAATATCGGTAGTACCAGATATTTTTCTTGACAATCCAAAAGAGACTCCGTACCTTTTTGAAGGTAAACGCGATTCTATAAAAGTCCCAGATGATATCACACGAGAACAAGCAGAGTTATTGTTGTATGCTTATATGGTCGCTAAAAAAGATGGCCATAGAGACCCAAGTGTTCTTCAGGGCATAATTTGGCAAGAATCTCGCGCTGGCGGTTATCCCGGTTATGAAGTAGCAGGTGATGAATTTGGATTACCGGTTGGAAAACGATATTACGGTGTAGCACAAATAAAAGTTGCAGCAGCCCGAGATGTATTCAAGAGATTTCCAAAAGACTTTCCAGAAGTCAATTGGAAACGTACCACAGATGAAGAAATTATCGTATTATTAATTACTGATAAGAAGTTTAATATTCGAGTAGCCAGTAAATATCTCTGGATGCTTGGACATAACGAACGAAAAAAATATAAAAGACCGACTAACTTTGCTATTACAGCGTACAATAGAGGTATAGGAAATGCCCGAAAAATAGATTATAATAAGTGGCATTATACTGTTGCTGTAAATCGATATCGCCGCGGGTTTATTTCACACTTTAATAAAGAAAATGATCTCCAATAAGTCTTGACTTTCTTAATTTTTATCCATATAATGTGCTAATGCAACATTTAATGATAGACCTCGAAACGTTAGATGTAACCCCAACATCTACCATTCTTACCATTGGTGCACAAGGGTTTGATCCATTTAGTGATCATTTTACCGAAGATACTTTTTATGTGCGTGTAGATTTAGATTCTCAAGAAAATCGCACGATTAATGAAAGTACCATTAAATGGTGGAGCAAACAAGATTCAGCTGTTCGAGAAGAAGCATTTAGCGATGAAGATCGCATTCCTTTAAAAGATGCTCTTGAGCAATTATCAAAAATTGCTTTCAAATATGATAAAATTTGGGCAAACGGTATTCTTTTTGATATTGCTATTTTAGAAAATGCAATGTATCAAACTGGTGTTCACATTCCTTGGAAGTATTTTCAAGTAATGGATGCTCGTACAATTTATCAAATGTTTCCTGGAAAAAATAATTTAGGAAATAGTCATAATGCTCTCGAAGATTGTGTAAACCAAATTATTCTTCTTCAGAAGATTTTTAAGGAAAACGGAATTACAAGTTTTCAATAAATGGATCTTTAATCCACGGCAAATCTTGTTTTTCGACACTTACTGAACAGTTAAGACATATTGATCGCAAATTATTCTGTTTAGTATTATTCATATTTCCGTCAATATAAAAAACAATAATTTGTTTTGCCCACCGAGCTTTAAAACCACATTTATCGCACACCATTTTTTTCTTGTAACCGTTACGTGCCCAATTTGGTTTTGGTAACGGTTTTTTCTTTGTTTGTCTAATACACGAATCGCATTTTGACCTATAATAGGTTTTTCCATCTTTTTTATAGTTTATTCCTGCTGGTTTCTGTTTGCAAATTTTGCACATTGGGCGGTTCATAACATTATTTAGTTATGCGAACCTTTTCGATGCCCTTTAAGAAGCGAATTTCTCCTTCGATAACCACCAATTATTTCGGATTTTTTATAAATAGATATAATATTAGAAAAAACGAATTTTGAGGAGAATAATAACATGGCACTTGTTTCACCAGGCGTTGAGGTAACTATTATTGATGAAGCACAATATACCTCAGCAGCACAGAATACAGTACCTTATATTTTAATTGCTACAGCGCAAGATAAAGTAGATCCATCAGGTACAAATATTGCACCAGGCACTACAAAAGAATCAGCAGATAATTTGTATTTAATTACAAGTCAACGAGAATTAGTTAACACTTTTGGAAATCCAAAATTTTATAAAACTGCTGGCGGAAACCCTATTCATGGTCATGAATTAAATGAATATGGTTTAATGACAGCATATAGTGTTTTAGGCGTTACAAACCGAGTTTATATTCAGCGAGTTGATATTGATTTAGCTGAACTCGAAGCATCATTAGTTCGACCTGAAGGCAAACCTAATAACGGAACATATTGGTTTGATTTAGCTGAATCGAGATATGGTTTGCTTGTATGGAATTCTGCTTCGAATTCGTTTAATGCCATAGAACCTATTCTTATTACAGATACAGCAGATCTTGATAGTGGTGTTCCAGCAGCGAGTATTGGTACGATTGGTTCTTACGCAATTGTAACAACTAATACAAATAATCCAACATATTACAAAAACAAAAATAACGCATGGGTACTTATTGGTTCAGATGAATGGAAAGCAAGTATTCCTACTATCGTTGGTAATAATGCTAACCCAACACTTACTGTTGGCGATGATATGGTTATTAACGGAACTACTATTGCAGCAACCGGAACTACTGTTGATACACTTGTTGTTGATATTAACACTGCAAATATTCCTGGTGTAACTGCTGGCAAAGAAAATGATCGTTTAGCTTTATATATTGAAAGCCCAGACCCGGGTCAAAGTCCAGATAGTTCAATTGATGTTACTTTAACTATTGCTGCTGGTGGCACAGGCGATCTTCTCGGAGCCCTTGGTATTGCAGCTGGTTCGTACGCCGGACCTATTGTTGAACATGCATCTCATATCAATATTCCACGTTGGAGAACAACTGATACAACACCACGTCCAAGCGGTTCAATTTGGGTTAAAACATCATCTGTTACAGATGGTATGAAAATTATCATTAAACGTTATAATTCAACATCAAATGAATTTGATATTCAAGGTGCACCTGTTTATGAGAATGATTGGGCAGCTAATGCTGATTTAGATCCGGCAGCCGGAGGTAAAAATATTACTCAAGGTGCTACTTACGTTCAAGTTGACGTAAATGAAAATGACACTGGTACCTTTAAGATTTTTGAACGTTTAGCAGGCGAAACTGTTGTAATTGGTGCAACTGTTAACCCAACATTCACCGTCGGTGATGAATTCACTGTTTCTGCAAGTGCAGCAAATTCGTCGAGCTTGTTAGCGCCCGTAACAGTTACAATGACCGGAACAACAGCAGCAGATTTTGTTGCTGATGTTAACGGTGCTGGTATTCCAAATGTTGAAGCAGAAGTTACTTCAAATGGTCGTGTGCAGATCAAACACACTGGCGGCGGCGTTATGGTGGTTGAAGATGTTACTGGCGGCCCACTTCTTGCAGCTGGTATTACCGCTGCACTTGAAAATGTTCGTACACGCAATAATGGACAGTTGATTATAAGTAATTGGCTACCATTAACTTATGTTGCTAGTAATGTTGAGCCTGGACAGGATCCAATTGATGGAACACGTTGGTACTATCCAGCTTTTGACGAAGTGGATATTATGATTCACGAAGGTGGAATTTGGAAAGGTTACCGCAACGTAACAAATGACATTCGTGGTCATGATTTAACACTTACTGATCCAAATGGTCCTATTTTTAGTACAATAGCACCTGAATTCCAATCAGACGGATCATCTCTTGAATATGGTGATCTTTGGATTGATACCAGCGATTTAGAGAATTATCCATTGCTTTACCGTTGGGAAAATGTTAATGGTGTTGATAGTTGGGTAAAAATTGATTTAAGTGACCAAGTATCAACAAATGGAATTTTATTTGCTGATGCACGTTGGGCAAATAATGATTCAACAGATCCAATTTCCGATGATATTCCTTTAATTAGCGATTTACTTGGAAGCGACTATGTTGACATTGACGCACCAAACCCAGCTTTATATCCAGATGGAATGTTACTTTGGAACACACGACGTAGCGGTTTTAATGTTAAAGAATTCCGTGTTAATTATTTTAATGCGAATGATTTTACAAGTGCAATTCTTCCAACCGAAACCAATGCCTGGGTAACAGTTTCTGGACTTAAAGATGATGGATCAGCAAACTTCGGTCGTTTAGCACAACGAGCAATGATTGTAAGTGCAATGAAAGAAGCAATTGATACCAATCCAGATATACGAGAAGAACAGCGTCAGTTTAATCTTTACGCAGCTCCTGGATATCCAGAACTTATACCAAATATGGTTGCACTTAATAATGAACGTGCTAATACTGGATTTGTAGTAGGTGACACACCATTAAGACTACCAAATACCGGAAGCGAAATTCAAAAATGGGCAACTAATAATAATGGTTTAGGTTTACCAACAAATGACGGTCTTGCAGTAAATGATGAATATTTAGGTGTATTTTATCCAAGCGGCAGAACCACTGATCTTGATGGTACAACAATTGTAGTTCCGCCAAGTTATATGATGATTCGTACAATTATTCATAGTGATGAACAGTCATATCCTTGGTTAGCACCAGCAGGTACACGTCGCGGACAAATTGATAATGTTGACGGAATTGGTTATCTAGATGCAATTACGAATGAATTTAAGCCAATGCTTACAAGACAAGGCATTCGTGATGTATTGTACTCAAATAATGTTAACCCAATTACCTTTATGTCGGGTGCTGGATACATTAACTTTGGTAATAAAACAACCAAGCCAGGTTCAGCATTAGATCGCATTAACGTTTCGCGTTTGGTGTCATATATTAGACAACAAGCTGATGCTATTGGCAAATTGTTTGTGTTTGAGCCAAATGATAAGTTAACACGAGACGAAATCAAAGGTCAAATGGAACGTATGCTTAATGATTTAATTGCAAAACGTGGTCTTTACGATTATGTTGTAGTATGCGATGAGTCGAATAATACACCAGCACGTATTGATCGTAATGAAATTTGGGTTGATATTGCTATCGAACCTGTTAAAGCTGGTGAATTCATCTACATTCCGGTTCGCCTTAAGAACACAGGTGAAATTTCCGGCCAGTAAGTTAAGCAATTAACTATATTAAAAAGCCCCTTAATTGGGGCTTTTTTATTGTCTCCATATATATATATTTCTCGTGACCACAATCCCAAATTCTTAAATAACCATTTTTCTTTGATATATTCTTGTTGCATACGATTATTTAAAGAGGAAGATATTTTTCATATATTTTTTTCAGCATAAATAGATTTAACAGGTTAAATAGCAGGTTCAGAGCATTATGAAATGTAAGATATGTCAAAAAGAATTAAAAATGATTACAAACACTCATCTGAAATTGCACGGCATTACAATCGACGAGTATAAAAAGAAATATGGAGATTTAGTTGACGATGAATTTCGGAAGCTAAAAAGCCAGCAAAGTTCCGGAAAGAATAATCCAAATTTTGGAAAGAAGCATGATGCTAAAACCAGAAAAATCATCAGCGAAAAACTCAAAGGGCGTGAAGCCTATAATAAAGGCATACCAATGACTGAGGAACAGAAACAAAAATTAAGTCAAAAAGCAAAAGAGAGAAATGAAATTTGGAAAGAAACCAATAGTCATCCCCGGACAGGAAGAAAGCATACCGAAGAAACTAAACAAAAAATTCGTGAAAAACGAAAGAAACAAATAATCAAACCCGAATCAGTTCAAAAAGCAATCGAAACAAAACGTCGTAACGGATACAATTTGGCATTTTTCAAAGGCAAGAAACACACTGCCGAAACCAAAAAAATTATCAGCCAAAAATCAAAAGAATCTAATAAATTGCGATCGCAAAAAGCTCTTGAAGAAACAGCTCAGCGTATTTCTAAATATGGATATTCAATTGTCAAAGTTGACAGCATCAATGCCACTATAAAATGCGAAAATGGTCATGAGTTTACTTTTACGCGACAATATCTAACTGAATCAAAATTTAAAAAAGAATTATGTCCCGAATGTTACCCAAGAGAATTCTATATTAGTAAAGGAGAATCGGAAATAGCAAATTTTCTAAGACAATTTACAGAAGTAATTCAAAACACCAGAAAAATAATTCCACCAAAGGAGATAGACATTTATCTACCAGAATACAATATCGCCGTTGAGTATAATGGTTTATATTGGCACTCAGAAAAATTCAAAGAAAAAAATAATCATTATGAAAAATCACAAAAATGCTATAAAAAAGGTATCAAGTTAATTCAAATTTTTGAAGATGAATGGATTAATAATCCTGAAATTGTTAAATCACGATTGCTATCGTATATGAATAAAAATAAAACCATATATGCCCGAAAATGCAGTATTAAGGAAATTAATTCTAAATTAGCGAATGAATTTATCAATAAAAATCATATTCAGGGTCGAGGGCGAAGTAACGTCAGAATTGGATTATTTTATAAAGATCGACTTGTTGCTGTTATGACATTCCTGAATGGCGACAAATCAAAATCGTTAAACGGTTGGGAATTAAATAGGTATTGTTCAATTATTGGATACAATGTAGTTGGTGGTGCGTCAAAACTTTTCAAATATTTTATTGAAAAGTATTCACCTGATCAAATTACGACGTTTGCAGATTTACGATGGGCATTTGGATCAAAATTTTATGAAAAATTAGGTTTCTCATTCGTATATAATTCGCCGCCAAATTATTGGTACGTTTACCCAAATGAAATGAAACGCCGCCATAGATTTTCATTGCGTAAAAAAGATACGGTATTATCTGAGCGAGAACTTCGTGATTCTGAAGGATATATTCGAATATATGATTGCGGGCACGCCAAATATATATGGCATAGAAGATAAGAGTCTTAATTAAGCAATTAACTATATTAAAAAGCCCCTTAATTGGGGTTTTTTGGTGAAAGAAAAATGATAAATAATATTAAGAAATATACTATAGGAGACAAATAATGTCAGTTTCATCATTAACAAAAATGACGGTTCCAGTACCTGGTGGTCAAAGCGCAACAAGCCAAGGTTTGTTAATGCCTAAATTAAAATATCGTTTTCGCGTTATTTTCGAGAATCTAGGTGTTTCAACTCCGCGTACTGAATTGACAAAACAAGTAATGGATTTCACACGTCCTAACCCAACATTTGAAAATATCGACATTCATGTTTATAACTCGATTGTTAAATTAGCTGGCAAGCCAAGTTGGGCTGATGTTTCATGTAATATTCGCGATGACGCAAGTGGCACTGTTACAAAACTCGTTGGTGAGCAAATGCAGAAGCAATTTGATTTTATGGAACAAGCCTCAGCAGCATCAGGAATCGATTATAAATTCACAACTCGTGTCGAAATGCTTGACGGTGGTAATGGTGCTCACGAGCCGCAAGTTCTCGAAACATGGGAATTATATGGATGCTATTTACAAAGTGCTAATTATAATGATGTGAATTACGGTGCTAATGAACCAGCAACAATTAGTCTTGTCATTCGTTTTGATAACGCAGTTCAAACACCACTTGGTGCAGGAATTGGCGCAGACGTTGGGCGTACACTTGGCTCAAACGTTACAGGCTAATATTTAATGAGTGGATTAGATAAATTTCTCGGTGTAAAATCCGTTAGCGATCTAACAAAACAGGTTGCTGACGGATTTACCGAAACAAAGTATCTTAAAGATTACGCACACGCATCAAAATTGATGCGTTCAAATAATCTTGCGTTAGCACCGAAACAAAAATTTCTATTCCACGTTTTTTTTAATTTAACTTACCCTAGATTACTTAAATCTGAAGATAAAGGGCTAGTTGGTGCATTAGTTAAAAGCATTCAACTACCATCATTTCATTTAGACACTCAAGAATATATTCAATATAACAGAAAACGTTTAGTTCATAATAGAATTAAATATCAGCCAGTGACAATGAAACTTCATGATGATGGCGAAGGTCATGTACTTGATTTATGGAATCAATATTATAATTATTACTTCGCTGATTCTCGTTATGATTATGATGCAGGACTTGTTGTTAATAACCCAGGTGTAAGAGTTAATTATAATGCACGTGATATATATCAACGTCCGATAATTAATAATGTTTGGGGTAAAACAATTGAAACACCAGATGCGAATGGAACAAAGCCGGCCTTTTTCAAAGATATTACAATTTATGGTTTTAATCGCGGAAGGTTTATAGCTTATATCTTGATAAATCCAGTGATAGTTAGTTGGAGTCATGATAATTATGATTATTCTGCAACTAACGGGACTATGGAACATAATGTTCAAATACAATATGAAGCTGTTAAATATGTCGACTCGTCAGCTGTCGTTGACACCGAAAAAGAAAATGTTAAAGGATTTGGAGACAAATCTCGTTACGACACTGAACCAGGAGCATTAGGTCCAGGAAGTACAAAATCTATTGCAGGACCTGGAGGTCTAGCTGAAACATTTAGTGCAATTGGAACAGATTTGGCTCAAGGTAACATTGCCGGTGCCGTTCAGAAATTAGGAGCAGGCGCAAAGACTTTTGGTAGTGTTGAGAACTTGGTTGAAACTGTAACTACTGAAACACGCGAGATACTTTCATCAGGTGTATTAGAACAATTTTCAGCGCCAACAAGTGCTCTGCATTTTCCAGTAGGCGGCGAAAATGTAGCTAAAAAAATATTTAGACCGAAAGGATCGTAGTTATGGCAATTATAGGCAATGAATATGATTATATAGTTGAATCGTTTGAAAAAGTGACTGGAAGTAAAAGTGTAGCACAGAATTTTACTGACCTTCTGTATCAAATTTCTCAAAAAACAAATATTCATGTTTTAGAATTATTCGAATCAATAAATCTTGAAAATGAATTGTCGCTAAATTTATCGATGGCATACTACCTTAATTCAATCGGACCAAAAACTGCATTATACGGGATTCAAAATCCTATCAAACCAAATTATTATGCCGGGCGCAACGTCTTGGAGTGATAAATGAGACGTGGTAGTCAAAAATACTCCCAGGGAATCTTTACTCCTAAAAATCCACAAAAATATGTAGGGAAAGGAAAGATTATATATAGAAGTTCGTGGGAACATGCCTTTATGACATTCTGTGATAATAATGAGCATGTTCTTGAATGGGCATCAGAACCTATCAGAATTCCTTATGTTAATCCTTTAACCGGCAAAAAAACAACGTATGTTCCGGACTTTTTAATAAGATATAGAGATAAAAATAATAAAATTCATACCGAACTTATCGAGATTAAACCATCCGATCAATCTTATCTTAAAGAAAACATGACTTCTCAACAAAGAGCGGTTGTTGCATTAAATCATGCAAAATGGAAGCAAGCACAGAAATGGTGTAATAAACAAGGTATTACATTTAGACTTATTCATAAAGAAGATATATTTGCTCAATCCGGAAAACAAAATTTACGTCGCAGATGATATTTTATAACTATTAAATATGAGCGACAAAAATATCTTTTCACCACCAACCTACGGTTCTATTGAAACACATTATATTCTTGCAATTAAAGATAAATCTCCAAAAGAACTTAATGCATATATTGATAGACTTAATAAGTATGATGATAAAGAAATTTTAACTTTAATTTTTAAAAGATACCCAGATAAAGATATTAGAATAAAAGTAGGAAAAATTCTTTATTATAATTAGTCATAAATACTTGTATGACTAAAAAATTAGAATCTCTTTTTGACTTACCGACTGAAGTTGATGAAAGCGATGACATCAACTCAACTCCACCTAGCGAAACTAAAAATTCCGAAATGGTAACATTGGAAGCAATGGACAATCTTGAAAAGATTGATCAGGCATTACCAGCGATTAAAGGTCTTGAAGCTGCCGATTCTGAAATGGATGAAATAGCCGAAATGGCAATCGGAAGTTATAAAGATTTAATGGATCTTGGAATGAATGTTGAAGCCAGGCTTGCAAGTGAGATTTTGAGTTCGGCAAGTAATTTTTTAGGTCATGCTATTACAGCGAAGAATGCAAAAATCAATAAAAAACTAAAAATGATTGAGTTGCAATTACGCAAGGCAAAGCTCGATCAAGAAAGAAAAAAAACAAACGAAGAAGAAAATACCGGTGAAGGAAAATTACTTGATAGAAATGAGTTGTTAGCAGAAATTCTTAAGCAGAATAAAAAAGACTAAATCGATAAATATAAAGAAAATAAGTGAGTTTATAACTATGAAATCATTAAATGAATATCTCATCGACGCTAAAAGAGAATTTAATTATCGTATCAAAGTTGCTGGCG
>Ga0256832_1000249_pt1 | contig 33928 bp, 34 predicted proteins | sample 134614metaG_FD_190534 | JGI IMG/M metagenome (GOLD analysis project Ga0256832, IMG submission 190534) | Hydrothermal vent microbial communities from Lau Basin, Pacific Ocean - 134-614 | ecosystem: Environmental > Aquatic > Marine > Hydrothermal vents | place: Pacific Ocean: Lau Basin | collected...
GTGTTCCAACTATTAAAGGTAGTTTTGTACTACTTGAAGCTTTTGTTTTGGTTATAAAGTCATCACTACTACTGCCTATAGTCAATGTTGTATGTAGTTGGGTATTGTACTCATTAGAAGAGAGGTGTCCTACTCGTACTATATCACCATTTTTAACTGTAGTTACATTGTTGTTACCATTAACTGTAAAACCACTATGTGATGGTTGTCCATTATAGCCACTACTACTAATAGCTACACTTTCTCCATTGGCTAACCAATCTACAGTAATAAAGGTGTCATAATACTTATTGATTTCAACTCCATAATAGTCTTTTAATCTAAATAGTTTTGTTGGGCTTTTATCTAAAACATGAATATTAAAGCTAAAGGTATCACTACCACTCTCATTTGTTGCTGTTATTTGAATATTTGAGTATGTACCATTCTGTTCAAGAGAAGGAGTTCCACTCAACTCTCCTGAAGTAGTATTAAAATCTGCCCAAATAGGTTTATTGACTATGCTCCAACTTTGAACTTGACCTCCTGCATTGTTAGGTGTAAAGCTATAATGTAGATACTCATGTTCTGCTCTTGATTTAAAGCTTACTACTTGATTTTGCTCTCCACTTAGCTGAGGTTTTACTGGAGTAGGATTTACTACAATGGAGAAGATAACAGAACTAGACAATCCTTGGCTATCTGTTGCTGTTAAATTTATATCTTGATAGCTACCAAATGCTACTGTTCCTGTTATCTGACCTGTTGTTATGTTTATCTGCATCCAAGATGGTGCATTTTGCAAAGAGAATGTTACATTAGAGTCATCTATAACTCTTGGAGTAAAACTTATATAGTCTCCTACTTTAACATTAGAGAAAGATGGTGTAGTTTGAAACAGAGGTGCTTTGTTTGTTGTAACAGAGAAACTAAAAGATTTATTTTTAAAGTTTAAAAACATAGTATCTGTATGACCCTGTGGTGTTGAACTAGCTATATAAATACGAAACCTAATGGTATCTCCATTTTTTAGCTTTATCCTTCCTGGATGTTCAAACGGTCCATTGTTTTTGCTATAAAAGGCATATCCACTAGGTCCAACAACTAAAGCATCTACTTCAACACCTTGAGATAATCCAGATATTGTAACTGTATTTGAGAAGTAAGTTCCATTTGAGTTTACATTTGTAAGATTTCCAAAATCTATATCATCTGGAGTTTGGACTATTTTATGTGTCAAAACTTTAAAAGTTGCAAAACTTTTATAGTCACTATCTCCATTATCATAGTAAAGAATTGTTGCACTATGAGTTGTAGCACTATTGTTAATATCTAAAATTTTTACCTTTAAAATATCTCCTGCTTTTACTCCTGTTATAGCCCCATCTGTCCAATTTGCACCATCTATTTTTATTAGAGTGTTTCTATTAGCTGGTTTTATTTTTATTCTACTACTATTTGATATACCTGTTATAGCTACTCCATCACTCTCTACACTTACATTTGCCCCATCTGCGACACCTACTCTTTTTGTAGGAAACTCAAAACTAGTTGGAGTATAGTCTATAAGAGCAGGATTTGCTTTTGTTATGGTTTCAAATCTAGTTAAATAACTACCAAGTTTTATAGTAGTAACTTTTTTTGTCTCGAAACTATTTGCTGATATTTGTCTAAATCTTACTTTTATTCCTCTTGATGCACTATCTATTTTACTATACCAACTACTATCTCCCTCAACTTGAACCTCTCCATTTTGTACAATCAAAGGTAAGTCACCTTCAAATCCATCTAATTTAAAAAACTCTGTCATATAAGTTCTATTTAACTCAACATTATATTTAGGTTGAGGAGTAAATGGAATAGGAGTTATATCTCTTGCCCTAGTAAAAACTTCAAACTCTCCACTAACTCCTCCTATATTTAAGATTGCCTTTTTTGAAGAAGAGAATTGACTTGAAGCTGTTACTTTAACTACTATTTTATCTCCATTTGTTACACGAGAAGTTGTACTATTTTTATTTACACCATTTAGACTATATGTTCCTCCCGTAATATTTACATCAACAAAAACATTTTCAGATAATCCACTAACAACTATTTCATTACTCTGAACAGTAGCTGATGGCTCTACATTTATCTTTTTACCTAGATTAAAACTATTTGGAGTTGTATCTTCTACTAAAGAGTTTGGATTTGCTTTTGTTGTAGTGCTAAAGTAGAAACTTCTACCATTTACTTTTAAAGTAGCCGTTTTTTTTGTACTATAATCAGACGATGCTATGGTTATAAGCTCTATAGTTGTTCCAGATGGAAGATTACGAGTAGTACTTGGATGAAGTATAGAAGTACCATTTATCATAGCATTTGCATTTACGACTTCTACAGTAACCTCTCCTTCAAATCCTAAAAGTGTAACTATATTGGAGTTTACTTGCGAACTTGGCTCAACATCAAATTTATCTATAAACTCTAACTCAAAATCAATAGGAAGCACCCCTTGCAACATCTGGTCAATATGGGTTGCAACATCTGAACCTACCTCAGAGTCTATATTTGTTGCTACTTCTGAAAGATTTATAGTTTTTACTTTATCTTTTATATCTTGAACTCCAACCTCTCCTTTTCCCTCTAAATCCCCATCTTTAGCATCATCTACTATATCTTCAAGTACTTTTTTAGGATTTTGAGTCGATAGAAGGGCTGCTGAGATTTGTAGAAGTTTTGCATTATCTGCTCTATCGGTTTTAGTCATGTCTAAACTTTCAGGACCTTTACCATTTGATAAATCAAGATTAAACATATCTTTTATAAGAGAGTTTGCTAAAGCATAAGCCTCATCAAAACTTTTGCCCTCTTTTAGAAGTTGTATAATTCTAGCAGATGTAATTTGAGTTAAAACATTTGCATTTACTCCTCCTTCTATTTTTCTTGTTCCACCTTTTATAACAACAGAGAGATTTCCATCGCTCCTATACTCTCCTGTAACCTCATCAAAGTAACTACCTGTTACTACTATTTGTGTAGGATTTGTCCAAGGTAGGGAGCTAAATGTAAAGTTTCCTTTATTATCAGATGTAGTTGTTTGAACTACTCTACCACTTCTAACACCATCTACAAGTTCATAAGCCTTGACAGTAGCTCCTTGGGTAAAAGGTCCTTTTTGTGCAAGACCTGAAATAGTATATTCAGAAGAGATATTATCGTTAAGATTAGAAGTTGAAGCAGAGTCAGAACATCCAGCATAGAAGAGAAAGAGGAGTCCACTTAAAAAAATAGGAAAAAAAGAAGATTTTTTTATTTTAATACCATACATAATGTTTCCTTATTATAAATTTTATATTAATATATTTATAGTATAAAACATTAGCATTACAAAAGTGTTACAAAATATGATTTTTTAAAAATATTTTTTAATATTATTAAATAGTACTAAATTTTAAAAATATACCCTTCAGAAGAGTAAGTATCTATAAATCTATGCTTTAACTTAGCACGTAAACGGCTAATTAGAGTTCTTCTTCTATTGGAGCTACTTGGTTTATCTGGCCATAGCTCATACTCCATGGTCATAAATGAGATAAATCTATTTTTATTATTTAAAAAAAACACTAAAAGCTCTCTCTCTTTTTTAGTTAAATGAACCTCTTCTCCACAACAGATAAGTTGAAGATTTTTTGAATTGAAACTAAATTCATGGTCTAAAACTATATCACCAATCTCTCTATCTGTTTTAGACTCTAAAGATTTTAAACCTATTTTAACAGCAGCAAAAAGCTCTTGACGATTAAATGGCTTCATTAAGTAGGCAGTAGGGTTAACCTTAATAGCTCTCTCAATAGTCTCTTCATCTATATGAGCTGTTAAAAATATAATAGGAACATTTTTCTCTTTTTTAATTTTTATAGAAGCATCAATTCCATCACCCTCCATAAGATAAATGTCCATCAATATTAAATTTACTTCATTTTCTATAGCTGTATTGTAGGCATCATTAGCAGTAGTGCAGATACCTATAACTTCATAACCTAAATTAAGAAGGTAACTCTCTATCTCCATGGCAACAATAGCCTCATCTTCAACTATTAATATTTTTGCACTCATAGGCTAAACCTTATTGTATATTGTGTTAAATTTTTAGTTATCATCTCTATCTCTCCTTTTAACTGCTGTATTACTAAAGAGTGTATCAGTTTTAGTCCAAGTGATTTGTTCTTTTTATCATAAATGAACCCCTCTCCATTGTCTCTTACAACCAATACAAACTTCCCATCTCTCTCATTTAAAGAGATAAAAATTTCTCCTTTTTCTCCATTAAATGCATACTTATAAGCATTTGTTACCAACTCATTAATAATAATACCAATATATATTGACTCTCGTAAAGGAAGTTCAGCAGAGATATCTGTTTTAACTTCAACTTTACAATCAACTCCACACACAGATACTCCTAAATCAAAAAGTAGTGCATTGATATACTCTTGCATATCTATAGCCTCTAAATTATCATCTAACAAGAGTAAATTGTATGTTTTTGCTATGGCATTAATTCTATTTTCTAATCTTACAAACTTATCTACTACATACTTATCATCAATCTTATCTCTTTGTAGTCGAATCATCGAAAGAATAATCTGTAGGTTATTCTTAATACGATGATGTAACTCTTTAAGTAGTAACTCTTTTGATTTTAGAGCTTGATTTAGTAAAAGTGTCTTTTTGGTAACCTCATTTTTTACTATTTTTTCTCTATTTTTTAAGTTCTCTAACAACTTTTTATCTATCTTTTCCTTTGCTTCTTGTAGGAGTTTATATCTATCAGTAAAAGCTAAAGAGAGAACTAAAGCTTCTATAACTGAACACCACATAAGTAGATTAGGAAAATGATGAATTACAGAGGCTAAACCTAATCCATCAATAATCATTAAAGAGTAAGAGATAAAGACTGTTCCAAAACCAACAATAAATAGTCTAGCCTCTTTATGTCCATTTTTATAAGCAATAACTCCTGCCATAATATTAAAAATAATAAACATAGCACCTGTTATAATAATAACTTGTATATTGTAAAACTCTGGCAGACTAAATATAAACATCTCTAAAGTAATTAAAAGCAGAAACCCTTTATAGAATCTATGTAGCCAAGTAATATCTTTGGTCTTTAAAAACGACATAGCAAATAGTGCTGAAGATAACATAAGCATAGCTATCTTAAATATAGCCGACTTCATATCGAAAACAATAAAATCAAAAGGTAGATAAATCTGCGTTAAACCAACATAGGTAAACTGCTGATATATAATAAAAAATAGATAGAGTGCATAGTAGAAGTAACTTCTATCTTTTGCATAAAAAGCCAAAACTAAGGCATATAGCATTAAAGCAACAAGCATACCAATAAGCAATATATTAATAAACTGTTTATCTCTATCCTCTTTTAAGAATAGATTTTTATCTTCTAAGTTCATAGAAAAACTAAGAGGAGTATAGTAAGTTTCTACTTTTATATAGTAGTCCATCTTACTTTGAGGAGCTAATAGAATATCATAGTAGTAGGAGAGAGTATGATGTTGAGTCTGTTTAAAGGATAAACCTCGTAAAATAGGTTGACTATTTAGCCCTTTATAGAGTGTAATAGATTCTAAAAGTGGAGAGCTAAAAACCAATACCTTTTCTACTGTAGAGTTAGAACTATTTTTTAGATTAAACTTAATCCATACACTATTTGATGTACCTGAATTGAAATGAGCTTTACTGTAGGGTTTAAATAGATTTTGATTAAGTAGCTCTTGAAGTTCTAATGAGTTATTATTAAATACGACTTCACTATGTTCTAATAAAGAGAGTTTATCTATAGTACTGTCTACTGTTATAGAGGTAGCAAAAAGTTCTGCTGATACAAATAATAATAACAGATATAATTTAAAAATATAACTACCCATTTTTTAAGCCAATTAATAATATCTAATCCAAAAAGGATAAAGTGGTAAATTATATCACATTTATACAAAATTAAAGTATTTTTTAAGAATAGAAATGCTTTTTTTTAAAACTATTTTCGATATACTTCCAAGCTTTTTTACAAGCAAATTCTCATGTAGTTAATCCTTGAACGGTTGCGTTAAACTTAACGTTAAGGGCTACAGTGGAATAAAAACCTATAGACTACGGTCTCTAAAAATTCTATTTTTGTCTTAAAATATATAGTTTTACTATCTATTTTTGGACTTTTGCAAGGAGCAAAATATGGTAACAATGAAAGATTTATTGGAGTGTGGTGTACACTTTGGACACCAAACTAGAAGATGGAATCCAAAAATGAAAAAGTTTATTTTTGGTGAGAGAAAAAACATCTATATTATTGACCTACAAAAGACGCTTAGATATTTCAAATATACATACAATGTAGTAAAAGAGGCAGCAGCAGAGGGTCAAACAATTATCTTTGTTGGAACAAAGAAACAGGCACGTTCAGCAGTTAAAGAACATGCTGAGAGATGTGGAATGCCTTATGTCTCTACAAGATGGTTAGGTGGAATGTTAACAAACTACCCTACAATGAAAAAATCTATTAGAAAACTTGAAATCATTGAGCAGATGGAAGAGACTGGACAGATTGACCTCTTAACTAAAAAAGAGGCACTTATGCTCTCAAGAAAAAAAGAGAAACTTGCCTCTTACCTTGAAGGTTTCAGACATATGAAAAAACTTCCAGAGATGATGTTTGTTATTGATGCTGTAAAAGAGCATATTGCCGTTAAAGAGGCAAGAAGATTAGGTATGAAAGTTGTTGCACCACTAGATACTAACTGTGACCCTGATGTTGTAGACTACCCAATCCCAGGAAACGATGATGCTATTCGTTCAATCAACCTATTCTGTAAAGAGATGGCTGAAGCAATTATTGAAGGTAAAGCTGAACTAGCAGAGAAAGAGGGTGTTGCAACTGAAGATGCACCAGCAGCCGATGCAGAGTTTGCAGAAGCTATGATGGCTAAATCAGAAGAGTCAGAGGCAACATCTACTCCATCTGAAGAGGAAGTTAAGGAGATTATTGAAGAGGCTGTAGCTGAGGGTGAACAAGAGAGAGATGACCTTACTAAACTTACAGGTATTGGTAAAGTAGGTCAAGATAACCTTTACAGTGCAGGAATTACAACTTTTGCACAAATCGCTGCAATGAGTGAAGAGGAAGCTGCAGCTGCAAAAGTAAAAGCAGAAGCAGTTGCAGAAGCAAAAGAGTTAGTTGGAGCAGGAGCATAAAATGGCAAACTTTGGACCAAAAGATATTAAAAAATTAAGAGAGACTACCTCTGCTGGTATGATGGACTGTAAAAAAGCACTAGCTGAAACTAATGGTGATTTTGATGAGGCTGTTGCATGGCTTAGAGAAAAGGGTCTAGGTGCAGCTGCTAAAAAAGCTAATAAAGTTGCTGCAGAGGGAGTGGTTTCTGTAGAAGTAGATGACAATAAAGCTGTAATTGTAGAGGTAAACTCTCAAACAGACTTTGTTGCTCAAAATGATGTCTTTAAAGGTGTTGTAGCAGAGATTACAAAACACGCTTTTGAGAATAATTTAGCAGATGCAGATGCAATCAACAACTCTACTATCAATGGACAGCCTTTTTCAGAGTATCTCTCTTTACAAATTGCAAAGATTGGTGAAAACCTTGTTGTAAGACGTGCAGGTATGATTAGCTCAGATGATGAGAATTTTGCTATTAATGGTTATGTTCATGCAAACTCAAGAGTAGCAGTACTTCTTGGTGCAAAGTGTGAAGATGCTGAAACTGCAAAAAAAGTAGCAACTGAACTTAAAAATATTGCAATGCACGCAGCAGCTATGAGTCCAAGTACACTCTCATACAAAGATTTTGATGCTCAGTTTGTAGCTGATGAGACAGCAGGTAGAATTGAAAAAGTAAAAAAAGAGAATGAAGAGTTAACTAGACTTGGGAAACCTCTTAAAAATGTACCTCAATTTGTTAGTAGACAACAGCTTACAGATGAAGTAATTGCAGAGGCTAAAAAAGCTATTGAAGCTGAATTAAAAGCAGAGGGTAAACCTGAAAAGATTTGGGATAGAATTGTTCCAGGTAAGCTAGAGAGATTTATCTCTGATAACACTCTTCTTGACCAAGAACTTGCACTTCTTGACCAAAAGTATGTTATGGACGACTCTGTAACTGTTGGAGAGTATATTGCAAAAATCTCTGATGGTAAAGCAGAGATTACTGAGTTTATTAGACTTGAGGTTGGTGAAGGTATTGAAGTAGAAGAGGAAGATTTTGCAGCTGAAGTTGCAAAGCAGATGGCGTAATTTTCTCCTTTTTTAGTGGTGCGATAGCAATCGCACCCTACCTCTAAACAAATTTCTTATATAATCTTTTCCAATTTATTCATAAAGAAACTAAAATGTCTCAAACACTGTTAACAGCTAAAAATATTGCTCATAAATTTGATTATGAACTATTTACCAATGTCAATTTAGAGGTAAAAGAGAGAGAGAGTATCGCTATTGTTGGTCGTAGTGGTTCAGGAAAATCAACCCTACTCCATATCTTCTCTACTTTTATACACCCCAACAGAGGTGAGGTTACACTTCTAGGTAAAAATATCTACTCCTTAAGTGAAGAGAAAACCGAAAAGATACGCCGTTATGACTTAGGAATTATCTTTCAAGCCCACTACCTATTTAAGGGTATGACAGCCTTAGATAATATTGAGATAGCAACGCTTCTCGCAAATGAGAAGATAGACAACGAACTTCTAGAACGCCTAGAAATCAGAGAACTCATGAAACAGAAGATAGGTGAACTCTCAGGTGGACAACAACAACGTGTCTCAATCGCTAGAGTTCTCTCCAAAAAGCCTAAAATTATTTTTGCTGATGAGCCTACAGGAAATCTAGACAAAGAGACAGCTAAACTTGTAATGGATGTTCTTTTGGAGTACATAGAGAGAAACAGTGCAGGTCTTATTTTAGTAACACACGATGCAGAGATGGCAGAGCTTTGTAGCAAAAGTTTTAAACTAGAGCAGAAAGTACTTAAGGAGATAGTATGAGTATAGAGGAGATTCTTCTAAAAATCCTTCTTTTTTTTGGGGTCTTTTATGGTGCTATTGCTATTACGGCTTTTATTAGTAAGAAGATTCATGAGAGAGATAAAGATAAGTAGTTTATATAGTATATAAAGCTGGATTATTCTATACTTTTAGAATTAAAACAAGGATATAGATAATGAAAAAAATTTTACTACTACTTTCTCTCTCTTTTAGCATTCTTTTTTCTGCTACACCAAAACAGATTGATGAATACTTGTCTCTCTCTAAATCAGATAGGTCTCTACTTGAAATTGAACAGATGATTGATCAGATATTACCTGAAGAGACTTCTAAAAATACTGAGTCTATTAAGATAAAATTTCGTGAATATTTAGAGAAAAACTTAAGTGAACAAGAGGTTATAGAGTTGAATAAACTTTATAGAAATCCTCTTTTCTCTGTATTAGTTGATATAGATCCTGATATACCAGAAGAGGAGCTTATGGAGTTTAATCGTACACTTAAAGAGAATCCTCTTTCAACTGAACGTATGGAGTTAAATAATAAAATTCTTGAGGGAATGTTTGATGAAGAGATAATTGAGTATATGGTTGTAAAGATGCAAAATCTTATGGCTAAACAGTTTGGTATTCCTTCTGATGTTAATTTAACAAAAGAGGATAAAAAAGAGATGTTATCTTCTATGCAGGAGGAGTTGAAAATTCCACTACTTTACCAAACACAAACATTGAGTTTAGATGAGTTAAAAGAGCTTGAAGCCTTAAGTAACTCTGCTCTTGTTCTTAAAACTAATAAAGTTGTGCTTCATGCAACATTTTATGCTATGGAAGATTTTTTTCATGATATCGTTCAAAGTATGATAAATGAATCAATGAAAGTATTAGGTGTTTCAAATTCTAATAATGCTACTCCTAAAAAAGAGTAACATCATCTAAAGACCTGGGGCTTTCCACATACTTTGGGTCAACCCCTTGTCAACCAGTGTCAACTGACTTTTATAAACCTCTTGCCACTTTTTTTGTAACTCTTGATAGATAACATAGTTATCATGATTTGGAGTATACTCTCTCTCCCACTGCACCAACTTTTTTGCAGCCGTAGAGATAGAGTCATAAATTCCTACACCAACCCCTGCTGCCATAACACCCCCTAGAGCTGTTGCTTCGGTTACCTTTGGAATCTTGACTCTACACCCTGTTACATCAGCTAAAATTTGACACCAAAGTTCTCCTTTACTCGCTCCACCTGCAAAGACAATTTCATTGACTTTAACACCTGTAAACTCTTGAATCTTTTTCAAATTAATATCGGAGACCATACAAGCATTCTCTTCTAATGCTCTAAACATTGATGCTTTATTGCAGATAGTTGGGTCAATAGAGAGATTAATAAAACTTGGACTTGCATGATACCATTTTCCATAATTCATCACATCAGAAAAAATAGGCATAATTCCATAGGAGCCAACAGGAACCTTTTTTGCTCTCTCTTCTAAAACTTTATAGGTATCTACTCCTCTTTTTTGAGCTTCAAGTTTTTCTAGGTCACAAAAGGCATCTCTAAACCAACGCATGATTAAGCCAGAGAAGAATGTAATACCTTCAGCTTGTGAAAGCCCATCAATCACATGAGGATTAATACGCATAGAGATATCTTTAGGTGGTTGAGTATGGGAGTTAATATTGACTACCTGTTGCCAAAAAGAGCCACCCAAAATAGCAACTTGACCAAACTCTGTTACTCCTAAACCTGCACTACCCAACTGAACATCACCTCCACCCATAACCACTTTAGTAGTGCTAGAGAGTCCAGACTCTTCATTAATAACATTACCTATAACTCTACCTGTCTCATAGACAGGAGGAAAAATATTATCTTTTAAACCAACCCCTTTTGCCATCTCTTTAACCCATTGACGCTCTTTAAGAGAAAAAATCCCTGTTGTTCCCCCATTGCTAGGGTCGGTAGCAATAACCCCTGAGAGTTTTGCTAATATCCAGTCACCAATCATTGAGATAGAAGCTACCTGCTCATAGAGTTCAGGCTCATGGTTTTTAAGCCACAACAGACGAGGTAACGCACCCAAAGCAAAGGTCTGTCCAGAGAGTGCATAAAACTCCTCTTCAACCCCTTCAAAATGCTCTTTAAGGTACTTTACTTCATCTGAAGCACGAGCATCAACATTGGCAACAGCCCACAGCTCTTTACCCTCATTGTCATAGAGAACAATCCCCTCACGCATAGAGGTAGCACTTACTGCAACAATATGTTCAGGCATCAATCCTGCTAATGCTAAAGACTCTTTAATACACTCTTTGGTTAGTTCCCAATTTTTCTGCGTATCAAAACTCATGGAGTTAGGAACACCCTCAAGCTCTAAATGTGTCCACTCTCGACTCGCTACCGAGAGTTGGTGTCCCTCATCATCAAAAATTACAGCACGAACTGAACCTGTTCCTGCGTCTATTGCCATTAGGTATTGCATTTTATTTTCCTATTTTTATTGGGCAGACACGGAGGTCGCCCCTACTTAACTCTTAACTCTTAACTCTTAACTCTTAATTCTTAATTCTAAAAGGTAGACACGGAGGTCGCCCCTACTTAACTCTTAACTCTTAACTCTTAATTCTTAATTCTAAAAGGTAGACACGGAGGTCGCCCCTACATTTTATTTATTCCGTAATTTCGCCTGTTCCAACTCCCAATACTCCATAGCAAAACTATCTTCTAATGAAATCGACTCATATCCCCCAAGCCTATCGGCTCTCATTACAGCTAACATCGTATGTTCAACAATATCATTAATAATATTTGCCTCTTTCTCATCTCTTCCAATAGAGATAACCCCAAACCTATGAACTACAGCATAGTTAGGAGCAGGGTTAAGCATAATCATATCAGGTTTTGCAAAAGTTTCAAAATAGTCTCTATACCCCTCTACAAACTCCTCTAGTGGTTCATCAATATTATTATCATCAATAATAAGTGGTTGATGTTTAGTACGAATAATATGTTCAGGAGTTAAGACACCACGAGTAGCAAACTCTTCTAAATGAGGATTGGAAGCGTAGTTCAGAGCCAGTTGTGTTTGGTTTAACTTTAAAACCACCTCATGCCCCTTAATCGCTTCTATTTTATGCTTAAAATTCTGCATATCAAAACCCGTAGGTTCGATTTCATCGAACGTCACCTCAGCATTCTCTTTTAAAAAGTTCTCAGCAACAGTTACCGCCTCAATCATCTTACTATAGGATTTTTTAGCATCATTATCAAAAGTAAAGATTCCATGATTGAGCAAGATAATCCCCTCACAAGCATCCCAATCAAATTCACGTGTCATCTTATATATCTCATGAGCCAAAATAAACCCTGGCATAATATAAGGCACAATCAAAAAGTTAGGGTAGAGCCTCTCAATATGCTCTCGACCATTAATAGAGTTAGAGATAGTCACCACAGCATCAGCATGGGTATGGTCAACCACTTTAAACGGAATTAGTGCATGTAAAATTGCTTCAACAGAGGGATTTGGTGCAGAGCTATCAATCATTGCCTCTTTTTGCCCTCTAACCATCTCTGTATCGCTTAGCTCTTCAAGCTTTGCCATCTCTAAAAGCGTTGACATCTTTACAGGAGAAAACCCCTCAGCCTTTATACTCACTAAATCCCAACCTGAGCCTTTAACATAGAGTATCTCTTCACCATCAACTTCACTTTTAACAGAGGTATTTCCACCACCATGAAGCACCAACTCATCACTGCGTCCAAGCAGATTTGAGGAGTAGACACGCAGTTCTAAATCACTCTTATAGTTACTCGCCTCTTTATCGTTCCATAGATTCTCCATTTACCCTAATACCTCTAACTCATTGGTATATTTATGCTCACAATAAGGCTCATAGCTCGACTTGTAAATTGCATAGTGTTCAGTTGACTTATGTCCCTCTAAAGCCTCTTCGCTCTCCCAAGACTCATACGCCATAAACTTTCTAGGGTTATCTTTATATTGAAAAATCTCATAGAAAATCACCCCTTTTTCTGCCTTGCTTGGCTCTACCATTGCTGTTAATAGCTCTTTCATCTTTGCGATACTTGTCTCATCATCTTTTGCTATAAAGGTTACACGTTTTGTTATTGTCATCTGTTTGTCTCCATTCAATATTATTTAAATGGATTATAGCAAATAAAATAAAAATATTACCTAGAGACCTTGTGCTTGAAGAGCTTTTAAGAGCATAATCATACTAGATTTATCTTGCCCATTAATTATTAATTTATTGGGTTCATAGGTAGCATTAAACCCATAACTACTGTTATTGTCTTGTAACATACCTGTCATTATTGCCATAGCAAGTTGACTCTGTACATCTTGTGGGAGTCTATTGACTAAGGCTTTATCTAGTTCAATATTAACATTGAGTTTAATCCAGTTTAGAAGCTCTTGTTGAACTTTCACTGTTAACTCCTCTATAGTTTTTGGTAGTTGTTCATCACCAATATATTTTACATCAAATGAACCTACACCTTGACCATCATTAATATTAGCGTTTAGGTCAAATGTTGTTTTGTCTTTAACTAAAAAGTCTGAAAGAAGTAGAAGCATTTTATTTTCAAACTTGTGTTGTATCTTCATTAACTCTATAAGAGCGTTTTGTCTCTCCTTTTCATCTTTTGTTGATGATAATTTCTCAATTATTGTTTTCTGTCTTTTTTGAACCTCTTTTACAGTATCTTGAAATGCTAACCAAGCCCCCATTTTAGTTCCGTTAAGTCCATAGTTTATTGTCATGGTTTTAATAAAGTTCAATTCAGATGGTAGTTTTGTATCTCCTACATTGAAGTCGATTCCAAAGTTAGTATCTACCAACTCACTACCACTCTCTTTTATGTGCATAACTGCTTTTACTTTAGCATTTTTAATCTCTTGTGACTCATTTGGATTGTGAAGAGTAAGCTTCTCTACACCCATAGTAAAGTCTCCTAAATAGAAACCATTGTCAAAAAACTTTGTAATGTTAGCATTTAAAGTTACATTTTCAAGTTTTATCTCTCCCTTCTCTCCCATTTCACCATAAATACCTTTTGTAAGCATATTCATAGTTCCTGCTAGAGTCTCTCCATCTATTTTGCCATCAATTTTTAAGGGTTCAATAGTAATTTTTGTTTGGTTCTCCTCGGCAATAATCTGATTACTTTTAGCTCTGTAATCTATAGTGTTTTGAAAATCAATAAGCATTGTGGTATCAAAAACAATATCATCTTTAACTACTTTTTTAAACTCCTCTTTATCAACCAAAAGGTCACTAATCTTTATCTTTGAGTTTATACGACTTGCCCCCACTGAGAGACCATCTTTTAAGAGTAGAGGACCATTTTCAATCTCATACTCCATAACAATAGGGAGTTTTAAAATCTTTTCTAACTCTTTTTTCATCTCAGAGTTAACAAAGTCTAAAGAGACTTTTGCATGGGAGGTCATGAAACCTTTCTCAAAAGAGAGTAGTGATATTTTCATTCCGTTATTGGCATAGATTTTATTGGTTTTTTCTACATAGTTGTTAAGGTACTGTTCCGTATTTTCGCTAACATAGGTAGTAGTTCCTACCCAGAGAGCAGAAGCAACAGCTACAGAAGCTAATATTTTTTTCTTTATAGACATTTAAATTAATCCTTTAGTGATATTCAAAAAAATTATACTCTTTTAATATGAAGATTAAAGCCTTTAAGAGTGCAATTTAAGATAAAATATCTCTATATCTTCTATAACCAAAGGATAAGACATTAAACCTATATCTCAAACTAAACTTATTGTTTTGGTATCGCTATTTTTTATATTTTTTGACAACTACTCTTTCTATAAAAATGTTTTTGAAGTCTATCCATTAGAGGGGATGAACATACTCTACCTTATCTCATTGAGTGTTGTTATTGTTGTTTTTAATCTCTTTCTTTTTACACTTATCTCTTCCCGATATACCCTTAAGCCTCTACTTATAACGGTACTCATTATCTCTGCTTTTACTAGCTACTTTATGGACACTTATCATGTTATTATAGATAAACTTATGATTCAAAATAGCCTACAGACAGACCTAAATGAGTCTTTAGATTTACTCTCTTTTAAACTGCTTCTATATGTTATATTTTTAGGGGTCTTTCCTGCCTATTTGGTCTACAAAGTCAAGCTTAAACCTCTCTCTTTTAAAGAGACGATGTTCTCTAAAGTTAAAGTACTTTTAGGTTCACTACTCATTATAGTTTTGTTACTTCTTAGTTTCTCAAAGTTCTATACCTCATTTCTTAGAGAGCATAAACCTCTACGCTACCGTGTAAATCCAACATATTGGATTTACTCTATTGGAGATTATATAGCACTTGTAACTAACAGTGGAGAGGTTAAGTTTAAACAGCTTGGTTTGGATGCCAAAATATCACCACCCAATAAGCCTCATAAGTTAGTAATTATGGTAGTAGGAGAGGCAACAAGAGCTGACCACTTTTCACTAAATGGCTACCAACGAGAGACTAACCCTATGCTTAAAAAAGAGAATATTGTAAACTTTAAAAACTTCTACTCTTGTGGAACTTCTACTGCTGTCTCTGTTCCTTGTATGTTCTCTGTTTATGATAGAGGTGACTATAGCTATAAAAAGGGTAGGGCAGTTGAAAATGTACTTGATGTCATTAACCACACCAAACAAGTAGCCATCTTGTGGAGAGACAACAACTCTGACTCTAAAGGGGTAGCCTTGCGTGTTCCATTTGAAGATTTTAAATATGGAGACAAAAACAGCATTTGCGATGATGTAGAGTGTCGAGATGAGGGAATGTTAGTAGGTTTAGACAAATACATAGAGCAACACAAAAACAGAGACATTTTAATAGTCCTACACCAAATGGGAAACCATGGTCCAGCCTACTACAAACGTTACCCAAAAGAGTTTGAGAAGTTTACCCCTGTCTGCAAAACCAATCAGCTAGAAAATTGTACTAAAGAGAGCATTGCCAACGCCTACGACAATGCCATTTTATATAGCGACTACTTCCTCTCAAAAGTTATTGGACTATTAAAAAACTACCAAGATGAGTACGATACTACCATGTTCTACATATCCGACCACGGAGAGAGTTTAGGAGAGAATGGACTCTACCTACATGGTCTACCATATTTTATGGCACCAGATGCTCAAACTCATGTTGCCTCTTTGATGTGGTTTGGGAAAAATAACCAATATAAAGTAGATGAAGAGAAGAGTTATTCACAAGATAATCTTTTTCATACGCTGTTGGGGTTGTTTAATGTCAAGAGTGAGGTTTATGATGAGGGGATGGATATTTTGAGGTAAAAATATTTATTTCCTAGATTGTTTTCCACATTAAACCAAAAGCCTTAACAGCCTCTTCAATCTCCTCTAGTCTAAACCCACCAAACCCCATACGAACAGCTTGAAACTCTCCACCACTTACATCTTTACTTAGATAGATACGTATTCTATGAGTTTCTGCTACATGTTTTAACTTCTCCCAATCAAAAGAGGACGAGGTAGGCACAATAAGTATAGCAAGTCCGGCCCCTTGGGCTACTATCTTGCAGGTATCACCCAAACAGTTCTCTATAGCCTCTTTCATAGCTTGGTGCTTCTTTTTGTTGAGAATCCGTATACGTCGTATGTGTCTGTCCCAATGCCCCTCTTTTATAAATGTAGCAAGAGTAAGTTGCGTAGAGAGACTCACACGAGCAAAATGTGAATCGTAACTTTGGTTATAGAGCTTCATAAGCCATGAGGGCAAGACCATATACCCCACACGAATAGAGGGTGAAAGAGCTTTAGCAAATGTACCCAAATAGGCAACATTTTCAGCCTTGTCCAGTCCTTGAAGTGAGGGAATAGGTCGGTTATAATAGGCAAGTTCACTGTCATAATCATCTTCGATAATAAGCCCACCAATAGAGCGAATATGTGCAATAAGTTTAAGCCGATTGGCAATTGGCATGGCAACCCCTGTTGGGTATTGGTGCGTGGGGGTAATGTAGACAATTTGGGCTTGACTCTTTTTTAGCTCCTCTATGCAAATTCCTTGTTCATCTACTTTTATGGGACTTATCTTATACTCATACGATTTAAAAACCTTATGGGCAATATGATAACCCGGTATCTCTTGTGCAAAGTGACCATAACGAGCCTTTGCAAGTTTAGCTATGAGTTCAATTGAGTCTATAAACCCATGAGTAATGATGATGTTCTCCACATTACACATGACACCACGAGAGTTTTTAAGATATTTAGCGATGGCTTCACGTAAGACTAACTCTCCTTGCCCTTTTGGGTAAGCTCCAAAGTCAACCTCTTGTGTAATGACTCTGTTATAAAGTCGCTTCCATGTCTTGAGTGGAAAGTCCTCTTTGTGTAGTTGTGCAGGGAAGAAGTCATATTTGTAGCTTTTGGGTGTTGGGCTGTCACTAGAGTTGTTACAAAACTTTTTGGAATCGGAGACTTTAGTCCCGAATAAGGCGAGGCTAAAGCCATCGGTTCCTAGCTTTTCAGGTTGTTTATTACTTTTGTTTAAACTCTCTGTACGAAAGCTATCAAAAAAGAGTTCACTCACATAATATCCACTCTTAACTCGACTCTCCACATACCCCTCAGCATAGAGTTGCGAGTAGGCAGACTCTACGGTATTTTTACTTAGGTTATAAATCGTGGCTACCTTACGAATAGAGGGGAGCTTATCACCCACTTTGTAGTTTTGAATGATGTCCTCTTTTATGGCTTGGTAGAGCTGTATATGTAATGGGATTTTGCTTTTTGCATCTAAGATATACACTATCTGTCCTTAACTATTTTAAAATTTTTGTATTTTTATAGAGGGTTAGATTTGGTGTATGATAGCGTAAATGATTTGAAATTGGAACTTATTTCTACCATCTTGGTAGGAACGCATGGGATTAGAAGAGAGAATAAAAACTACTTAAACTTATATTTTTGTGAAAAAATCACAAAATTAACTCATATATTATATAACTTGAATTATAATATCGATATATAGATAATATAAAAAAATAATTCAAAACAAAAAGAGAAAAAAGATGTTAGTTAATTTTAGAGTAGAAAATTTTAAATCATTTAAAGATATGACTGAGTTTTCTATGGAAGCTACTAAATTAAAAAATCTAAAAGATTCTAATACTTTTGATGTAAATAATATTTCGTTGCTTAAATCGGCAGTTGTTTATGGGGCTAATGCTAGTGGTAAGAGTAGCTTATTGGATGCAATGGCAACAATGAAAGAAATTATTGAAGATTCTATTAGTATTGAAAAAACTGATAATTTTCAAGCTCAACCGTTTTTACTAAATAGTGAAACTGCAAATAAAGAGACTCTATTTGAAATTGAATTTATTATAGAAGATATCATTTACCGTTATGGTTTTGAAATTGCTACTAATTCAGATATTTTAAAAGAGTGGTTATATCAAAAAAAGTTACAACCAAAAGCAAGAGAACGACAACTTTTTAAAAGAGAAAAACAGCAACTTATTGGTGTTTTATTTAAAGAGGGACAACGACTTATTGATAAAACAAGAGAAAATGCTCTCTTTTTGTCTGTAGTTGCTCAATTCAATGGAGATATATCAGAAAAAATTCTTAGTTGGTTTAAACAATTTAACTATATTTCTAATACACGAAGTGATGAATTTAAACATTATAGTTTTAATAAATTAGAAGATAGTGAGTTTAAAGAAAAAATAGTAACTTTAATTAAAAATGCAGATGTTGGAATTTCTGATATATCTAAAAAAAAGATTTCATATGAAGAGCTAAAAAAAGATAATCCAAACCTTGACGAATTACCAAAATTTTTAATAGAAGAGATGAAAAGTAAAGGTTTGTCAAGCATAGAAACTTCCCATATTCAATATAAAGAAGAGAATATTTTTAATAAATTTATACCTTTTTCATTAAAAATGGAGTCTGATGGTACTCAAAAACTATTAGCACTCTCTGCTCCTATTATTGAAACACTTATTAATGGAGAAATTTTAATGGTTGATGAACTAGATAATAGTTTACATACGGAACTGGTTCAAGGGCTTGTTCATCTTTTTAATTCAAAAGAGACAAATCCAAATCATGCCCAATTAATATTTACCACTCATGATACAAACTTATTAAATCAAGAACTTTTCAGACGAGACCAAATCTGGTTTACCGAAAAAGACATTTATGGAGCAAGTGAACTTTATTCCTTGGTGGAGTATGGAAAAGGCAGAACACGGGATGATTTAGTATTAGAAAAAAATTATCTTAACGGTAAGTTTGGTGCTGTTCCACATATCTCTTCTTTAGATTATAAGGTTCAATAATGGGAACTGATGACCGACACAAAAAACGTAAAGCAAGAAATACGAAGAGAAAAAGAGTTGAACAAAAAGCCGTATTGATTGCTTTAGAAGATACAAAATCTTCAAAGTACTATTTTGAGGCACTATTAAAAGATAAAAAATTAACTGGTAAAGTAATTTTTGCAAAGCATATCGGTACAGACCCTGAAAATGTTGTAGAAGCCATAGTTAAACATGAGAGAGAAAACCCGACTAATAGATATGAAAAAAAATGGGCGGTTATTGATAAAGATGATTGGTCTAAACAACAAGTTAATGGAGCTATTAAAAGAGCTAAAGATTTAGGTATCTGTATAGCAATTTCAAATGAAGCATATGAGTTATGGATTTTACTCCATTTTCAACCACTTTCACGACATACTCATCGTAATGAACTAAATAGTAAACTCAAAACTATATTTAGAGACAGATTTGGTATAGACTATAGTAAATCATCTCAAGATATTTATGCTTTTACAGTAGGTTTGCAATCAGAAGCGATAAAAAATGCAAAACAGTTGGTTGCAATGCAAAAACGAAATAATGGACTATTAGACCCCTGTGAGAATAATCCTTTAACCATGATTTTTGAATTAGTTGAGTGCCTAAATTCTTTATATGAAAAAGATAAAAAATGCACTTGTTTTCCTATTGATGATTAACAAATTCACACACAGTTAACCCCAAAATAGTATTCTACTAATAAAATAAAAAATCCTAAAACCCCCATTTCCTTATCCAAGGTACACCCTATCTGTCCTCATATATTCTAAATTTTTTGTATCTTTACAGAGGGTTAGATTTGGTATATGATAGCGTAAATCATTCAAAGGAAACAAATGAACCCAAATTTTGAAATAAAAGACAAAACTATTATTTATGAAATTTTAGACAAAGCAGAGTACGGAACACTAGCCCTTTGTGTAGAGAACAAACCCTACGCCGCACCCCTAAACTTTGTACGTATAGACGATGACATCTATTTTCATGGTGCTTTAAAAAACAAAAAGATGAAGATACTAGAGCAAAACCCCAATGTCTCATTTTCAGTAGTAGAGAACTATGCACTTATAGACTCAGATTTTTCTACTACAGAGGGCTTGGCGTGTCCTGCAACGCAGTTTTATAAATCTGTGAGTATAGATGGGGTAGCAGTTGTTGAGAATAGTAGAGAGATTAAGGCAGAGGTCTTTGAACTGTTTATGCAAAAGCACCAACCAAAAGGTGGCTACAAACCATTTAGTCATAGTGACTATGACAAAGCTTTAAAAGCTACTGCTTTAGTGAAGATAGAGGTAGAAAATCTCACTTGCAAGTTTAAATTTGGTCAGCACCTCAATGAAGAACGCTTCGAGATGATAGTATCACATCTATTGAAGCGTGGTACAGCTATAGATAAACGAACCGTTGAGATAATGCAAAAGCAAAGGAAAAATACACTATAGAAAACTAGTCTTGATATTATCCCATAGTTTGAGTTTAATGATAATTGGTATTGGGAGATGGGGTGTTTTACTTCAGGTTTGTAGTTTTTTGATATACTGTTAAGAATGAATCAAAAAAATATAAATCTGTACACTTTTCCAAAAGCATTTTATGATATAGATGCAGTTACTGTACTACTACATCATGAAAACAACTCTATTTTATATAAAAGACTTAACGCTGATGTAGTAAATACAGATGTGATTACGGTTTCACATGTTATTGTTTATGTTGTAAATGGAAAAGTGGAAATAAACACAGATGATGGTAAACATATAGTTGCTACCAATGGTGAAATGGTTTTTATGCCAAGAGATAGTTATATGGTCTCTGATTATATACGAAATGGTCAGGATTTAGAGGTTTTTTTACTTTTTTTTGACCATGATATAGCACTCTCTTTTTTGGGTAGTAGAAGTATATCCATGTCAAGCTCTGAAAGCATCTGTAAATTAAAAACTTCTAAAAATATATCTTATTTTTTTGAATCACTGCAAAAAATGGAGTTTGTAGATAAAAACAACAAAGAACTTCTTACTCTTAAAATTTTAGAGTTTTTACATCTCGTTTTTCAAGATAATAACGTAAAGTTTATTGAAACACTTTATACCTCAGAAAGAGATAAACAAAAACGAAACATTACAACACTTATGCTAGAACATTTAGATAAAAACTTAACCGTTAGTGACTACGCTTCACTTTTAGGTATGAGCCTTTCAACTTTTAATAGAAAATTTAAAGAGAAGTACCATACTACACCAAAATCATGGCTCATAGAACAAAAAATGCACAAAGCACATAAACTTTTAAAAGAGGGGAATAGTGTTACTCAAAGTGCTTTTGATGTAGGCTATTTAAATGTTTCAAACTTCATCAAAGCCTATAAATCTGTTTATGGAAATACACCCAAAAGTATGCAAAGTAACCCTCTATAACTCAGAATAACTACTTTTGACTTTTTACAAGTAGTTATATTTTTTCTTTCTTGTCATAATATGACATCTTAAATTGAAGGAACAAAAATGAAACGAATAGTATTACTTTTAATGTTTGGTCTATTGAGCCTATCTCAAGCAAATGAATCTAAAGTAGAAGAGGTATTAGATGGCTACATGAATGCATGGGCAGAGCATAATATTACAAAAATAGACAGCTACTACTCTACAGATGTCATTTGGTATGACCTACCATCAGACACAACAACAAAGGGCAAAAAAGCAGTCACAAAAGCTATCACTGATGCATTTATGGCATATGTACCTGATATGTTTTGGGTCAAAATGGGTGATATTTTTGTGAGTGGAAACACCATTACATATGAGTGGACATATGGTGGTACATTTAATGGTTTATGGGGAGAGAAAAAGGTTAAAAATAAAAAGTTTAGTATCAAAGGTATTAGTACTACAACCATTGATAAACAGGGTAAAATAGTGGCTCAAAAAGATTACTATGACCTGTTTGGGTTTATGAAGCAGTTGGGGGTATTGTAGAAGTAAGCATCTATCTTACTTTTTACACTCAAACTCTCCAGTAGGAACCTCTAATCCTAAACAAGCAATCTCTTCTAAAATAGATTGTCGAAAGGTATCGAGTGGGGTTCGTATGCTGTAGAATGCCCAGCGTCCTCGGCGTTCTACTTTCAAAAAGCCACCCTCTTTTAATATTTTTAGGTGACGAGAGACACGCGACTGAATCATCTTAAAGGCACTCTCTATGTCACAGACGCAGACCTCACCCTTTTGGTTGATGAAGTTTAAAATTTTTAGGCGTGTCTCGTCGTTAATGGAACCTATAGTTTTTAGAAAAATATCCATTTTAGTCTTTGTTTAACACTTTTGATTTTGCTAGAGCTTTCTCTATCTCTTCTTTGCTGATGTCTCCATCGAGTTTTAGCTCAACATCTCCATCTTTTCCCTCTACTTGCATGTTAGAAATCTTCTTTTTAGTAGCATCGCTCATACACTCACATTGACCTGTAGCACAGTTCTCTACCATTTTGACAATTTGCTGTTTTTGTACCACACCTGTAAAGTTTATTTTTACACCATTATCTGTTTTAAATACATTTTTGTTCATTGTTTTTTCCTTTAATTGTTGTTCTACTTTTGGAAGTAGGGTTGTTTTTATCTCTTCATACGTTGTCTCAAATGCCTCATACTCTTTTCCATCTGGGTCTTCAAAACCTATGTGAATAACAGGTGTTGGCTTTGGAAATATGGGGCAGGTCTCTTTCGCATGGTCACATACTGTTACTACTAAGTCAAATTCAATATGCTCTAAAGTATCAAGTGTTTTAGAGTGGTACTCTTCTCTCCATGCACCATTAGCTTCTAAAACTCTTTTAGCATTTGGATTTACTCTTCCACTAGGTTTAACCCCTGAACTGTAGGCATTAATGCCCTCTAGCTCTTTGTTAATTAATGCTTCAGCAATAATGCTTCGACAACTGTTTCCTGTACATAAAATCAATACATTTTTACTCATCTATTCTCTCCTTAAAACTCATCAAATTCACGTTGAGCTTTCTCCTCTTCATAGGCTTTAAGCTCCTCTTTACTCATCATCATAAATTTTATTTTTTGGGCTAAAAAAGTTTTGCTTTCCACTTTAGTAAAGTAGCTGTAGAGACCAAAACTAAAGGCTAAAATTGTAATAAGAGTAATAATCTTTTGAGCTAAAGTAAAGGTCTGAATAGGCTCTTTTTGTCGGATTTCACAAATACCACCAGGGCAGTGTGTAACAGGGTCTTTTTTAAAGAGACCAAAGAGCTTACACCCCAAACAGATAGAGAAAGCTGACTCTAAAAAGAGAAGTACTAAACATAAAATACAGACTAAAACTTTTATAGGATTTGGTTGAAAGTGTATAACCAATAGGTAAAACATAGGTAAGGACAAAAGAAACCCAATACCCCATGCAAACCGTTTTTGTGTTGCACCAACATACTCAGGGCGTTGGTTTTGTACAAAGATTCGACCAAGTAGTAGACTGGGGGAGTAACGTGGTTGAATAACTCTAATTAAAAAGTCTAAAGTAAAAAAGGCAATAAAAACTCTAGTAACAATTCCATGCCCTAATGCTACAGCATTTATAAGGCTTAGTAGACCTATTGCAAAGAGAATTCCTGCTCCTGCTCGTGCCTCTCGTTCATTAAGAACCAATACGTCATACCCATCTACTTTTTCGCCATATTGGAAGAAACTGCTCATCTGTATCCTTTCTATTTTGAGGGTATTATAGCAGTTATCTAATAATATATCAAGATATATTGATATATTATTTAAATTTCTGATACTATTAAAAGAAAAGGAACATAAAAATGGCTGTTTGGGCAGAGAGAGGTTGAGAGTAAGAGTTATAAAAATATAGTATAATCTCTCTATGAAAAAACAACCCACAAGAGAAAAACTTTTAGACATAGCCTTTGAAGAGGTCTATATTAACGGCTATACAGCTACATCGGTAGATGCCATACTTAAAAAAGCTTCTGTACCCAAAGGGTCGATGTATCATCACTTTAAATCTAAAAAAGAGTTGGTACTTGCTATGGTTAAGGAGCGTCTGTTCCCTAAGATGGATGCTTTTTTTAAGTATGAGATAAAAGAGGATGAAAGCATTACTCAAAGCTTTAGAGATACTTTTTTAGCTGTCAGCAAAAATAGACTTTTAGTAACCTATGGATGCCCTTTGTACCGTTTAATGGTAGAACTCTCAGCAACAGACAAAGAGTTTGATGCCGTTCTTTCAACTAAAGTCAATGAGATGAAAGAGGGTATAAAAATGATGCTTGAACAGGGTATTGCTTTAGGTGAGTTTGATAAAAGTTTAAACTCTGAAACTTTTGCAACCTATATGCTCACTTCTGTTTGGGGCATACTCTCTTTGTCTCCCTCTCTTTCGTCTTCTAAAACTTTTTTGATACAGAGCCAATATATTTTAGATTCATTGGATGCTTATAAAATTCGGGTGTAAACACGCCGATTCCGAAAATGCAACTTGCATATAGGGGCTTTAGCCTCGCCATATTTCAGGATTTAAAATTAACTAGACCAATTAGTCTAGCTTAAGTAAAATTCCTATATACTATCACTAGACTAAATAGTCTAATTGAGTTTAAAAAGGAATTATGATGTTTATGTACCAAAAAAATGAGGTTCAAAAAGAGAAGTTAGAGAAGCTTTTTAAGAAGGTAGAAGCCATCTATGGAAATGTTGTTCCTCAAATGGAATTTTTGGGCAATATAGATGTTGAGTATTTAGAAGATTTTTTAAAAGAGGTGATGCGTTTGGTAAAACACCCAAATATTGACTTTGATTTGTTTGCATTTATTCGTTTGCATATTGCTTTTAAAGAGGATTATACTTACTGTAAAGCATTTAATACAAATTTACTGTTAGAAAGAGGATTTACGCAACCTCAACTTGATGTGGCTGTAGCCAATATTGAAGCTGTTCCTTTTGATGAAAAGCACCAAGCACTAGCTACTTTCGCCATTAAATCTATGTATGAGAGTCGTTTGTGTATTGCTTCTGATTTTGAAGAGCTTTACAATATGGGTTGGAGTCAAAAAGATGTGTTCGATGCTATTGCTCATGCAGGGATGATATTTAAAAATGGTCGTATTTTGATGACCTATAGTAAAAAGGATTAGCTCCTATTCACCTTACCCATCGCCTCAAACCAATCCCTCGTAAAATGTTTTCTAATATACTTCTCAGAATGAGGCACAAAACACCCTGCACAGTTTTGATGAATGGCATCGTCTGAGATGTATTGGCTCCCATCTTTAGACTTAATGCCACAGGTAGAAAAGAGGGTTCTGTTTTCTACTTGTTTAAAACCCTCATCTTTAAATCTAAAGTTAGGACAAGCACAGAAGTAGCAGTTTAGCTCTTTGTTGTCGTGGCACATTTTATTTTTAGCATAGAGAGGGCAGAAGTCAGGCTCATTTTTAACCATATTGTCAAATCTAAAGTACTCAATAAGCTCATCATCGCTTAAGTGAGCCAACTTCTCTATAATCTTTTTGTGTTTTTCACCATGCTCTTGAAACCATGAACCGTAACTCATAAGTTTACTCCTATTATTAGTAATATTTCAACCCCTTCAAGTGTTGCTCCTAAAACATCACCATTGACAAAGCCAATCTTTAACTTAATGACAAAAGAGATAAGTAGGGCTAAAAGAAGTCCAATGAGGAGTAATAACATAAAGTTACTAACAAGTAGATAGCCAACAATGGAAAATAGGGCAAATGAAGCAAAAAAGTATGGTTTAGTTAACGCATTTTTTAGTAAAACTGCAAAAGTAGAGCGAAACTCATAAATTGTAAAGAGTAGCAATAGAGATAGCCTAGAGACAATCGTAATAGCAATAAACTCTAAAAGGTAGTTATGCATTAAAAGATAAGCAATCCCAACAACTTTAAGAAGCATAAGAGAAGTACCATAAAGCACACCCATTGCTCCAACTGTTGGCTCTTTAATAATCTCATAGGCATCTTTTCCTGAATGTTTTGCATAGATTGCATCAGCCACATCCATAATGGCTTCAGTATGCAAAAAACCATAGAGCATCATGTAAAAAGTAGCAGAGATTAATGCTCCAAACCAACTAAGAGAGCTTAAAAAATAGAAGAGAACAACTGTTCCTACGGCTAATAGAATTCCTACAAAAGGCAGAAAAAAGAGCATAAAGGTTAAAACCTCTTTGCGTGATAAATCATCACTTGCTTTAAAAGAGATAGGTAAAATAGAGAAGTAGGAGAGGGAGAATTTAAATCCCAAGTAGATGTTTTTTAGCATACCGAAGTATACTAAAAAATTTTAAAAAACTATTTTTTTGATACCTCTTTAGATTGAGTTACAGGAACCTCTTTGGTTTCGTTAGTATCCTCTTTTTTCTTTTCGGTACTATCTTTTGCATCATCTTTTATATCTGAAGCAGTGTCTTTAATATCTTTTACAGAGTCTTTCATGTCGTCCATTGAGTCCTTCATATCATCTTTCATATCTTTCATTGAATCAGTCATCTCTGTTTTTACGTCTTTCATAGCATCGGTCATATCAGTCATCATGTCTCCCATTGGGAACATACTAGCAGAAGCAGTGGTCATTGTAAGAGTAGTTAAAATAGCAAGTAGTGAAAGTTTTTTCATCATAAATCCTTATACGCGATTGGTTATAAAAATATTATAATAATTTTTTTTAAAAAAAGCACTTAAAAAAGTAAAAAAAACTTATATAAAAATATAAAGTTGGTCAATGAAACTTATTTACACACTCTTCTATTTTATACTAAGTAGAGCTTCTTTTAAAGCATCTAACTCACCTCTTGATTTGACGGATATACGGGCATAGCTACCATTTAAAGGGTAAAAATTAGCACAGTTTCGTATAAGAATTTTGAACTTAATTAAAGCTTTTTGTAGCTCAATAGCATCTATATCTTTGAGTTGAATGAGTATAAAGTTAGCAGATGATGGGTAGATTTGCTCTGTATATTTGAATTGTTGAAATAGATTTATAAGATATTCTTTATTCTCTCTATTTGCTTTTTTTGACCTCTCTTTAAAAGTTCTATCTTCTAAAGCAGACTGTAGGTAGTTGCTATCGAACTCTGAAATCTTCCAAAGAGGCTCTTTTGTTTTAATAGCTTGAATATTTTTCGCACAAGAGAGTAATGCCCCAATACGAATACCAGCACTTGCGTAAAATTTTGTCATAGATTTTAAAATATAGAGTCTGCTATACTCTTTTAGATATTTTGTTACAGAGGAGTAGGGGGTAAAGTCTAAAAAGGACTCATCAACTAAAATGGTACACTCTTGTTCTATCCAATGTTGCATAAGTTTCTCAATCTCATAACGTTTTCCATCAGGAGTAGAGGGGTTTACAAAGATAACTAAAGCATTTTTAGCAACTGTCTCATATAGGTTCTCAAAACGGTTAATATAGTGAATTTTATAGCCATTGAGCTTTGCTGACCTCTCATACTCACCATAACATGGAGCATAAAGAACGCATTCTTTTAACCCTAGTTCTCTAAAAAGGGTATAGATGGCTGTTGTAGCTCCATTAAAGAGTTCAAGTTGTGCTGTCTCTATGTTATAGAGTTGGGCAATGGCTTTTTCTAGTTTCTCATAGTTAGGGTAGGGTGAGATATTTAGTGTATTAAAATCAAGCTCAATATTGGGCTTGACAAAGTTAATATTTGAAGAGAGGTCAATCACCTCTCTTACCTCACACCCAATCTCTTTAGCAAATGCTATAATGTTGCCACCATGTGGTTGTTGCATAGAGTACTCCTAGTAGTAAAATAAAAAGGTCAAAACGCTCTCTTAACTTTAGAGCTAAACGAATGTCTTTAGATGTAATCTCTTCTCTTCCATCTCCAAAAAAGGCTTTCTTTTTTAGCTTTCCAAAGTAGACCGTATCTCCTCCAAGCTTAACTCCAATAGCAAGAGCCATTGCTGAGATAGGAAGACCTGCATTTGGGCTGTCGTGCTTTTTCCCATAACTGTAAAAGTGAAGTAGTGATTTTTTACTAAACATCAACAGCCCAATAAGCAAAGCTGTAATCCTAGCAGGAATATAGTTTGCCACATCATCAATCTTTGCAGAGAACTTTCCAAACTTCTCATAGCGTTCATTTCTGTAGCCTACCATAGAGTCTAAAGTATTGATAGCTTTATAGACAAATGCCCCCTCTAAACCAAAAAGAAGCATATAGAACATTGGTGCAACTACTCCATCTGAAAAGTTTTCAGCGTAGGTCTCTACTCCTGCTTTATTTATCTCTGAACTGCTTAATTGTGAGGTGTCACGGCTAACTAAGTATTTAATGTGTGAGGGGTTTTTGATAATATCGTAGACTGAATCATATAGCATTTTAGAGGCGATGGTGGTGGAGGCTATGATACTTAAAATGATTGTATTGTTGATGTTCGATGAAATCGAACCTACGAGTAGCCACACAATCATAATGAGTGTTGAGGTTAGTAGAGAGCCTCTAAATATATCATCTTTATAAAACCTTTTCTCAAACCATTTAATATAGTCCCCCATAATCACAACAGGGTGTCGCATAAAAGAGAACTCCCCAAAAATTCGGTCTATGAGGTAGGCAAGTAGGGTTAGCTCAACAGACACTCTCTAAAATCCTCTCTATATCTAAATGGCTTTTCATCTTCTCTACAAACTCATTAACAGCTCTTTGTTTATACTCTTCAAACTCTCTATCTTCAAAAAGCCCATGAACAAAAGTTCCTCTAATATTCCCTTTTTCAAAAGATAGAGGATACTTTTGGCTTACTCCATGGTGAATCTCAAAACCTTTTATGGTTTTGCCAAATATATTGTAGTAACCTTGTTTTAAAACTTTCTCTTTTTGAAAGAGTATCTCATCGTCTATAAAGCCTAAACCCTCTTCAATAGTTGGAACATCAGTCTCTACTGCGTCAGGGTCAACTATTTGTCTAAACATCATCTGATAACCACCACAGATACCAAGTATTGGCTTATTGATTTTTTTTAGTTGTTCAAACAAACCCACCTCTTTAAGCCACTTTAAGTCATTTATTACCAACTTTGACCCAGGTAAAATAATCTCATCGTAACCATTAAGTGGAACATTTGCAGAGATAAACTCAAGAGCTATATTAGGGTTAGCAACCAAAGGCTCAAAGTCATTGTAGTTACTCATAGTAGGGTAGGCTATAACAGCTACCTTTTTAGCGTTTTTATGGTTCTTTTGTTGGTAGTTTAGAAGCGATTGAGAGTCTTCAAAGCCAAGATTAAAAGGGGTGTAGGGTAGAACTCCTAAAACAGGTATTTTAAACTCACTCTCTATAATCTTAACCCCTTTGTCAAAAAGGCTCATGTCACCTCTAAATTTGTTGATAATAACCCCTATAACATTTCTATGTAGCTCTTTTGGCAAAAGGTTATATACACCCCAAATAGAGGCAAAAACTCCACCTTTTTCAATGTCGGCTACCAAGATGATTTTGGTTTTAAACTTGGTTGCTACATAGATATTCGATAAATCTTTATCCATAAGATTAAGCTCTACAGGGCTACCTGCCCCCTCGCATACTACACAATCATAACGCTCACTTAAGTAGGAGAAGGCTTTGTCTACAGCAGGTTTTAGCATATCTAGGTCACGATAGTACTCACGTACATCTTTAGAAGCAATAACTTTTCCATTTACAATAAGCGAAGCAGAACTTTTCTGTCCTGATTTCAGAAGAATAGGATTTAGATGGTAAGAGGGTGGCACACCTAAAACCTCTGCTTGGAAATATTGGGCAATGCCAATCTCAGAGCCATCAGCACACACTTTAGCGTTGTTAGAGACATTTTGAGCTTTAAATGGGGCAACTGTGTACCCTGCATCTTGAATGATTTTTCCAATAACAAAAGTTATAGTGGATTTTCCTGCATCGCTAGATGTTCCAAATATGGAAATATTGTTCAAGTTTATCCTTAGTTTGATATAATCATAGGAATTATATAGTTAACGGAGATAGAATGCAAGAAAACATAGAGCATGAAAGAAGACTCTTTGAGCAAAAAGAGCAACTTCATAAAACAGAGCTAAAGGCACTAAAGAGGCAGATTTTTGTAAGCAACTTAAAGGCTTGGATTGTTGGTCTTATTTTATTAGTTGAAATTTTCTTTATTGTTGGTTTTTTAAAAAAGTCTGGAGTAGTTGGAGAGGAGAGTTTAGCAAACGATAAAATAGCAGTTGTTCGCTACAACAAAGAGGTTACAGAGGATTTTACCACAAAAGTTATGGAGGAGTTAGATAAGATTAGAGATGATGAGAGTTTTAAATCTGTACTCTTTATTATGGGCTCACCTGGTGGTTCACCAACAGCTAGTGAAGAGCTTTCTGAGTACCTAAAAGAGTTTCAAAAAGATAAAAACATTACTATGTATGTAGACTCCATTGCTGCTAGTGGTGGGTACTATATTGCCTCTGCAATTAAGCCTTTGATTGCTAATAAAAATGCAATAGTTGGCTCTATTGGGGTGATTATGCCTCACTATAACTTGGGTGAGTTAGCAAAAAAAGTAGGAGTAGAGGAAGACTTTATGGCAGCAGGAGAGTTTAAAAAGCCTATCTCTTTCTTTGCCAAAATAGATGATAAAAATAGAAAATATATGACGGAACACTTACTTAAACCAACATATGAGAACTTTGTCTCCTCTGTAGCTAAAAATCGTGGGCTAAGTAAAGAGCAGATTTTAAAAGTGGCAGAGGGAAAGATATATATAGCTAATGTTCCTGAGATAAAAGGGATTTTGGTTGATGAGGTCTCTTCGCTCTATAAAGTTAAAAAGATGATACGTAAAAGTTATGGTGATGATATAGCCTTTGTAGATGTAAATTTAGAGAAAGAGCCAACACTTTTTCCTAAAGTGAAGGTCAATGTTGATTTGCAGACGGCTCTTTCTAAATTTAAAATGGAGTAGAGATAGAACCTACTCTCTTAAGATATTTAAAAATATCATCTTCTATTTGTGGAGATAGAGAGTATTTTTTAGCTAGAGATTGAAAGGTTTCATAATCTAGTGTCGATTGATAACTCTGTTCAATCTCATCTCTTAGTGCTATCCAATTTGGTTTCCAAAGAGAGTTTGCCTCTCTCGTCTCTTCTAAGTAGTTATAGATTTTCTCATTTATTGACTTATTACTTTTTTTGTCAAAACTATGGTAAACATCTATAATATTTTTAGATTTACTATAAGTTTTAAAGAAAGTCATCTTCTCTTGAATATCATTATTCTTGCCATCTTCAATAATTAAAAATATTTTACTTTTTTTATAGTGTTCTGATAATAACTCCAAGATAGGAGGATTTAGACAACACTCTGTCTCTTTTAAAATTAATATAATGTATTCTAACTCTTGAGATAGTTTTTGATGTAAAATTTTATAGTTATTATCATACTCAATAGTAAATATATTTAACTTCAGTTCACTCTTTTTATTAGAGCTAAAACTGTTTATGAAATCTGATGAAAATGATTGAGGTATAAAAATAGTGATACGTTGTCTATTTAGTGCTATAAGTTGTTCAGGCTCTATTAATATAGAAGATTTTTCCTCTTTTTTTTCAATAACTAAAGGAGCTACAATCTCTTTAGTAGGATAGTTTTTAATTTTCTCTATTAACTTACTATCTAAAGGGTTTCCTTCAAGATAGATACCCTCTTGCTCGTCATCAGTTCTCTCCCAATAGATGGTTTTGTTTGAGTTGAATACCCAAAGAGGAATTTTTTCTATTTTGTTAAATCTTAAATCAATAATTTTTAGTTTTTTTAAATCTTTTAAAGAGTCTATCTCTTTAATCTTATTTCCTGAAAGGTTCAATATCTCTAGGTTAACAAAGACAGATAGAGGAGGAAGATAGCTCAATTGACTGTCTGTTAATGAGAGTATTTTTAAAGATGAAAAGATTGTTGGGTCATAATCAATCTTCGTATTCTCTTCAAAAATACGAATAGTCTCTTTAGTCTGCCTATGGAATAATTTTTTTAATTTTTTGAACATTTAATTATCTTTTTTTAATGCTTGTGCTAAGATAATTTTAGCTAAAGAGATGTTTCCTTGAGGATTAAAAATAGTAAAAATAGTCTGTTTTTGATTGCCATATATCAGGAAAATCATCCCCTCTTCATTCTCTGTCTCTAGCCGAATTAGATTAGAAAATCCAACATCTAAAGAGGCTTCATTTAATACTCTAAATGTATCATTAAATAGACTTGAAGCAAAAGCTAAATCAACCTTTTCATTCTCATCAATATAGATAATTTCTCCTGATTTATTCAATACTGCTGAACCTACATATCCATTAACCTCTTGAATATCGTGAATTGTCTTTTCGATGTTCATCTCTTTCCTCTCAATATTGAATATTATGCATTATATCATTGTCTGATTGACTTTTATAGCGATTTTGTTCCATAAATTTTTTAAATAACTCTTCTGATGCTTCTACTCCATGACTCTTTTCAAGAGTTAACATCTGTTTATAGAGAGGCTCAATAATATCTTTAGCTTTATTTGAAATAGCATGACGTGTTGAGACATAATTTCTTGCAGTCCCATCTTTGTTAAAAGAGGGGCGAATATAGGCAAAAACCCAATAAAACCTGTTGTTTGTTGCTCTGTTTTTAATAAAGCAGTAGACATCTTCTCTCTTTTTTAATCTCTCCCATAATATTTTAAAAATAGCCTTTGGCATATCTGGGTGTCGTATAATATTATGGTTTTCACCAATTAATTTAGCAGAAGAGTATCCTGCAATCTTATAAAAAATAGGATTAGCATAGATAATAAAACCATCTAAATCAGTTTGAGATACAATAATATCAACTGAAGTAAGTTTTCTCTCTTCCTCTAACATCTAATAACCTTTTACAATAAATTATCATACTACAAATGATAATCTAAATTATATTAAAATAATATTAATTAATATTATATTTATAATAAAGTTTTATTATGTTATACTTTTTGATAGTTTTAAAATTATATTTAATAAATAAAGGTTGTAAAATGATAAATGAATCTATATTTGATGACATTAAACAGGTTAATGGCTATCTTGGTATTGGTATTAGTCAATATACAGGAGAGCTTCTTCTTTTTGACAAAGAGAATGAAAAGATAAATTTAGAAGAGACATCCATTATCTTTAATGATTTATTTAGAAGTTCACACTCACTTTCTCAGAAACTATCTTTAGGAAGAACAGAAGTTATGGAGATTGTAACAGAAAAGGCTAAAATATTAATGGCTTGTTCAGGAGAAAATTCCTCTGTACATATTCATGTTTTTGCTATTTTTAAAAATGATGGAAATGTAGCATTGGCAAAGATGATTTTACCTAAAATTTTAAATAAATCTGTCTCTGAACTATCTTAACTCACTTTTTACTGCAACTTCTAGCTAGTTGCAGATACTTCATAATCTAAAATTTATTCAAATATACAAGTAGAA
>Ga0256832_1000250_pt1 | contig 33873 bp, 31 predicted proteins | sample 134614metaG_FD_190534 | JGI IMG/M metagenome (GOLD analysis project Ga0256832, IMG submission 190534) | Hydrothermal vent microbial communities from Lau Basin, Pacific Ocean - 134-614 | ecosystem: Environmental > Aquatic > Marine > Hydrothermal vents | place: Pacific Ocean: Lau Basin | collected...
CAACCTTTTCCCCTATCCTTCCTGCATATACAGAGAGACCCTTTTCTGCAAGATCTGCCTCAAGCCCATGCCCTACAGCTTCATGTATCATAGTTCCTCCAGCATCAGATGATATGACAACAGGCATGCTTCCGGCTGGAGGGTGTTTTGCATTTAACCCTAAAACAGCCCTATGGGCAGCCTTTGATGAAACATAATCAATCAGATCAACCTCTCCAGACTCAAAAAGCTCATATCCAATCAGTCCACCTGTGGATTCATATCCTTTATACATATAACCGTTTTCCTGAGCTATCGCTTCCACATAAAAGGCAACTCTTATCTGTGTATCCTCAACTATTTCACCTTCTGTATTTATTATGAGTATCTCTCTTTTTGAATCTTTTAGAGTGATGTTTGCCTGTTTTATTCTTTTGTCGTGGCTTCTTACTATGTCATCTGCCTTAAGCAGAATCTCTTTTTTTCTCTCCGGAAAGTAATCTTCAGGATCAAGGAGGACTTTTGTATATCCGGTCTGCTGTTTTATTCCGACCTTTATCTTTCCTTCTCCATTTTCTTTAATAAGAGAAGAGACAATACTTTCAAGGGAGCTTTTTGTGATCTCATTTGTGTATCCGTAATAAGTTTTCCCATTTTTTATCAGTCTTATCCCTACACCCTCATCAAAACCTTCAACACCTTTCTGTAGTTTTTTATTTTCAAAATTTAAAACAGTAGAAAAGACCTTTTCATAAAATATCTCCCCGTATTCTCCACCTTCTGACATTAGCTTTGTGAGAAGATAAGGGGCTAATTCTCTGACAAGATTTTTCATTTTACAGTCCCAGCAGAAAGGCTATCTCTTCAGGAGATTTTCCTTCCAGAAGATGATTAAGAGCCTGAAGACCTGTCTCATCAATTGAGACATAAAGGGCTTTATCACCTGACTTAAAAGGAACAACGAGAACAGGAACCCTCCATGTCTGTATAAATCTCTTCCAGTCGGAGCTGAAACCTGCAAGCAAAAGCTGTGCTTCTCTAAATTTGCCTATTGTAATGTTAACAAGGGCAAACATATATTTTGCTTCAGGAATTTTTGATGCACTTTTTGCAAGTTCTCTTCTTGATCCTTTTATGTCTCCATCTATATATTTGTTAAAACCTTCAATAAATGCTTTTTCTTCTTCAGGAAGATCAAGATAAAACTCAAAGGGAACTTCCATATAAGACTCTGAGTTGTCTATCTCAAAAACAGGTGCTATCTGTGTTTTGACTTTATCGGGGTGACCTTTGAATATAAAAATCTCCATCTTTTTCTCCATAGTTTTCATAAAATCACCTCTTTTTTTTAAAATTTTATGCAAATCAGCTTATTTTATGTGTGATATATCTCATCTAATAAAAATAGTTATAAAATTTATATTATACATTCAATTGAGGTTGGGTATGTTTATAACAGAAAAAAGAGCCAGAAAAATAAAAGCTGTTCTTGAGAAAAAACAGAAAGACCTTCAGGTATTTTCTGATAATGTGACAAATCAGCACAACTTTTCGGCAATAATGAGAACCTGTGATGCTGTAGGTGTCTTATATCTATATTACAGATACCTTGGAAATGAGGAGATAATCAATGAAGAAATAACAATGGGCTCCCATAAATGGATCATTCATCAGGAGATAGAAGATATAAACAGTTTTTTCAAAAAAAAGAAAGATGAAGGGTTTCAGATCATAGCCACCCATTTATCCGAAGATAGTATCCATTTTAGGAAAGTTGATTACACAAAACCTACGCTTGTTGTGATTGGTAATGAGATAAACGGGGTCAGCGAAGAGGTTTTGGAATATGCAGACAAAAAAATAATTATCCCAATGTATGGAATGGCTCAAAGTCTAAATGTTTCAGTCGCTACAGGGGTTATTCTGTATGAGGCTCAAAGGCAGAGAGAAGAAAGAGGATTGTATGAAAAACCTTCATTCAGCAAGGAAGAGATAGAAAATATACTGAAAAAATGGGCTACAGATGATCTTATAAAACATAAGATGAGAGAAAGTTCTGTTAGGAATATAAAAAAGTAAAGATTGCTTATTAATAATTAATTTTTAATATTAATTTATATAAACTAATTTGGAGAAGAAAAAATGATAATTAAAAGTTCAGCATTTGAGGAGGGAGAACATATACCAGTTAATTTTACATGCGACGGTTCGGACATATCTCCAGATTTAAGATGGTCTGATTATCCTCCAGAAACACAAAGCTTTGTAATTATTATGGATGATCCTGATGCTCCTTTAGGTACTTTTACCCATTGGATAGTTTATGACATTCCTCAAACAATGAATTACCTTCCTGAAGGTTTTCCAAAATTGCCAGAAGTAGATGGAATAAAACAGGGTGTGAATGATTTTGGTAGAATAGGGTACGGTGGACCTTGTCCACCTATTGGTAAACCTCACAGATATTTTTTTAAAATTTTTGCTATTGATCAACCTTCACTTGGTCTTCCAGCTGGAGCATCAAGGCAGGAAGTTGAGATGATAATGACCGGAAAGGTTATTGATGAAGGGTATCTTGTAGGGATATACGGAAGATAATTATCTGAAATTCTTAAACATCCATAAGGAAATAGATTGTATTTCTTCATCAGATATATCTTTAACAGGAGGCATGATGCCCCATCTATCAATACAGGGTTTACAGATAGATTTATCAAGTGATGGTTCTTTTATGAAGTTTTCAAGGTACTCTGCAAATCCTTCCCTTGTTCTATAGAAATATTTAATCTGTCTTGCTAAAACATCAATAGGTGGTGCTTTAAGGGATAAGTTGTTTGTAGTTTCGTCCGTTTTCTCAATATGACAGGAAGAACAGTACTGTTTAAAAACCTGATAACCGTATTCTTCTGCAAAAGAAAAAGAAAATACAATTAGAAAAAGAATTATCAACACCATCAAAACCTCATTCAAACCTTATTCCAAAATATGATATTTCAACCGTCTGGGTTCTTCCACCTGTTCCTTCTGTAAACCCAAACTTCACATCTGTAAGATTATTAGTCCAGTCCACACATCTTTTAACATCTGGAGAACTTGAGTTGTAATCTTTAGTTAGATCATCACAGTTTGTGCAATCAATCCATGCTTCTATCAGCATTTTAGTTCCTGAACCTCCACAAGTAGAACAGTTAGTATCGCATCCTGTATGTATTTCCATTCTAAATGAGTGTTTAACACCATCTTCAAGCCAGGTTGGTCTTCGAGTGTAATAACATCCGACTTTTGTAGGATCTGAAAAATTAGTACAGTTTGATGTTATTCTAACAGAGGGGTTTGAATTACCTGAATGAACAACGCTCCCATTAAAATCTATAGAAACATGATTATAACCTCTGTTTCTCAAATATGGATCACGGTAATATGTGTTTGGATATGTGTCTATTTCTACAGCTATACTTTCTTTATCAAGACCGTCGTAACCTAATTTTCCACCTGTTCCTCCACAGTTTAAATTCCAAGGAGGTTTTTGCCTTATAACAAAAGTAAAACCGTCAGCATCTCCCTTGCTGTCAAAGGATGTATCTACAGTAAGTTTGAAATTAAAAAAAGCTCTCATGGTTTTATTTTTCAACCTGAATGTTCCGTTATACCAAAAACATCCGAAAGTATTTCTTTGTCCATTTCCAAACGTAACAGTTCCGTTGTTTAGATCAGTATTAATAGCATTTGGATTGTTTTCAATCTGGTTAAAATTACTAAGATCATTAGCAAAGCTTACCTGAGAGCCGGGTGGTGCAGATGATCCTGAGGAAGATGTCTGAGGGTTTATTGTTAGAACAAATGATTTTTCTGCTACACTGCCTTCAGTATCTATTACAAAAAATCTGAGGTTATAACTTCCTGCCTGACCTGTCGCTACTGTTCCTGACAAGATAGGAGAACTGCACTGCTTCCAATCTGCTCCAGTGTTAACAGATCCATCTACATTTAAACAGTTTGTAGATGCCGTTAGAGTACCTCCACAACTAATAGAAACTCCTGAGGGTAAACTTCCCTGAAAACACCATTTATAGTCTGGGTTTGTATCCGGATCGCTCCCGTCTGTAAATGGTATTCCACCTTCGGCAAAAATAGCTGCGTTGTATGAACTGTTTTCATATCCGTATGGAAGTTCATTATTCAGTATCGAAAGCCTGCTTTCACATCTTATTTTTGTCTGAAGTTCTCCAAGGGTTATCCACTTTACTATGTCATCATACCTTTCAGGTCTGTTCATATCAGATGGAAAGTTATCCACATTGTCTATCCCGTAATCATACACATTTATTACAGTGGGCGTACTGAGCAGGATTGTATGATCTTCAGTATGGGTGTTTCCATCACCGGTTTGAATATTATTGTTAAGAGAACCACTAACTAATAGAAAAGCTACATTTTTTATATCTATTGGTGAAGAACAAGCAGTATCACCGCATATTCTAACTGTTAGATTTGTATTTTTCTTTCTGCAAATAAGTTTAGAACTGGATGTTAAATCCTGATCTACAAAGTATTTGATCTTTTTTCCAAATGTATCCATAGGATTTCTTACTACACTTTTAAACTCAATATCGTTAGATGGAAGTCTCAATGCTGAACCTGAATAAGAAATTAACGAATCTGCAGCCGCATTAATAATTTCCTTTGTTGTATTAATTTTAGCCCTTTTAACAAGTATCCCAAGTACTGTAATTCCTAATCCTGCTAAAAGTCCTATTATAATAAGCACCATAGCAAGCTCTATAAGGGTAAAACCCTTTTTATTCATAACTTCCTCCTAACAGTTTGATCCTTTCTTGAACTATTTTCTTGAGGTTATTATCGGAAAATGGGATTTTGTTTATATGTTTGTAAACTTGAACTGCTTTTTCTGGCAGATCTTTCATCTCAAGTATTCTTGCATATGCATAGGCTATGTACGGATCGTAAGGATTTTTTTCAAAAGCTTTTTTATAGTAAATATAAGCCTTTTCTATATTTCCTGACTTCTCTTCAAGAATTCCTTTTGTGTAGCTTAAGTATCCTGTTCTGTCTTCTGTTTTGTTTTTTAAAAATTTCTTAACAAGATTTATTTCTCCGTTTTCTATTAAAAAAATAAGTATCTGGGATAAGTATCTGGCGTCTCTTATTTTTTTTAGATTTGTAAGAGCTTTTTTCTTTTCTCCTGTATATATTTGTAGGATTAATATATTTTTCATTAATTTTTCTGAAGGGTTTATACTGTAAGCCTTCTTGTAGTAAAAAAGGCTTTTTGTGTAATTTAGTTTTTCAAGATATTGATTTCCAAGGGATATATATGTGGAATACATGTAAGAAGAGGAATTTTTAGATTTTTTTGTTATTTCCTGTTCTGATCTTTTCATCTTTCGTTCTGAAATTTTTGTCTCCTGAATTTTCTCAGGTTTTTGTATATCCTTTTGTTGAGGTTTTGCCAAAATCTTTTCATTCTGGTGGTTGTTTATCTCATTTTTATCTTCTTTAGATTTGACTGCAACTTCAGGTATCTGTTCTGTTAATTTCTGATTTTCCTTTTTTATCTCAGACAAAATGTTTTGTTCTTCTTGAAGGAGTTTTTCTTGATAAACATAAAGAAAAATGGTTAATGCCGATAAAACAAAAATAAATGTAAGGAGTATTAGTACTGTTTTACTGTCTTTTTTCTTATTTTTTTTCAGATTTGGAGGAACAGGTTTTCCTTTCTTCCCTCCTTTCATTTTATTAAGAGTATCAATCAATAGGCTCATTTTTTACCTCAGTGAACCTTAATAATGTGGGGTGTCAAAAATATAATCAGTTCTTTTTTTTGTTTTAGGTATTCCTCCTTTCTAAACAGTATTCCCAGACCGGGGATGTCCCCTAATCCGGGAACTTTACTGACTATTTTTCTTTTTTCTGTTCCTATAAGCCCCCCTATTATAATAAGATCACCATCTTTTACTTTTACGATTGTTCCTGCCTCTTTTATGTTAAGTACAGGTGCTTCTGCAACAACCTGATTGTTGTCAACAAGCTGTCTCAAATCCTCTATCTTAGTTGAAACAGGGACAATATTCATCATTATCTCTCCATCTTCTATATAGGGGGTAACTCCCAGTAATACACCATCAAGTACGTTTGTTCTGTAATAAGACACCTGTTGAGTTGTTGCTGTTCCTGTTACGGTGCTGACCTGTTTTTCCCAGAAGGGTACGATAATTCCTGAGGAAATCAGAGCTGTCTGACCGTTGAGTACCCTAATTCTTGGATTTGATAAGGTTTCTATCTTTCCGGTTTTTTCAAGTGCGTTTAAGATCGATTGAAAGTCTGCTCCTGTTACTAAAATCTGGCCGTAGCTTGTTCCTAAGGCTAATGTCTGGGAAAGTCTGACCGATGCACCTGTGCCGATAAAGTCTCTCATAAGAAGGTTCCAGTCCACCCCGTATCTGAACTCTTTGCTCAGGGTGACCTCAATTATTTTAGCCTCTATTAGAACCTGTTTTTTGACCTCTTTTTTTAATTTCTTGATAAGATCCTCAACTTTTTTCATTTTGTCTTTTGTTGCAGTAACTATAAGAATCCCTGCAAATTTGTTAAGGGTAAAGCTGTTAGGATTTTTTTCCTGAGTGTTATTATTTTCTACGGAAAGAATTTTTTTAAGGGAATCCTCAAGCTGCTTGTAATACTCGTTTATATCGTTAGGGTTTTCGTACTTTAATGAAAAATCCCCCTTCAGGTTTGCAACAGAAGGAGATGTTCCTGTTGTTCCGGTAGTCCCTCCTGAATAACCTCCTGTTGTTCCTGAACTTCCCAGAACATCACCACCAAGATCAGCTTTGTATTTTGATTTTGAGTGAACGTATGGCAGATGAAAAACTTTTGTTTTTGTTGCTTTTATGTAGATCACATTTCCTTTGATTTCGTAATAGACACCTGCCAGATCTGTTATTATCTCAAGGGCGGTTTTAACTGGAGTGTTGTTGAAGTTTGCTGTAACCGGAATTTCCGGATTAACGTCAGAAGATATGGCGATGTTCAGTCCTGCATCTTTTGCAACAGCGTAAAGGACTGTTTTTAACGGGGCGTTATCTGCACTAAAAGTAAAAAATCTGTTTTCAAGGGGTGAAATTTTTTCTACAGGTGGTTTAATTATAAGGGGTGGTGGTTGATTTTTCTTGATAACTTTGTAGTTATTTTCCTTCTCAGGTTCTTTTTTTATCTCTACAGTTTTTTCCGTTTTATCAGCAACATATCCACAACTTACAGCAAAACCCAAAAGAAAAATAATCAATAATCGTAAAATTTTATCCATCGCTCACCCCACTTTCCTTTTAATAAAACGCCTTCTTTTGAAATTTTAATGATTCTTTCTTCAGGGGAAATTCTGTCTCCCTCACTGTATAACTTTCCATTTATTATCGTATAACGGTTTGTCCCGATATAAATAAAGCTTACCTTATAAAATGGAGGAGGTTTCTGAGGAGTTTTTATTTTTTCAACGGTTTTGACTGTGTAAGGTCTGACATTAAGAACCGTTTGAAGAAGTTCTAAGTTTAATTCTTTCTCTCTTTTTTCTGAAAATTCAATATCAATAATCTCTGGATAATAATTTAAAATACTTCCCCATTGTTCAATAACTTTCTGTTTTATAAATCCGTTAAAAAGAATAAATATAAACACTCCTAAAATCAGCGGAGAAACCAGAACTGTAATCTCTTTATTTCCGATTTTTCTTATAAAATCCATCTATTTTCCCTTTAAGAACGGTTGTATTAGCTGAACTTCTAAATAAACTTTCGTCCCTTCGTTAAGGTTTTCAATCCTGAATTTTTTTATCATAACTATAGGCGAGACTTCATCTTTTAGATTTAACAACAGAGAAAAAAGGTCTTCAGGAGTATTGGGGTAGTAATCAAATCCGAGTAAAATGGAGTAATAACCGTCTTCTTTTTTTATATCATCTTTTATTGAAGCATCGTATAGTTTTATAAAATTATCTGCTTTACTTAAAATAAGTTGGAGTGATTCTTCTTCTTTATAGATTTTTATATTTTTTTTCTCTATAAAGTCAATCAGCCGGTTTAGTTTGCGTTCAATGTCCGTTATTTTTATATTTTTTTTCTGTAGGTCATCAATTTTTTGAGAAAGACGTTGATCAACCTCACTTAAAGCGAAATAAAAACTCAAAAGGAATACGAATAATATCAGTCCCGTGGCATAAAGCACAAAATATTTATCTATCTTCATGGATTTCCCTTTCTATTCTCAGATTAATCCTTAACGAGAGATTTTCTTTATCTTCCTGAATGTTTTTTTGGATATTTTTATACCTTCTTAAGATTTCATTTATCTTTAGTTTAAAGCTAAGCATATCACTCAGGCTGCTAAAATTCTGCTCCGAAAAAATCTGTATGATCTGTCTGTTATCCTTATTTTCTATGGTTATCATTTTTTCATTAAGAACTTCAAAAATTGATGGCATCTGATCAAAAACAAAAACAGGATTTAGATCTTCTGACTTTTCAAACTTTTTTATGTAATTTATAAAATAACCAAGCTCATCTTTGCTGATTTTTTTATTTATAAATGATATTTTTTTCTGAATAGCCTTTTTCAAATCAGAAAGCTGGTTTTCTTTTTCTTTTATACCTGCGTAAACTGTAAAAATCCCTATAGATAGCAATATAATAAGAAATATTGAGAATAAAGACAAAAATTTTGATATACCTTTAAGTGCTTTTTCCTTTTTTATTATAGAAGGTGTAAAATCAAAATTTTTATTGAGCAATGCTGTACCTACAGGTATTAGATATTCCATAAAGTCTTCCTGGGAGATACCCGAAATGAAAGTTTCCACAGAAGGTATTTTAATTTTTAGATTTGTTAATTTTTCGCAAAGTTTAAGTAATTGAGGGTCTGATGCAGCTTTTCCTGAAATAACTATACTTTCCACATTTATCCTTTTGGTTTGGACTGTAAAAACATAAGTCATATTAAAGTTTTCATAATATATATTTGTTAGATCTTTCAATTCTGTTATCTCAGGTAAAGGTATTGATCTAACATATAATATGTCATCTCCCTTTGAAACTGTAATCAGAGCTTTTTCTGTATCCCCATAGAAATGGAAACAGGTTTTGTTTCCACAGATCTTTTTTGAAATAGGGGCAAGTGAAAAAATATCAACTGTGAAAAGCTCTATATTGTAAGGATTTTCATTCACTAAGTCTATAGTTTCAAAAAATTTATCTGTTGGTATTCCGTAAACATCAAATAAAGTCTCGTTTTCTGAAATTCTTTCCTTTTTTAAAATAACAAATGAGTAATTTTTTCCCTCTTCTAATAGGGCTGACATCCTTGATTTTAAGAGGATCTGTACTGTCTCTTCATCATCTATTTCTGGAAGAACAATACTTGAATAAATGATGTCAGGGAAAAAAATAGAGACACGAAGTTTTGATGATTTTTTATCAAAAGAAAAAAAGCTTAGTTTTTCTTTAAGGTGGACTGTTAGTCCTTTTCTTATATTTTTGCCTATTTCCACCGAATAGATTTTCATGATTATTTCATTTTACCAGCATAGTATAAAAATTATGAATTTTTTAATTTAGTTAACGATAATAAATTATCGTAAAGGTGAAATAAATACTTAAAGGAGGATAATCATGAAAAAGAACCAGAAGGGTTTCACATTGGTTGAGCTTGCTATAGTTCTTGTTATCATTGGTATTATTTTAGGTGCAGTGTTGAAGGGACAAGAACTTATAAAAAACGCAAAAGAAAAAAGACTTTACAATACGTATAGAGAGATAATAGCTGCGGTTAATACATACCTTGATAGGTACAACGCTCTTCCTGGAGATGATCCAAAGGCTGGAACAAGGTGGAGTGGACAGCCCAACGGAAATGGAAATGGACAGATCGCCGGATTTAACTTTGCCTGTACCAACACCACAAACCAGGAAACATGCTATCTTTGGCAACATCTAAGAGTTTCAGGAATAATAAATGGAAATCCCAGCGACAGAACAAATCCTAATCATCCATTTGGTGGAAAAGTGGCTATAGGTTGGACTACTTATAACGGTATAACAGATCACTGGATAGGATTTCAAAATGTTCCAGAAGAGATAGCCCTTTCCATAGATGAAAAATATGATGATGGTGTATACAATACAGGTTCTATAATATCAAGCGGAAGTACTGATTATAATTTAAGTGATACTGCAGATGAAATAAGAGATCTTCGTTTTAAAGGATTTTAATTAAAAAAATGGAAAGAAAACCTTTAGGCCAGCTCCTAAAGGAGCTTGGCTATATCACAGAAGAGCAGATTACTGTTGCTCTTGAGGTTCAGAGAATTAAAGGAGGGCTTTTCGGAGAAATTCTCCAACAGCTCTCCTTTGTTTCCCCGAGAGAAGTTGCTGAGGCAATTGCTAACCAGTCAGGAAAACCTTTTATTGATCTTTCCCAGTATCCACCTTCAAAAGATGCCCTTAAACTTATAGACAAAAATATGGCAAAACAATTTCAAGTTGTACCATTTAGTATAGAAAATAATAAACTTTTTCTTGCGATGTCTAATCCATATGATCTAAACGCCATTGATATTGTTAAAAGAAGAACAAACCTTGAGATACAGATTTATGTCGCTGATACAGAAACATTATTAAAAACAATAGAGATTCAGTACTTTCTCCTTGAGAGACCTATTGATCAGGAGATAAAACAGATCATAGAAAGATCAAGGACAGGTGGAGCTGACATACCGAAGTTTGTTGAGCTTATAATAAACAACGCCATAATAGAGAGGGCAACAGATATACATATCTCCCCTGAAGACCTTGCCTCACACATCTTTTTCAGAATAGATGGAATAATGAGGCATTATTATGCTTTTCCAAAAGAGATACATTCTCCTATCGTTTCAAGAATAAAGGTTCTTGCAGGTATGGATATAGCCGAACAGAGACTTCCTCAGGACGGCTCTTTTTCCCATGAGTTTTTTAATGAAACCTACGATATGAGGGTTTCATCAATACCTACAGCCTACGGTGAAAATGTAGTTATAAGGGTTTTATCCAAAAATCTTTCCCTTTTTAATCTGAGATCACTGGGCTTTGAGGAGGAAATACTAAAAAAATTAGAAGAAGAGTTTTTAAAGCCACAGGGTATAGTCCTTGTTACAGGTCCTACAGGATCAGGTAAAACTACCACTCTTTATGCTGCACTCAGAAGGATAAACGCCCTTAGAAGAAATATCCTTACTGTGGAAGATCCTATTGAGTATAAATTTCCCTTTATAAAACAGACACAGGTAAATGAAAAGGCAGGGTACACATTTGCAAGGGCTATAAGACACTTTTTAAGGCAAGATCCTGATGTTATCCTTGTAGGTGAAATAAGGGATGAGGAAACTGCCGAGATGGCAATGAGAGCATCCATTACAGGTCATTTAGTTTTATCCACATTGCATACAAATGATTCTGTAAGTGCTATTCCAAGACTGATAGATATGAAAATAAAAGATTATATGGTTGCTTCCGGAGTTTCTGCAATAACAGCCCAGAGATTGGTAAGAAAAATCTGTCCTTTCTGTAAACAGGAGAGAATAGTCTCCGGCAAGGATTTACTTGATTTTGGGTTTGAAGAAGAACAGATAAAAAAATTTGGAAAAATAGAAAAAATAGAAGATCAGACAAAGATCTACTATGGTAAAGGGTGTGAGCATTGTAAAGAAACAGGGTATCTTGGGAGAACAGTAATAGCTGAACTTCTTAAGATAGATCACGAAATAGCTGATCTTATTGTAAAAGGTTCAACCCCCCTTTCAATTATGGAAAAAGCAAAACAAAAAGGTATGTGGACTTTAAAAGAGGATGGTCTTATCAAGATAATAAAAGGGATAACAACCCCTGAAGAAGTTAAAAGGGTAGCAGGCTGATGAATTTTTACCTGATAGAGGCTATAAATAGAGAAGGAAAAAAACAAAAGAAAATACTTGAGGTAGATGTAGAGGAGGAACTTTTTCGTTTTCTGGAATTTTCCGGCCTCATACCTCTCAAAGTTAAAAAAGTCCCTTCATTTTACAGATACCTTAACATAAAAAAGTATTTTTACAGAATAAAGAGACAGGAAATCATAGAAACCCTTGAAAACCTTCATATTATAGTAAAATCGGGAATTCCTATTACAAACGGTCTTATTGATATAGCAGAAGATACAGATAACCCGTCTTTAAAAGATATGCTTACAGATATAGCTTATCGTCTTCAAATGGGCTACACATTATCCAGAGCTTTTGAACATTATCAAGAAACCTTTTCACCCATAGTTGTTTCCCTAATAAAAATTGGTGAAGAGACAGGTTCTTTAGATAAAACTCTGAAGGATGCTTCGGAACATCTGAAAAAGATTGAGGATATAAAATCTAAAACAAAGCAGGCTCTAATTTATCCTACATTTGCATTTTTTAGTGTGTTCGGTGCGATGATCTTCTGGCTAATTTATGTATTGCCAAAAATAATTGATGCATTTAAAGATTTTAATATTAAACTACCTTTAACAACTATTTTTATAATGAATGTTTCTGATTTTACGAGGAAGTATTTTCTTGCTGTAGGTATTTTTGTTTTAATTTTAATTTTTTTAACAGGTTTAATTAGAAAGAAAAGTGATAGATTTAGATATGAAACAGATAAAGTTTTACTGAGACTTCCAGTTTTTGGATCTATAATAATGAACTTTAATTACGCCTTTTTCGCAGAATATATAAGGCTTATGCTGTCATCAGGGGTTCCTCTATATCAGGCTCTTAACATAATGGAATCTTCTATAAAAAATATGGTATTTAAGACGGCTATTAAGAATACAAGGGAAAAAATAGAAAGGGGAAAGTCTTTTTCAGAATCCCTAAAGGAAGAAGGGGTTTTCTCCCCAATCATCATAAGAATGATAGCAATAGGTGAACAGGCAGGAAGACTTGACGAACAGCTAAACTATATATCAAATTACTATTACAACAAGGTTGATTATCTGTCCCAGAACATAGCCAAGATGATAGAACCTATTGTGATAGGTATCGTAGGAGGGTTTATGCTAATAATAATGCTGGGTCTTGTTGGTCCTATTTATGATCTCATCGCTGAAGTTTCAAAGATGTAGTTATGGGAAAAAAGATAGGTCTTGCCCTTTCAGGAGGAGCTGTTAGAGGTGCAGCACATATAGGAGTTCTTAAGGCACTTGAAGAGTTTGATCTAAAGCCTTCTATCCTTTCAGGATCAAGTGCAGGATCTATAGTATCTGTATTTTATGGAGCAGGTTATACAGCCAAGGAAATAGAAGAAATTTTATTAAAAACAAACTTCCTTTCTTACCTTAAACCTTCTTTAGATTTTACATCCCTTTTTACTCTGGAAAAGTTAGACAGTTTTTTTAAAAAATATATAGATACGGAAGATCTCTCACACCTGAAAATACCTGTTTTTGTTTGTGCAACAAATATTAATCTTGGTGTTCCTGAATACTTTAGCTCAGGAAATATATATAAAACTGTTTCTGCTTCATGTGCCTTACCTTTTATATTTAAGCCTGTCAAATTAGGAGATTATATTTATATAGATGGTGGAGTTATGGATAATTTACCTGTTGAACCTCTTCTTGGGAAGGTTGATCTTATAATAGGATCAGAAGTAAATCCATTAGGTGAAGAGAAGAGTCTGAACAATCCATTTAGCATTTTATTGAGGAGCTTCTATCTTGCTGTAAGGTCAAATGTTGAGGCAAGAAAAAAATACTGCGATATTTTTATCCAGCCTCCTGAGCTAATAAGTATAGGACTTTTCTCAACATGGAAAATTAAAGAGGCTGTAGAGATAGGGTATAAATACTCTAAAAAAATCATACAGGAATTAATTTTATAACAAGGTCTCCCCTTTTCCCTGTGGTGTCCCTATATCCTCTGTTTTTTATTCTTATCTTAACAGGTTTTTCACTGGGCTCTACAGGAAGTCTTAATCTATTTCCCTCAATATCTGCAATACTTATAAATCCTCCTTCTGCAAGGGTTTCCTTTTTTATTTTGATCTCTGCTGTAAGATCAAGTTTTTTAAGTCTGAACTTTCCATTTTTTATTTTTATCTTCAGAATGAGATCCCCAGATTTTCCCCCGTTTATTCCTTCGTTTCCTCCACCTTCAACGACCACACTCTGTCCATCTAAAACCCCTGCCGGTATCTTAATATTTTTTTTCTCAAGCTTTAGCGTTCTTCCTGAACCTCTGCAGACAGGACAGGGATTTTTTATTACAAAACCCCTGCCGAAACACTCAAAACAGGGGATCTCAATAAAAGCCTTTTTTACCCTGCCTGATCCTCTGCATTTTTGACATTCTGTGATCCTTGAAAGAGAGGTTATGCCTCTGCCTGCACATTTTTCACATCTTACTTTTCTTTTGTATTTGATTGTTTTTACAGTTCCAAAATAACCCTCTTCCACAGAAAGGTTTATCTTTATTGTAATCTTTTCTCCAGATACAGGTTTTGTATGAAATCCTAAGAAATCGGCAAGAATATCCCCTACTACTCTGCTGAAATCTTTTTTTTCAAAATTTTTGAGTGCTTTGTCATATTTCTTTCTTTTCTCAGGATCAATTAATGTGTTATAAGCATGAGTAATCTGTTTAAATATTTCTTGATGGTCTGAGTTTAAGTCAGGGTGGAACTGTTTTGCTTTTTTTCTGAACGCCTTTTTTATTTCTTCAGGGGTGGCATTCTTGCCAACCCCAAGTATTTTATAAAGATCCATCAGGTAATTTCTTCTCTCTCCTCTGGAGGAATTGCTACTATTACCTTTGCAGGTCTTATAGTTCTCCCTCGAAACTTATAGCCTGTCTGAATAACTTTTATTATTTCGTTTGGTTCATGTTCTTTTGAGATCACCGTTTCAACAGCCTCATGTTCAAGTGGATTAAAGCCTGATGATGTATCTATCTTTTCTATTCCATGCTCCTGCAAAAAACTATAAAGCTGGTAATGTATCATCTGTATGCCTTTCATCAGTGCATTTATATCTGTTGTTTTTTGTGCACTTTCAAGGGCTTTTTCAAAGTTATCTATTATCTCCATAAAGCCTTTAGCAAGCCTTAAAGCTCCTTCTTCTTTTGCTTCCTCTTTTTCTTTTCTCATTCTAACTTTGTAATCCTCAAACTCTTTCTGGAGGGATTGATAAAGCATACTGAGCCTTTTAGCCGCTTCTTCTGTTTTTTTGAGTTTTTCTTTTAACTGATTTATCTCCTGAGAAAGTATTTTGTTTTGTTCTAAACATTCTTCAATGGAAACTTCCTTTTCTTCCCTCTCTTCCTGCTTTTTTTCCTTTTCTTCCATTTATTCTACTCCTCCGTTTTTTTTATAATTTCTTCAAATATAGCCTTATTTCAAGCTCAAAGGAAGATTTCTTCACCGTAGGCGGTAAGATCTATAAACTCATCTGCTATCTCAATAAGTTCTTTTGCTGCTGTCTGCTTAAATGCTGCTATTTCTACTTTAACACCTTTTGTGTGCAGGTACCGAACAAGATCAACAAAATCCCCATCTCCACTTGCAAGAATAGCAACATCTATTTTTTCTGCCAGAGATATAGCATCCATCGCAATTCCCATATCCCAGTCAGCTTTAACGGTAGTCCACAGATTTCCATTTTCATCAAGTCTTTTAAAAATTTTTGGCTCTTTTACCCTGACCTGATAACCGATATGTTTCAAAGTGTTAATAAATCCTTTTTGATCTACTCCTTGTAGCTTTACAAGATATGCTATAGCTCTTATTAATATCCTGTCTGACACCACTTTGTAAAGGATGCTCTCAAAGTTTACCTTTCTATTAAAAGCGTCCCTTGCTGAATAATAAAGATTTTGTATATCTACAAAGACAGCAACCCTCTGGTTATTATATAACCTTTTGTTTTTTTCTTGATTGTACATATTCTCTCCCAAAAATTTAATGTAGAATTATATTATAAGATCATTAACGGAGGTAAAAAATGTCAAAGTCCGCAGTAAGGGCACAAAGATTTATGATGGGAACTCTTCTTTTGATAGCTATGATTTTGCTGAATGTTGGGCAAGATTGGGGTAAGTATATTGTTTACTTTATAATATTTATGCTTTATCTTTCAGCTTTTACAGGTTTTTGTCCATCAGATGCTATTTTTGAGAAGTTATTTGGAAAAAGGCAGACAACTTAAATGAAATTTTTGCATCTTTCTGATACCCATCTTGGGTATCACCAGTATGGTTTACAGGAAAGGGCCGCAGATTTTTTTGATGTTTTCAATGAAGCTGTTGATTTTGCCTTAGAGAAAAAAGTTGATTTTATTATACATACAGGGGATTTTTTTCATTCATCACGACCTTCAAATCAGATTATTCTTCAAGGAATGGAAATACTGAAAAGATTGAAGGATGCAAAAATACCAGTATTTGTAATATCAGGAAATCATGATAGGGGAAGTCATGTAAGAGATGTATCTCCCTTAAAAATACTTCAACCTTTAGGGCTTAACCTGATAGATTCGGGAGTCTTAGAATATGAAGGTATATTTATTGGTGGATTAAAATACATATCAAAAGCTGGTTTAAAACAATTGGATTTTAGAGAGGTTCTTGAAAAATTTCTTGAAAAAATGGACGAAGGGTTTAAAATACTTATGCTACATCAGGAATTTCAACCTTTTTTTCCAGACTCAAAACTGAACATGTTTTCAGACCTGCCAGAAGGCTTTGATTATGTTGGTATAGGTCATTACCATGTCGCCCAGCCTCCCTCTTTAATAAATGGAGCTACCGTTGTTTACCCAGGATCAACAGAGTTTACAGCTTACAACGAAAAAGAGGAAGAAAAGGGAAAAGGGTTTTATATCATAGAAGTAGATAATAAAGAGTTGCGAACAAAATTTATTAAATTTCAAAGAAGAAGACCTTTTCTTTTTTACAGGTTTAATGAAGAAAACAGTGAACAAATTCTTAAAAAAATAAAAGATGATCTTGAGAGAGGTCAGTATGTTAAAAAACCTGTTTTGATTTTAAAGGGTACAGTAAAGGATCTCAGCTATTCTGATATTAGACATTTAATGAAGAACGAAGGTATAACTGAAGAGAAATTCTTACACATGCAGGTAAACCTTGCAAAAGATCAGGTTGAAAATTCCCCAGAGCACACAATAATAGAACTTGAAGATAATCTGATAAAAAAAGAACTTCAAAAACTGATTGGAGACAAAGATCTTTCGGAAAAGGTAATAGAGCTTATAGACCATTTAAAAACAATTGAAAATACAGATGAGGTAAAAAAACTCCTTAGGGAGAACCCTGAAATTCTGGATTTTTAGGAGAGTGTTTTGGAATATAGAAATCTTGGCAACTCAGGTCTTAAAGTCTCAGTTATATGTCTTGGTGCGATGACATTTACAGAAAAGGGATGGAGAACTGCTGGAAGTATGAGTTTTTCGGAAATAAAAAAGGTTGTTGATTATGCTATTGACAGCGGTATTAACTTTTTTGATACTGCAGATATTTACGGGTTTGGTGAGTCAGAAAGTCTTCTGGGAAAGGCTTTAGGAAACAAAAAGAATGATGTTATTATCGCAACGAAAGTAAGGGGTGTTATGGACGAAAAAGATCCAAACAGCAGGGGACTGTCAAGATACCATATATTCAGATCTATAGATCAGTCTTTAAAAAGGTTAGGTAGGGATTATATAGATCTTTATCAGCTCCACTGGTGGGACAACCACACCCCTATAGAGGAAACCCTTGAGGCTCTGAATGATCTTGTCAGGATAGGTAAAGTAAGGTATGTGGGGATTTCTGATTTTGCCGGCTGGCAGATAGCAAGATCTGTATCAATTCAGGAGATGAAAAACTACTCAAGATTTATTTCAGCCCAGATGTATTACTCCCTTCTTGGAAGGGATATAGAGTTTGAGGTTGTCCCTGCATGCGAGGCTCTGGGACTTGGAATTCTTGCATGGAGCCCCCTTGCAGGAGGTTTTCTGACGGGGAAATACTCAAAAAACAGTCCGTATCCTGAAGACAGTAGATACTCAAGAATGGAAAAACCTTTTTTAAGGTTTGATCTTAACGAGGCTTTCTCTTTAGTTGAGGGGATAAAAAAGATAGGAAAAAAGTATAACGCTACTGTATCTCAGGTTGCACTTAACTGGGTTAGATCAAAAGAGTATGTAAGCTCAATTATAATAGGGGTAAGAAGCATAGAACAGATAAAGGACAATGTTGGATGTGTAGATTGGAGTTTGTCTAAAGAAGATGTCGGACACCTTGATGAGATAACAATACCTAAAAAACCTTACCCTCAATGGTTTCTTGATTTATTTGCAGATCTGTAGGTAGTCTGATGTACACCTGGGATAAGATTTTTTCACAGATAAAAAAATATAGAAGGGAGCTGTTTTTAGGACACCTTTTTGCTGTTCTTGCTACAGCTGTAAGTATACCCACCCCCCTTTTTCTTCCTCTCCTTGTTGATGAGGTTCTTCTTAATAAGCCGGGCATATTTGTTCACACATACCAGAAATTTTTTGGTGAGGGAAATCCTGTTACCTATACATTAACAGCCCTTATCATCGTTATTGTGATGAGGCTTTTGTTTTTTATATTTAATGCACTTCAGTCAAAAATATTCACAAAAATTTCCAAAAGCATAACCTACATTATAAGGGAAGACCTTCTCAAGCATCTGAAAGATGTCTCGATGTCCGAGTTTGAGACTGTTGGGGGAGGTGCGATAACATCAAAGCTTGTTACAGACATTAACACAATAGATGACTTTATAGGGAAGACTGTAAGCAGGTTTATAATTTCTGTTCTTACTATTATTGGTGTTGCCTTCGTGCTGATAATGATAAACTGGAAGCTGGGACTTTTGATAGTTTTTTTAAACCCTGTGGTTATATATTTCACAACAGTAGTAGGAAGAAAAATAGGAAAGCTGAAGGCTATTGAAAACAAGGCAGTTGAGAGTTTTCAGGAAAAGCTTACAGAGACCCTTGATCTTTTCTGGCAGATAAGGGCAAGCAACAGAGAAGGATCATTTATAAACTCTGTGCTTGAGAAGGCAAAAGAGCTAAGAAAAACATCTATAGAGTACGGGTGGAAAAGCGATGCAGCTGCCAGACTGTCTATGCTTGTTTTTCTCGCAGGATATGAGATTTTTAGAGCCGTAAGCATACTTTTTGTTGCATACTCAGATCTAACTATCGGTCTAATGCTTGCCATATTTGGCTACCTGTGGGTGATGATGACCCCTGTTCAGGAACTGCTCGGCATTCAGTACGCATTCCACTCAGGGGATGCTGCATTAAAAAGAATAAATGAAATTTTCCAGATGAAAAAAGAGCCCAAATATCCCCATGTATTAAATCCTTTTAAGAATAAAGAAACATGTTCAATAAAATTAAAAGATGTTTATTTTTCTTACGATGGGATTAATTACATTCTTCAGGGGATAAACATATCTGCTGAAAAAGGAAAAAAAGTTGCCGTAGTAGGAGCGAGTGGTAGCGGAAAAACGACCCTTGCCCACATTATGGTAGGGTTCTATCCAGTGGACAAAGGGGATATCCTGTATGATGGTATATCTGTTAAGGAAATAGGACTTGATGTCGTCAGGGAAAATGTTTCTCTGGTTCTTCAAAACCCTATGATGTTTAATGATACAGTTAGATTTAACCTGACTATGGGCAGGGATATTCCTGAAACAAAAATATGGGAAGCACTTGAGATAGCCCAGATGAAAGACGTTGTGGAAAATATGCCCCAAAAATTAGAAACCCTTATAGGGAAAAACGGCATAAGACTTTCAGGAGGGCAGAGACAGAGGCTTGCCATAGCAAGGATGATACTTCAGGATCCCAAAATAGTTATACTTGACGAATCAACTTCAGCCCTTGACACACATACAGAGTACAGGCTCTTTAAGGCTCTCCAGAAATACCTTGAGAACAAAACAACCGTAATAATAGCCCACAGATTAAGCACAGTTCAGCAGGCAGATTATATATATGTGTTAGACAGGGGAAAAGTGGTAGAAGAAGGAACCCATCAGGAGCTTATAGAAAAAGAAGGTCTGTACAACAGCTTCATGAGAAAACATTTTATGCTTTAATTCTACCTTTTTTGTCCGATAAAAATTATAAATTAATAACTGAGGGGGTTATTTGGTGAATTTTTTTAAGAATATGTCAATAAAAACAAAAGTTTATCTTCTTGCTATAATTCCCTTGATTACTACACTTATATATGCCCTTTTTTTTCTTGTTGAGGATTACAGAAAGTATAAGGAAAACTCATTTCTTGAAAAAGATGTTATACTGTCAACAAAAATTTCAGCCCTCGTTCATGAACTACAAAAAGAAAGGGGAGCAACCGCAGGTTTTTTAGGAAGTAAAGGAAATAAATTTAAGGATGAGCTTTCTAAACAAAGACGATTAACAGATGATAAACTATCCCAGTTTAGATCAGAACTCCAAAAAATTGATACAAACAGATACCCTGAAGAGATAAGATCCCACCTAAAAGAAATAGAGGCATTACTTTCAGAGCTTAGTGAAATAAGATCAAAGGTTGACTCTTTATCTATTCCATTAAATAAATCTTTAAAATATTACACAGGTCTTAACAATAAACTTATTTCTATCATAGGTTCTTTTTCAAAATTTAGCTCAAATGCAGAGGTTACAAAAGAACTGTTAGCCTATGTAAATTTTCTTCTTGCAAAAGAAAAGATGGGAATCGAAAGAGCTGTACTTTCAGCTGTTTTTGCAAGAAACAGTTTTACACCCGATCTATACAGGAAATTTATATCTCTTCTAAGTCAGCAGGAGGCTTTTTTTACTTCATTCAGAATGACAGCTCCGGATCAATTTATACAAATATTCAAAAGATATTTTAAAGGGACGTCTGTATCTGAGGTTGAAAAAATGGAGAAGATCGCTCTTGAGATGGCAGAAAAAGGGGATTTTAATATTGATCCAACATACTGGTTCAAAACGATGACCCAAAAAATAAATATTCTGAAAGATATTGAGGATGCATTTTCTGATCTTCTGGTAAAAAATATAAGGAAACTAAAATCTGATGCTTTTAAAAAGTTCCTTGCAATGTCAATCTTCACTTTTGTTGTTATTCTTTTTATTCTTTTTATCAGTTATGTTATCAGTAAATCTATAAGTAATACGGTGAGCCTTATAGAAAGAGAGCTTAGACGTATGGCAGATAATAAAGATTTTACCAAAAAACTTTATGTGGATACTAAAGATGAGATGAAGAATATAGTTGATTCTATAAACTACCTTGTTGAGGCATCGAGAGAGGCTATTGAACAAGCAAAAATATCCTCAAAGGAAAATACATCAATAGCAGCTGAACTTTCAGCAACTGTTTCAGAGATAGAAAAAAGAGTTGAAGAGGAGTCTGAGATCATCAGTAAGACAACTTCAAAAGCTACAGCTATGCAAAAGCCCCTTGAAAGTTCAGTAGCTAAACTTGATAAAACAAAAAACGAGATAATAACCGCAGGTAGACTTTTAATTCAAGTGAGGGACAAAATAGAAGAGCTTCTAAATACTGTTAAACAAAGTGCAGATGAAGAAGTCAAGATAGTAGAAGAGCTTGAAAAGCTAAAAGAATCAACAGATAGAACAAAAAATGTCCTTAAACTGATAGAAGATATTGCAAACCAGACAAACCTTCTTGCCCTTAATGCTGCCATAGAGGCAGCCAGGGCTGGAGAGGCAGGTAAAGGGTTTGCTGTTGTTGCTGATGAAGTAAGAAATTTAGCTGAAAAATCAAGAGAATATGTTGAGAATATCACAGAAACAATATCAGAACTCTTAAATGAGATAAATATTATATGTGAGAAAATTTCATCAAATGCAAAAACCGTAAAGGTGCTTGCGGAAGAATCACAAAATGTGGAGAAATCTGTTGAATCTATAACGGAGGCAATGGAAAAAACGGTAAGCAGATCTGAAGATGCCTCTGACTCTATAAAAGCTATAGTAAATGAGATAAGGGCATTAATTCTTGAGATAGAAAAGATTAATAAGATATCTTCTGCCAATACAAAAAGCATAGAAGAGATAGCAGATGCTATTGAACATCTGTACTCTATGACAGAAAACCTGAGCAAAATTCTTGAGGAGTTTAAAACATAATTGATTTAAACTCCCTCCGGTATAATATTATTCTATTATTCAGGCTGGAGGGATTATGGATCTAATTGAAAAACTGAATGATCAGCAGAGAGAGGCTGTTCTGCATTTTTCATCACCCCTGCTTGTTTTAGCAGGTGCCGGATCAGGAAAAACAAGAGTTATAACCCATAAAATAATCTACCTTGTTAATAATTTCTCTATTCCTGTTGACAGAATTCTGGCAATAACATTCACCAACAAGGCAGCATCAGAGATGAAAGAAAGGGTTGTAAAATCTCTAAATCTGAAAGAAGACCCCCAGTGGATAACAACTTTCCACAGCTTATGTGCAAAAATTCTAAGAATTGAGGCAGAGTATATAGGTTACGGGAGGGACTTTGTTATTTATGACGAGGAGGATTCAAAAAAGGTTATAAGAGATGTTGTAAAACAGCTGAATATAAATGATGAGGTGTATAAACCTGAAAAGATAAGGAATGTTATAAACCAGATAAAGCAGAACCTTGATGAGTCTATTATTGATTTTTACGCATTCACAATGCCCCATCTTCCTGAGATTTACAAAAGATACAGCCAGAGTTTAGCCCTGTCAAATGCGATGGATTTTGATGATCTTCTCCTAAATGTAGTAAAACTTTTCAAAGAAAACCCTGAGATACTAAAAAAATGGCAGTCAAAGTTTGATTATATACTTGTTGACGAGTATCAGGACACAAATCTTGTCCAGCATGAGATACTTAAGTTGATCGTTGGGAATAGGGACTGTATAACTGTTGTTGGAGACCCCCAGCAGTGCATATACACGTGGAGAGGAGCAAACCCTGAAAACATACTTGAGTTTGAGAAGGATTTTCCCGGAACAAAGATAATAAAGCTTGAAAGGAACTACAGATCTACCGAAAAAATCCTCTCCGTTGCCAACAGGGTAATATCAGGAGCAAAGGGAAGATGGAAAGAGAAGGTTCTCAGGTTGTGGACTGACAGAAAGGGAGGAGAGGATATATACCTGATAAGTTTAGAAACTGATAAAAAGGAGAGCGGGTTTATAACAAACAAAATAAAATCATTAACAAAGGATGAAGGTTATAGATTTGGTGATTTTGCTGTTTTAATCAGAATGTCGTATCTTTCAAGAAACATAGAGGAATCATTTGTAAGATCAGGAATACCATATCAGGTAATAGGAGGGTTAAAATTTTACGAAAGGGCGGAGATCAAAGATATCCTTGCATATCTTAGATTTGCACTTCAGCCCAGAGACACACAGGCTTTTAAAAGAATTATAAACCTTCCCCCAAGAGGAATAGGAGAAAAAACTATACAGAAAATACAGGGTTTTTATGAAACAGACTGGATTCAGGCTTTAACAGATGCTTACGAACAACTGCCGAAAAAATCAAAGCTTAGCCTTCAGGAATTTTTAGAGCTTGTTGAGTACATCAGAAAGTATGGAAATAAAAAGCCGTCCGAAACAGCCAAGTACATTGTTGATGTAATCAAATATGAAGACTACCTTGAAAGCAGATACAAAGACTGGGAAGACAGGGTGGCAAACATACATGAGCTTTTTAATGCCCTCAAAGAGGTGGAAAGATCAGGGAGGACATTCCTTGAGTTTTTGGAGGAAAGCTCACTTTCTCAGGCTCAGGACAACCTTGAAAACTCAGACACAGTAAAAATAATGACCGTACATGCAGCAAAAGGTTTAGAGTTTCCTGTTGTTTTCATAGCAGGTCTGGAAGATGGTATATTTCCAAGTGGAAGATCATTTGAAGACATAGAGCAGGCTGAGGAAGAAAGAAGGCTTTTTTATGTTGCAGTAACAAGGGCTAAAGAAAAAGTTTTTATGAGCTATGCAAGAAAAAGAGCATCTTTCAGCGGTCAACTTAATGAAACAAAACCGTCAAGGTTTTTAAAGGAGATAAAAAACGATCTGAAATTTCTTTCAGACAGGAAAAATGTGAGGAGCGGTAAACAGATATTCCCTTCAGAACATACAACCAAAGCATTTTCTTCAGGAACAGGCATAAGAACAGGACAGCTTGTGAAACATGAAACATTCGGGAAAGGAGTTGTTGTGTCCGTTAGCGGAAATAAAGCGACCGTTATATTTGAAAACTTCGGGCAGAAAACAATTTTAAAAGATTTTTTAAAATCTGTTTAAAGGGTGCACAGTTTTGATAGATCTATTTTTTCAAGGGGTATATCCCCTATAAGAACCCTTTTAAACCTTTCAAAACTTTCTGACTCATCTGTTATGAAGATTTTTCTTAGACCTGATCCGTTGAAACGGAGATTTTCCCTGTGGAGAAACTCGGCTATCGCCTGAGATGAATCAACTATTTTAAGATGTGGATAAATCTTTTTTATCGTTTTTTTTAATAAAGGGTAGTGGGTACAGCCTAAAATAAGAGTGTCTATTCCTTCAGCCACCAGATCATCAAGGTATTCCCTAACAACAAGCTCTGCTATCTGTCCTTCAATAATTCCCTCTTCAACAAGGGGAACAAATAAAGGACAGGGCTTTTGGTAAATTTGTACATTATTTTTTTCAAGGAGATTTTTGTAAGAACCACTTTTTATTGTAGCAGACGTTCCTATAACCCCTATTTTTTTATTTCTTGTAAATCTTATAGCCATTTCAACGCCTGGTTCAATAACCCCTATCACAGGTATATCAAGTATGTTTTTTAATGTATCAAGGGCAAAAGACGAGGCCGTATTACAGGCAACAATGAGAGCATCAATCCCGAAACTTTTAAGATAGTTTCCAGCCTCCACAGAATATCTGATAACAGTTTCCTTAGATTTATTCCCGTAAGGTACTCTTGCTGTATCACCAAGGTAGTATATATCAGCTTTTGGAAACTCCTTTGATATTTCCTTAAAAACTGTAAGACCTCCAATACCTGAGTCAAATATACCGATACTCATCTTTCTTCTTCCTTGTTTGAATAAACAACAGGGGCGTCCGACCACAGCCACTCAAGGTTGTAGTATTCCCTCAGCTCAGGGATGAAGATATTTACCATAATATCACCATAGTCAATGGCTATCCATCTTCCCTCGTTATATCCTTCAACATGGGAAGGTATTATTCCTTTTTCTTTCAGTCTGTGGGTTATTTCATCACAAATAGCTTTAGTGTGGACAGGTACATCACCTGAGATTATGATCATGTAGTCTGCTATAGGAGAAACCTTTCCTATCTCAAGGGCTACTATATCTTTTCCTTTTTTTTCCTCGGCGGTTTTTATTATTTCATTTACAACATCTCTTGTATCTATTTCTCAACCCTCCTTATCCAATTTTTTTAAAAGATTTTCCATCTCCTCTTTATACTCTGAATTAGGGTAATTTTTTAAAGCATGTTTCAGAATGGAAACCGCCCTGTTTTTACTATTTTGTATTCTCTCTTTCAATCTGTTTACATGATCTTCAAGAAGTTTTTTTCTGTTTATTAATACATTTTTCTTTTCTATATCTTTTTCTTCTTTAATCTTTTTTTCAAGTTTTTTTATTTTTTCTGTGTATTCCTCTATCTCGTCTTCATACTGCTTTCCAGAATTTGCCAGATTAAAAGCTATTTTATAGACAATAAAATCTTTTTTTATCTGCTCAGGATAATCATCATATACAAGGTTATAATAAACCGCAGCTGAGTAATATTTTCCTAAGTGTTCGTATAAATCTGCAATCTCAATGATGTGGGTTGCTTCCATTTTTTTTGCTTTAGCAATGATCTTTTTTGCCTTACTGACATATACACTTTCAGGATAGTTGTCTAAGATTTCCTCTGCCTTTTCTATAGCTTTCCGTACATATGTTAGATCCCTATCAGGAGAAGGAGAGATCTTCATGTAAGAATCTGCAAGTTTGTAAAGAACTTCTGGAACTTGAGGAGCTGTGGGAAATAAAGAAAGAAACTCTTCAAACTCAACAATCGCATCAATATAATTTTCTTCCATATAGTATATATTTCCCAGATAGTATCTTGCTTTCATTATGTCTGTTGTTGTCATGTTCTCTGCTTTATAAATGGCTTTCTTAAAGTACTCTTTCGCATCATCGTACTCACCCTTCTGGTAGAGTTTTAGAGCCTTGCTCATTACCTCTTCTTTTTTTATGGTTTTCTCGGCACATGAAAACAGTACTGTCCCTGCGAAAATTACAATCAGTATCCTTTTCATTCTTCTCTCTCTATAGAAAATTTATTTACCTGTTGATTTATATCAGAAATAATATCAACACTATCTTTAAGTTTCAATTCATTTATAAGTTCCTTTGTAGATTTATAGAATGATGGGTGTATTTTTAATTTTAGTTTTACAAAAGGCTTCATTTCTGAGATCTTTTTTTCAATTTCAAACATCATAAGATACCTGCTTTTTATATGTCCATTTCCATTGCATGTAAAACATATCTCGGTTAACTGTTTTACAAGACTTTCCTCAACCTTTTTTCTGGTTAATTCAAGAAGACCAAGAGAGGTGAAATTTTTGATCTTAACAGGTCTTTTATCTTTTTTTACTTCATTTTTGAACTGCTCAATAAGAGCGTTTTTCTTTTCTTCATCTTTCATATCTATAAAATCAATAATAATTATTCCCCCTAAATCTCTAAGCCTCATATGTTTCGCTATTTCTCTCATGGCTTCCAAATTTGTGTGGTAAGCTGTTTCCTCAAGTGTTTTATGTCTACAATGACTACCACTGTTTACATCTACAGATACAAGGGCTTCAGTTTCTTCTATAACAAGATATCCACCATTTTTAAGCCACACATATGGATTAAGTATCTTGTTTATAACTTTATCTACCTCGTAATAACTGTAGAGGGAAACCTTTCTCTTTCTGTATGGCTCAAGCTTTATTTGTCTGTTGAAATTTTTCTTTATGTACTCTTTTATTTCCTTAAGTTTTTTTATATCGTCAGAAACGATTTTTGTAAAATTTCCTGCATAATCCCTGAGTATCCCATAAACCTTACTTGATTCCTCATAAAGAATAGATGGGGTTCTTTTCTTTTTTGACAGTTTAATAATGTTTTCCCACAACTGTTTTAATGATAAAAAATCCTCAATTATCGCCTCATCTGAAGCTTCAACAGCTGATGTTCTTATAATGTATCCATATTTTTCATCATTGAAAGGCTCAAGAAGCCATTTTATGTGCTCCTTTATCATATCTTTTTGCTCTTTATTCTCAATTTTTGATGATACAGAAACATGAGAGTTATTTGGAATAAGAACAAGGTATTTTCCCGGAAGGGTTATTTTACAGGAGAGTTTTGCTCCTTTTGTGCTAACAGCTGCCCTTTTGACTTGAACTATAATACTTCCATTTATCTTTAGATCAGGACAAAAATTTACATCTTTTAGAGGAAGAAAAGCTTCCCGCTCCTCACCAATATCAACGAATGCGGCATTCATTGCAGGAACTATTCTTTTTATCTTTCCTTTGTAGATATTTCCAGACTGTTTTAACAGGTCCCTATACTCTACCCTGAGTTCTACCGCTTCATTTTCCTCAAAAATAACGTATAAATACAGATCTTTAGATGATATTATTACAAGTTCCCTATCCACAAATTAACCTGTCCTTTTTATGATCTTAAATGATAAATCACACAAAATAGTTAATCAAGAGAAAGCCCCACAAAGGGGCTGAAGGTTTATCTTTTGACTTTACCTGCTATAAAATCAGGATCTCTTTTAGGAAGTTCTGTTACCCATGTCATTAATGGTTCTTTACATTGGGGAAGTCTGACCTGCTTGCATGTGTCAACACATTCCCCGCAAACTATACATGCCTGAATACCTTTATAAAAATCATTTATATAAGCCATTCTTCTTGGATCAAGTGCCATAGGACAGTTTTTGATACATTCTCTACAGGATCCACAATCTGAAAGATCAAATCTTGGATCCATTGTTGTTTTGAATTTATGGTGATACGGGGTTATTTTCTGGTAAATTCCTGTTGGGCAGAATGTTCTACACCATCTTTTACCTATAAAAACTTCAAAATAAACAACAACAAAAGCTGAAAGAAAAGCGACCCACAGCCATGAGAACATAGGGTTTGTGGCGTAGAAAAATACCCTCAGGTCTGTAACCCAGTTAAAGAACAGGGCGAGAAAAAGAACAGCAGTAACGAAGGAGATAAGATAATAAGCTATTTTTCCAGCTGTTTTAGATCTTGGTCCATAAATTCTTTTTCTAATAAGATCCTGAATTTCAGCAACCCAACCTCCGGGACAAATCCAACCGCAGAAAACCCTTCCGTTTATCAAGTTCATCACAATAACAAGTATGGCAAAAAAACCAAGAGCAAGAATAACAGGCATTAATCCTTCTTCCACAGAAACTTTTTCCCCAAAGATCCATGCTTCGTCGTGAGCCAGATCTATTTTTGCTATTTTCAGTTCAGGTATTATTATCAAAGCAAGGATAACGATAATATAAACTGTGTTTCTCAGTAATGTGAACTTATGTGTTTCCATAAATGACGGCTGAGGACAGGACTGAGCCTGAATTTCAGTTGACATTAATCTACCTCCAAAAAAATTTAACAACAGTAAAATATTATAATATATTATAATTAGATTTGTTAGTTTTTACTAACCAAATAAATGAGAGGTTTGGAAATGAAAAAAGCTGTAGCTCTTTTTTTATTTTTTGTGGCGGCGGTATTCTTAACATCTTGTGAAGGCAAAGGTAAGCTAATTATCAAAGAGCCTCCCAACGCTGATGTTTACATCAACGGAAAACATGTAGGTAAGACCCCCCTTGAGATTGAACTGAAAGAAGGTAAATACACAATTGAGGTTGCAACTTCCCCTTTTGTCTTAGAGAGAAAAAAAGATGTGTGGGTATATTTTGATCACACAACAGAGCTTTCATTTAATCCTACCCCTAAAGGGATTCTTGTTATAGACACAAAACCGGAAGGGGCTATCGTTCTTGAAGGCAGAAACCCAATAGGGAAAACCCCATTTAAAGATAAAGTTGATGTGGGTCAGCACCATATTATCTTAAAGCTGGGAGCTGTTGGGACTTCAAGGGTTGTAACAGTTGAGTACGGAAAAACAACAAAGCTTTTTGTAAATCTTGAAAAAGCTGTAGTTCATTTTAAAGCCAATCCTGAAGATGCTATCCTTTATATAGATGGTAAAAAAATTGGGAAATTTCCTGTAACCTTAGAACTTGATCAGGGTGTTCACAACATCATTGTCGAGAAGGGAGAGTACAAAGATAAATTTGTTTTGAGGGTTAAAAAGGGTGATGAGATTACGGTAAATTACGAACTGCAGGAAGTTCAGCTTCCTCCTATACAGGCTTACGGCCCTGTTACATTTACCCCTGATAATAAATATCTTGTAACCCTTGGAAAAGCAGGAATATACTTCTGGGATATTAAAGAGTTTAAGCCCCAAATATCCCTTTATGATCCAAAAGATGTAAGAAACTTTGATAAATTCATCAATTACGGTATATCTGATGACGGTCGTTATGTGGTTGGTATAAAACCTATAAGAAGACTTGCTTATGCCCTACCAGAAAACCTTAAAGGAAAAAAGGTTGATAAAATACTTGTGTGGGATATGAAAACAACATTTCCGGTACTTTCCAGATTGTATCCTATGGAGTCTTTTATAACAGCTTTGAGCGGCAATAAAGCTTACTTCGTTACAAGAGATGGAAAGGTTAAAGTTATTGATATAAAAACAGGAAAGGAATTAGATGAAAAAAATCTTGGAAAAGTTCCCTCCTCAGGGAAATACATAAACGGGAAACTGTATATAGGCACCCAAGATGGGAGCATTATAATTCTGAATACAATAGATGGATCAGTTGAAAAAATTCAAAAACTGCACGATGGAAAAATCACAGATATACAGTCATCAAAGGACAAAACCCTGATAATAACAGCATCAACAGATGGAAGCGTAAAATTGAGCAAGCCGGATCTTTCCCCTATAAAAACGGTAGAAGTAGGAATAGAAGTTTACAGCGCGAATATATCACCATTAAAAGAAAAACTGGCTATTGGTAGAGCAGATAAATCGGTTGATGTTATAGATATGAAAACAGAGAATATAATTTATAAAATAAATAGGTTAAAGTTCATTCCTATATCTTTGGTATTTGCAGATGAGGAAATTTTGATAATAGCATCATCAATAAAAAAACCTGAAATTGATATTTTCAGGAATGGCCATCTCATGAAAAAATGGATACAGACAATAAAGTAAGTCTAAACGGGGAGATATCCTCCCCCTTTTCTGATAAAATTTAACCTCTAAGTAAATCACAGCAGGAAGGTAGTATGTGCGGAGTATTTGGCGTATTCAATAATACAGCTGCATCACATATGACATTTTTAGGACTTCACGCTCTGCAGCACAGGGGTCAAGAATCTGCAGGAATAGCCGTATCAGACGGCTACGACATAAACCTTAAACTTGGAGAAGGTCTTGTAACAAGAATTTTTAAGCAGGAGGATCTGAACGAGCTTAAGGGAGATACAGCCATAGGGCATGTAAGATACTCTACTTCAGGAGGATCTGATCCTAAAAATATACAGCCGTTTTTCGCCCACTTTTACGGGGGGTCTTTTGCCATTGCCCATAACGGCAACCTTGTTAATGCAGAACAGATAAGAAAGGATCTTGAAAAAAACGGGGCTATTTTCAGATCAACATCTGATACAGAGGTTTTTGTCCACCTTATAGCAAAAGCAAAGGAGCCTCCACCGTCTCACATAATGCTACACAAAAATGATGCAGATTTTCTTCCTCTCGTTTTTTCTGCAATGTCAAAGGTTAAAGGGGCTTATTCCCTTCTTATTTTGAGGGAAAAACAGCTTATAGCTGTAAGAGATCCATACGGCTTTAGACCCCTTGTTCTTGGGAAAAACAGAACAGGTTCATACTTTGTCGCATCTGAGACGTGTGCCCTTGATATTATAGATGCAGAATACCTGAGGGACATAAAACCTGGTGAAGTGTTAGTAATTGATGATGCAGGTATGAGATCATATTTCCCCCTTGATCATGCAGATAAGCCTAAAAAATGTATCTTTGAGTTTGTGTACTTTGCCAGACCTGACAGCCTGATATTTAGAGACTGGGTTTATGAGATAAGAAAGGAGATGGGAAGAACCCTTGCAAAAGAGTACACTGTAGACGCCGATTATGTTGTTCCTGTTCTGGATTCAGGTCTTATAGCAGCGATGGGCTATTCAGAGCAGAGCGGAATTCCCCTTGAGATCGGACTTATCAGAAACCATTATGTAGGCAGAAGTTTTATCCAGCCGAAACAGGAGATCAGGGATCTTAGCGTAAGGCTGAAGCTGAACCCTGTAAGACAGGTAATACAGGGGAAAAGGTTGATCGTTATTGATGATTCTCTTGTAAGGGGAACCACAAGCAAAAAAATAGTAAGCATGCTCAGAAGTGCAGGAGCTAAGGAAATACATCTTCTGCTGAGCTCTCCTCCGGTAATAAGCCCCTGTTATTACGGAATAGATACTCCAACGAAAGAAGAACTGATAGCTGCAAACAAAAGTATTGAGGAGATCAGAGATTACATAGGTGCAGATTCCCTTTATTACCTTTCGCTTGAAGGAATGATTAGTTCGGCAAATAAGCATAAGCAGAAAGGGTTTTGTACTGCGTGTTTTGATGGAAATTATCCGGTTTTATAAAAAAAAAGAGGGGGGCGGAAAACCCCCCACTGATGGCTCCAGCAGGGCATCGTTAGTAAACACTAACCAAAATATAATATAATACGAATATTCTAAAAAAGCAACCCTTTTGGAGGGTAAATTGAAAATAAAGCAGATACTGAAAAAATTACAGGAAAATGATCTGGATTCATTTTTTGTCTCAAGCAGACCAAATGTTTTTTATCTGTCCCATTTTAGATCCTCAAACGCATATATTCTGCTGACCCGGACAGAAAAATTTTTTATAACAGACAGCAGATACTACGAGGCTGCAAAAGAAAGTCTAAAAGACTGGCAGGTTATACAGCTTGGTGAAAAAAATAAAAACCAGATAGATCATCTGAGAGATATACTCAACGAATACGGAGGTAAAAAGGTAGGTTTTGAGGAGGACAGAACAACGATAGCTTTCTACAAAAAACTTACGAATAAAGAATCGGGTAAAACTGAAAGTCTAAAATGTCAGCTTGTAGGGTTCTCAGGATTTTTTGACCGGTTTAGAGTTTCAAAAACAGAAGAGGAGATCCAGATAATAAAAGAGGCTGTAAAAAGAACAGACAGAGTATTTGAAAATATACTACCTCTTATTCCCTCAGCTAAAAATGAGCTTGACCTGAGGAGAATGATAATAAATGAGATATTCCTGCAGGGGGGAACAGGTGAGAGCTTTCCGGCTATTGTTGCATCAGGTAAAAATTCTGCAGTACCACACCATGAAACATCATACGATCCTGTTGAAAAAAACAGCCCTATTTTGATAGATATGGGAATGGTTTATAAAGGTTACTGCTCAGATTTTACAAGGGTCATTTTTTACGGAAAGGTTGATCCTGAGATAGAAAAGATTTACCAGATAGTAAAAGAGGCTCACCTGACAGCTGTTGAAAAAGTAAAGGCCGGTATTCCTGTAAAAGAAATAGACAAAACAGCAAGAGATGTTATAAAAAAATACGGCTACGGTGATTACTTTCTCCATTCAACAGGTCACGGTGTAGGGATAGAGATACACGAACCTCCAAGGGTGTCGGAAAAGTCAGAAGAGATCCTTCAGGAAAACACAGTAATAACTATAGAACCCGGAATATACATTCCACACAAAGGTGGAGTTAGACTTGAGAACATAGTTGTTGCCAGAAAAAACAGAGCTGAAGTTCTGACAGAAACTCCTCTTGATCTGGTGATCATCGGCTGATTTTTTCTAAAAAATTTGTATAATAAAAGAAAAAACATTTAAAAAAATGATTGAACAGGAATTAAACAACCTTTACAGATCCCTATCCACAGAAAAAGATTTTTTTGAAAACTACAGGGGAAGGTTTGTTGACAGCTTTTTGAAATATTTTAAGAAAATATCAAATATGGAGCTGTCTGATGAAAGGATAAGAACCCTTTCAGAAGGGATATACAAGAGGCTTTTCAGCTTTCAGGGAAATCCTCTTGATGAACTTTACTCTTTAGGACTTAAAATGTATGAAACAAAAGTTGATATAAGAGCTATCCTGTCCAAAGTTTTTATGGTAATGGCAAGGGATTTTCTTGAGCATCTTATACAGAAAGAAAAAGATATTACGTTTCTCAAAAACTATCTAACCCTTGTTGAGGCTTATCTTGATACTCTGGACAGAGCTAACACAGATTATGTTGAATCCCTGCAGGATAAACTTACCAGTATTCTAAAAGAGAAAAAAATAGATCAGACCCAGACCATTATAGATATTCTGAGGGTAAAAAAAGAAAACATCAAAGTTATAGATTATTTCTACGAGGTTCCTGTTACCTGCAGTTCAAGGCTCCTGCGGATTGAAGGAAAGAATGTTTTTCTTGACGTTTCCAATTGTGTAAACAAAATCTTTGAAAAAGATCATTATGTATTTGTAAAAATTGACGGTCTGAGTAAAACAATAAAAGGAAAAGTTGA
>Ga0256832_1000251_pt1 | contig 33854 bp, 31 predicted proteins | sample 134614metaG_FD_190534 | JGI IMG/M metagenome (GOLD analysis project Ga0256832, IMG submission 190534) | Hydrothermal vent microbial communities from Lau Basin, Pacific Ocean - 134-614 | ecosystem: Environmental > Aquatic > Marine > Hydrothermal vents | place: Pacific Ocean: Lau Basin | collected...
AGGTGAGTTTGGCTGCTATCTGGTATCAGATGGTTCGAATAAGCCTTACAGGCTGAAGATTCGTGCGCCTGGTTTTGTGCACCTGTCAGCAATGGATGAGATGGTACGTGGACATATGCTATCAGATGTTGTGACGATTATTGGCACACAGGATATTGTGTTTGGGGAGGTTGACCGCTAATGGCTGAGCAACAGAAAGGACAGGTAGTGCTATCTAGCCATGAAAAGGAAGAGATTGATCGTTGGCTGACACGTTATCCGGAAGATCAGAAGCAGTCGGCACTACTGGCAGCGTTGCGCGCTGTGATGCATGAAGATCATTATATCTCTGTGCCGAAAATGGACGCAATAGCGGATTATTTAGGTCTGGATAAAATCGCGGTTTATGAGGTGGCGAGTTTTTACTCTATGTATGAGCTGGATGAAAAAGCAGCTGCCCGCCATAGTATTGCAGTATGTACCAATGTTTCCTGCATGCTGCGAGGCTCGGATAAAATCGTCGAGCATATCGAAAACAAGCTGGGTATAAAAATGGGTGAGAGTACACCTGATGGCAAATTTTTTATGAAAGTCGAGGAGGAATGTCTGGCCGCTTGTACAGGGGCTCCCATGATGCAGGTTGATCACGTCTATTACACGGATTTAACACCGGAAAAGATAGATGAAATTCTGGATGGGCTGGACTAATGATAGTGAGTATAACCAGGATTGCGGCAGGAATTGTGCCAGGGGGTAAGACATGGTAGATCAGGTCTGTTTTACAACCAAGCAGTTTGGAGATCAGGCACATACTCTGGAGAGTTACCTGAAAGTAGGGGGCTACCAGGCATGGCAGAAAATTCTTGAAGAGAAAATGTCACCTGATGATGTTATTGACGAGGTGAAAACCTCGGGCTTACGTGGACGAGGTGGTGCAGGCTTTCCTACCGGGCTTAAATGGAGCTTTATGCCCAAGGATATGCCAGGACAGAAGTATATTGTGTGTAATTCGGATGAATCTGAACCGGGTACTTGTAAAGACAGGGATATTTTGCGTTTTAACCCACATGCACTGGTTGAAGGGATGGCTATAGCGGGTTATTCCATTGGTGCTACGGTGGGTTATAACTATATGCGTGGCGAGTTTATGGATGAGCCGTTCCTGCATTTTGAAGAAGCGGTGAAAGCAGCCTATGAAGCTGGCTGGTTAGGCAAGAATATTAAAGGATCTGGCGTAGATTTTGATTTGTATGGTTCTCTAGGTGCTGGCGCTTATATTTGTGGCGAGGAAACCGCCTTGCTGGAATCACTGGAAGGTAAGAAGGGTCAGCCTCGTTTTAAACCTCCATTTCCAGCCAGTTTTGGTTTATACGGAAAGCCGACAACGATTAATAACACCGAGTCACTCGCTTCCATTCCTGCCATTATTCGTAACGGTGGTGAGTGGTTTGCGAAGATGGGCGTAGAAGGAGCAGGAGGCGAAAAGTTGTTTTCGGTTTCTGGTCATCTGGAGAATCCAGGGAATTTTGAGGTGCCTCTGGGTATACCGTTTCCCGAACTACTGGAAATGGCCGGAGGTATCTGGAAAGGTCGCAAGCTTAAAGCCGTCATACCAGGAGGTTCATCTGTGCCAGTAGTGCCAGGTGAGCAAATGATGGAATTGACCATGGATTATGACACTATCCAGCAAGCAGGTTCTTTTCTTGGTTCCGGTGCTGTTATGGTGATGGATGATCATACTGATATGGTTAAGGTGTTGCAGCGTATTTCCCGCTTCTATTATTCTGAGTCCTGTGGTCAATGTACTCCCTGTCGCGAAGGTACTGGCTGGCTCTATCGTATGCTGACACGTATCGTCAACGGTCAGGGAAAAATGGAAGATATTGAGCGTCTGGATGATGTGGCACATAAAATAGAAGGACGTACCATATGTGCCCTCGGTGATGCTGCTGCCATGCCGGTATGGAGTTTTGTCAAACACTACAGGCATGAGTTTGAATACTATGTAAAGCATGGTCACAGTATGGTGGATGATGGAATATTTGATGGAGTGGGTGGTGCGTCATGAGTGATGACTTGATCACAATAACCATTAATGATCAGGAAATTAAAGCCAGGCCTGGCGCTATGCTGATTGATGTAGCAGATGCTGAAGGTATTCATATCCCCCGCTTCTGTTACCACAAAAAACTCTCGGTATCGGCAAATTGCCGTATGTGCCTGGTGGAAGTTGAAAAGGCACCGAAGCCCATGCCCGCCTGTGCTACGCCGGTTATGGATGGTATGAAAGTGCTCACTAATTCTGTGAAGGCGCTCTCGGCACAGAAATCAACCATGGAGTTTTTGCTGATTAATCACCCGCTTGATTGCCCTATCTGTGATCAGGGCGGCGAGTGTGAATTGCAGGATTTGTCAGTAGCGCATGGTTCCAGTTCATCGAACTACCATGAAATGAAGCGTGTTGTAGTTGATAAAGACATTGGCCCGCTGATTGAAACGGAGATGACGCGCTGTATTCAATGCACACGGTGTGTTCGCTTTGGCGATGAAATTGCGGGGATGCGCGAAATGGGGGCTATAGGTCGCGGTGAGAACATGACCATAGGTACCTATATTGAAAAAAGCCTGAAATCTGAATTATCCGGAAATATTATTGATATCTGTCCAGTTGGTGCATTGACCGCCAAGCCTTCACGCTATAAGGCAAGAGCCTGGGAGATTGCTCAGCATCCATCAATAGCATCGCATGATTGTGTAGGTTCAAATATTGCGTTGCATACGTTTAACGGAGAGGTTATTCGCTCAGTCCCACGGGAAAATGAAGAGATTAATGAGTGCTGGATTTCTGACCGGGATCGATTCAGCTATCAGGGTATCAATGCCGAGGATCGCTTGCAGGAACCCATGATAAAGGTTGATGGAGAATGGCGCACAGCAACCTGGGATGAAGCACTGGAAAAAGTGGCGGAACATCTGAATCAGGTTGATCCAAATGAAGTAGGTGTTCTCGCATCAGACAGGGCGACTACTGAAGAGTTGTATTTGCTACAAAAACTCATGCGAGGGAAGGGAGTAGCCAATATTGATCATCGATTGCGACAAACAGATTTCTCTGACCAGGGTAAAGAACCTCAGTTCCCTTCATTAGGCATGACATTCTCTGAGCTGGAGCAGCAGGAGGTTATTGTACTGGTTGGTTCTGATGTTCGCCGTGATCAGCCGATGGCGAATCACCGTATTCGCAAAGCTGTGCTGAATGGCGCTAAAGTGATCGCCGTTAACCCGCTGAAATTATCATTTAACTATCCGGTTGAACAACAGATAGTAGCTGCTCCTGCTGATTTAGTGGCAAAGCTGGCTGGTATTGCAAGTGCGACAGGTAAAATGCCCCCACAATTGTCTCAGATAGAGCAGCAAGATATTAATGGTGCCACAGGTATTGCCAATCTACTCAAAGACGCTGATAAAGCTACCGTGATACTTGGTAATTTAGCGGTACAGCATCCTGCTTATGCGACCTTGCGTGCTTTGGCTGCTGTCATTGCCAGTAATACAGGAGCTCAGTTATCTTATTTGGCGGAATCTGCAAATACCGCAGCTGCCTGGCTCGCTGGAGTCGTCCCTCATCGTGTTGCTGGTGGTGAAACAGCTGGCGCCGAAGGCCTGCATGTTACAGATATGTTTATGAAGGCACTAAAGACCTTTGTACTGTTTGATGTAGAGCCCGAGTTCGATTGCTCTGATCCCCAGAAGGCTGAGGCAGCGATGCATTACGCCAGGGTCATTGCCCTGACACCATTTGCAAGTGACAAAATGCGCGCCTATGCAGATATCTTGTTACCCATATCTACGTTTGCAGAAACATCAGGAACCTTTATCAACGCAGAAGGTGTCCAACAATCTTTCCGTGGGGCTGCTCCAGCAATAGGTGCAGCCAAGCCTGGCTGGAAAGTTTTACGAGTGCTTGGCAATCTTATGCAAGTTGATGGCTTTGATTATATGAGTTCTCAGGATGTGCTTGCTGAATTTAATGAAAGGGTTTCGATAAGCCCCGATAATTCTCGTACTTTTGATGACTCGGATGTGTTCGAAAAGCTTGAGGAAAATACTGGTTTGCAGCGTATCAGTAGCGTTCATGCCTACTCAGTTGATGGCCTAGTTCGTCGAGCCAATGCTTTGCAGAAGACCTTCTCTCAGGAACGTAATACTGCCTGGTTGAACCCTGCTGATATTGAAGAAGCTGGCTTACAACAATGTGATTCTATTATAGTACGCCAGGGTGATGGGCGTGTGGTAATGAGTTTGCAGGCCGATAAGGATGTGCCACAGGGGTGTGTTCACATGCTTGCGGCGACGAATAAATCCTCTCAGCTGGGTGCATCCTATGGCAGCATTGAAATTCAGGGGGATTGTTAATGGATAGCTTGATCTCCATCTGGAATACAGTGCCTGAAGCATTACAAACGCTGATTGTTATTTTATTAAAAATTGTAGCTATTGTGTTGCCTTTGATTCTGGCGGTAGCGTATACCACCTATGCTGAAAGGAAAATTATTGGTTACATGCAGGTGCGGCTGGGGCCGAATCGGGTTGGACCAAAAGGCTGGTTGCAACCCATCGCGGATACCGTAAAACTGATGTTCAAGGAGATTATTCTCCCTGAAAAGGCAAACCGCTTTACATTTTATTTGGCTCCTGTCATTGCGCTGGCTCCTGCATTGGTTGCATGGGCGGTTGTGCCATTCTCTTCTGGATTATGGCTTGCTGATATCAATGTTGGATTATTGTTTATTTTAGCGATTACATCGCTAGATGTGTTCGGTATTATTCTGGCTGGTTGGGCATCCAACTCTAAATACGCCATATTAAGTGCCATGCGCGCAGGGGCACAGGTGGTGTCTTATGAAATTGCTATGGGATTTGCTCTGGTTGGTGTGCTGATGGCAGCAGGCAGTCTTAACTTGCGTGAAATTGTTGAGGCGCAGGCAGGTGGTCTTTCTCACTGGTTTGCGTGGCCGTTATTTGGTTTGATGCTGGTGTATTTTATCTCTGGTGTTGCCGAAACGAATCGGGCGCCATTCGATGTGGCAGAAGGTGAATCAGAAATTGTTGCGGGCTTCCATGTGGAATATTCTGGCATGGCGTTTGCGCTCTTTTTCCTGGGTGAATATGCTAATATGTTGCTGATTTCGGCAGTGGCTTCCATTCTGTTTCTGGGTGGCTGGTTATCTCCTTTTGAGAGTCTTCATGCGTTGACTCAGCTGCCCTATATTGGTTTGCTGTTTGACAATGGTATTCACTGGTTTTTCCTCAAGGTTGCCTTCTTTATCTTCTTGTATCTTTGGTTCAGGGCAACATTCCCGCGCTATCGTTATGACCAGATTATGCGTCTTGGCTGGAAAATACTGATTCCGGTAACCCTGGTTTATATCTTTGCTGAAGGTGTGGCAATTTATCTGGGATGGAAGCCATGGTTATCCTGAGCGTGAGTGTGATGAGAGGTTGTCTATGATTGGGACAGTACAGCACTGGATAAAATCTTTTACACTCCTTGAGTTGTTAAAAGGCATGAGTGTGACTGGTAAACGCTTGTTTACCCGAAAGATAACGATTCAATATCCTGAGGAAAAAACGCCGATATCTCCTCGTTTTCGGGGACATCATGCTTTGCGACGTTACCCCAATGGAGAGGAGCGTTGTATCGCGTGTAAGTTATGTGAGGCGGCATGCCCTGCACTTGCCATTACTATTGAGCTGGCGGAAAGAGAAGACGGCACGCGCCGTACCACAAGATATGATATTGATATGTTCAAGTGCATTTACTGCGGCTTTTGTGAAGAAGCTTGTCCTGTCGATGCCATTGTAGAGAGCCGCGTGTTTGAATACCATTTTGAAGAGCGTGGCGAAAATATTATGACCAAGGAAAAGTTGCTGGCATTTGGTGATAAGCATGAAGCCATGATCGCCAGGGATAAAGCCGCTGATGCGCCTTATAGATAGGATCAACTAAGATTATTATGGGTATCGAACAGATCATCTTTTATCTTTTTTCAGGCATTTTGCTGGTTGCTGCTGTGAGTGTGGTGACGGTGCGAAACCCTGTTTACGCTGCGCTGTTCCTGATTCTGGCATTTTTCAGTAGCTCTGCAATCTGGATTATGCTGGAAGCCGAATTTCTGGGTGTCACCCTGATACTGGTCTATGTTGGCGCGGTCATGGTGTTGTTCCTGTTCGTTATTATGATGCTGGATATCAATATCGATATCATGCGCGAGGGCTTTATCCGCTACTTGCCAGTGGGGCTGGTCATCGCTGTGATTGTTGCTGTGGAAATGATCTATGTTTTGACTGCGGATAGTCTGAATATTGTCATGCCTGCCGCTAAAGCCGCTGACTACAGTAATACAAAGGAGTTGGGTGGCGTTTTATATACGGATTATGTCTATCCATTTGAAATAGCAGCTGTGATACTGGTTGTCGCGATTATTGCAGCAATTGTGCTGACACATCGTAAGCGTTTACCCAATGTGAAATCTCAAAAGCCTTCGCAACAAGTGCGTGTGAAACGGGATGACAGGGTAAGGCTGGTGAAGATGGAAGCTGAAAGTAAGCCCAACGCAAGCACTCGGGGAGGTCAATAGAATGATTCCGTTATCACATTTCCTGATTATTGGTGCTTTACTATTTTCTATTAGTGCTGCGGGAATTTTTCTGAATCGAAAAAATATGCTGATTATTCTCATGTGTATTGAGTTGATGCTATTGGCTGTAAATATCAATTTTATTGCCTTTTCGCACTTTACACAGAATATTCAGGGACAGGTTTTTGTTTTCTTTATTCTGACTGTTGCCGCTGCGGAGGCTGCGATAGGTCTGGCGATATTAGTGGTGTTGTTCCGAAATCGTGGAACCATCAATGTTCAAGAACTTGATCAGATGAAGGGGTAGGGAGTCGATGATGGAAAAAATCTATCTTGCTATACCGTTAGCCCCTCTATTAGGAGCGATTGTTGCTGGTTTGTTTGGCGGTAAAATCGGTCGCAAGGCAGCGCATGCTGTCACCATTACAGGTGTGGCTGTTGCCTGTATTCTTTCTTTTGTAGTACTCAAGCATATCGCCATTGATGGAAATACTTACAACGGTAATGTGTATACGTGGGCGGCGGTTGAAGGCATTCATTTTAATGTTGGCTTCCTCATTGATAACTTGACAGCCATGATGATGGTTGTGGTGACTTTTGTTTCCCTGATGGTGCATATTTATACCATTGGCTATATGGAACATGATGAAGAAAACTGGCCTGAAGATAGCCTGGTAGGACGTAACAGTTATCAACGTTTCTTTAGCTATATTTCTCTATTCACGTTTTCCATGCTGATGCTGGTTATGTCCAACAACTTTATGCAGTTGTTCTTTGGCTGGGAAGCTGTGGGGCTGGTTTCGTACTTGCTTATTGGTTTCTGGTCTACCCGGAACACGGCTATTTATGCCAATATGAAGGCATTTCTGGTAAATCGTGTTGGTGACTTTGGTTTCTTGTTGGGCATTGCGACCGTGCTGATGTATTTCGGCTCCATGCAGTATAGCGAGGTGTTTGCCAAAGCATCTGAAGTTGCAGGCAAAACGATGAGTATTTCTGGCACGACAGAGTGGTCTGTGATTACTGTGGCGTGTATTTTGTTGTTTGTCGGTGCGATGGGCAAGTCAGCACAGGTTCCGCTGCACGTTTGGCTGCCTGATTCCATGGAAGGTCCAACACCTATTTCTGCCCTGATTCACGCGGCCACCATGGTGACTGCGGGTATCTTTATGGTGGCGCGTATGTCACCCCTGTTTGAACTTAGTACTACAGCGTTAAGCGTTGTGTTAATCATTGGTTCAATTACGGCTTTCTTTATGGGGTTGATAGGTATTGTACAGAATGATATCAAGCGTGTAGTTGCTTATTCTACCCTGTCTCAGCTAGGTTATATGACAGTCGCCTTGGGAGCGTCTGCTTATGGCGCAGCGGTCTTTCACCTGATGACGCATGCTTTCTTCAAGGCATTATTATTCCTGGCTGCTGGTTCTGTGATTATTGCCATGCATCATGAGCAGGATATGCGCAAGATGGGCGGCTTGAAAAAGTATATGCCTATTACTTACTGGACATCGTTGATTGGCTCGCTGGCACTGATTGGTTTCCCAGGTTTCTCCGGATTTTTCTCCAAAGATTTGATTATTGAGGCGGTGCATGAGACTCATATCCCGGGGGCAACATTTGCTTACTGGATGGTGCTTTTGGGCGTCTTTATTACCGCTTTCTACAGCTTCAGGATGTTCTTTCTGGTCTTCCATGGTGAGGAGCGTATGGATCATCATACCAAAGAGCATCTAAAGGAGTCTCCCTGGGTAGTTACTGTGCCTCTCATTGCCTTAGCTATACCTGCGGTTATCAGTGGCTACCTGCTAGATCCTATGGTGTTGGGTGATTTCTTTAAGGGTGTGATCAAAGGTGTTGGTGAGGAAGAATCACTGATTACTGAAATGGCGCATCATTATCACGGTATCATGCCATTTATTCTGCATGGTCTGACAGCCCCACCTTTCTGGCTGGCAATGACAGGTCTGGTTTCAGCCTGGTTTATCTATATGAAGCAACCCGGTATTGCAGACTGGTTTTATAATCGCTTCCACTGGTTGCATACGCTGCTGGAAAATAAGTACTTCGTGGATGACTTTAACCAGAAAGTCTTTGCTGGAGGAGCTGTTCTGCTGGGCAAGGTATTATGGAAAGCAGGTGATCGCTTCCTCATTGATGATAGCGTTGTGAATGACTCGGCGAAGTTCGTGGGTAAACTATCTGGTTGGTCCAGGTATTTGCAAACCGGGTATATGTATCATTATGCCATGTCGATGATAGTAGGCGTGTTAGCGCTTATCGGCTGGGTGATTTATAAAGCAGGATAGTACAGCAACAGGAATAGAATTTATGGAAGGTTGGGCATTACTAAGTCTTGTTATCTGGTTACCTATTATAGGTGGTCTGATAGTGCTAGTTGCAGGCGATAAGCTGTCACGCCCGGCTGCGCTCATCTTTTCTGTTATAACATTCCTGGTGAGTATTCCTTTGTGGACGGGATTTGATCCAACTTCCTATCAGATGCAATTTGAAGAAAAGCACACCTGGATCAGTAGTTTTAATATGTTTTATCATCTGGGGGTTGATGGTATTTCCATGCCGTTACTGCTACTGAATACCTTTATTACGGTACTCATTGTTATTGCTGGCTGGGAAGTAATTAAAAAGAAACCTGCTCAGTACATGGCTGCTTTTCTTATCATGGAAGGGATAATTAATGGCGTGTTTGCAGCACAGGATGCCATGCTGTTTTATATATTCTTCGAAGCCATGCTGATACCCATGTTCCTGGTTATTGGCGTATGGGGCGGTGTAAATCGTGTTTATGCCACCATAAAGTTCTTCCTTTATACATTTTTTGGTTCGGTTTTCATGCTGGTTAGCCTGCTCTATATGTATAACAAATCCGGTAGTTTTGCGATTGCAGATTTTTATAACCTGAAGTTGGGCATGACTGCTCAGGTCCTGATTTTCCTGTCTTTTCTGATAGCTTTTGGTGTCAAAGTTCCAATGTGGCCAGTGCATACCTGGTTGCCAGATGCGCACGTTGAAGCACCTACAGGTGGATCGGTCATCCTGGCGGCAATTATGTTAAAAATTGGTGGCTATGGTTTTTTGCGTTTTTCGCTGCCAATGGTGCCAGATGCTGCTCGTGAACTCACATGGCTAGTGGTCTTTATGTCATTAACTGCCGTTGTTTATATCGGTTTTGTCGCACTGGTGCAAAAAGATATGAAGAAGTTGGTGGCTTATTCATCTATTGCGCATATGGGGTTTGTCACGCTGGGTTTCTTTCTTGTGTATGCCATTTATCGGAATACTGGAAGTTACGAAGGTTCTGTTTTAGCCATGCAGGGTGGTATGGTGCAGATGGTCTCACATGGCTTTATCTCAGGCGCCATGTTCCTTTGTATAGGTGTACTGTATGACCGCATGCATACGCGTGAGATTTCAGCGTATGGTGGCGTAGCCAATACCATGCCTATCTTTACTGCCTTTTTTGTGTTGTTTGCCATGGCGAACACGGGTTTACCTGGAACTTCGGGATTTGTTGGTGAGTTTATGGTGATTCTGGCTAGTTTTAAGGCAAGTTTCTGGATCGCATTTCTGGCGGCGACAACCTTGATTGTAGGTGCTGCCTATACGTTGTGGCTGGTTAAGCGTGTGTTATTTGGTGGTGTAGCAAATGAAGAGGTTGCCTTATTGCAAGATGTGAATAAACGAGAGTTTCTCTTTTTAGCAGTTTTAGCACTTGCAGTCTTGCTATTAGGTTTATGGCCACAGCCACTGACTCATGTAATGGGAGCGAGTATTCAACATATCGTTGAACTTGCTACGCAAAGCAAACTGCCGGGAGTGAACTAATGGGTGAAGTGATGAATTTTAGCCTGGCTACCCCTGAGATTTTCTTGTTGTTCTCTACCTGTGCAGTGTTATTGCTGGATGTGTTCCTTAGCGATAAGTGCCGTACCTTTGGGTATATGGCAGCACTGTTAGCAATGATAGCTACGGCTTTTCTGGTAGTGTCTTCTTTTGGTATAGAACGCAGTTTTGCTTTTAATGGCATGTATGTACTGGATAATATGTCTGTCATCTTGAAGGTTTCTGTGTTGCTGGTGGTAATAGCTACTTTTGTGTACGCTCGTTCATACTTGATTGATAGAAATATCTTTAAAGGTGAATTTTATACCTTGAGCATGTTTGCGACCCTAGGCATGCTAATTATGATTTCCGCAAATACCTTGCTGGTGATTTACCTGGGGCTTGAGTTGTTATCGTTGTCGCTTTATGCACTGGTTGCATTCCGGCGTGATGATGGTAGGGCATCTGAAGCGGGTATGAAGTATTTTGTACTGGGGGCTATTGCCTCTGGTATGTTGCTATATGGTATGTCTATTCTCTATGGGTTGAGTGGGTCACTTGAGTTAAAAGGGGTTGCTGCCTATGTGGCAAGCCAGCAGATCATGCATAACATGGTGCTGCTATTTGGCTTAACATTTATTATCGTCGGACTTGGATTTAAGTTTGGAGTAGCGCCATTTCATATGTGGGTACCTGACGTGTATCAGGGTGCACCGACTCCGGTAACGATGTTTCTTGGGTCGGCTCCAAAAATTGCAGCTTTTGCAATGACCATGCGTCTGTTGGTAAATGGTATGGAGTTTGGTGCTGCTGGCTGGCAGCAGATGCTGATACCTCTGGCAGTGCTATCCATGGTCATTGGTAATATTGCAGCAATCGCACAAAGTAATCTCAAGCGAATGCTGGCATATTCGACGATTTCTCATATGGGATTTGTACTCTTAGGTATATTAAGTGCTAATGAACAAGGTTACTCAGCAGCCATGTTTTACGCCATCACCTATGCATTAACTGCATTAGGCGGGTTTGCTGTGATTATCCTGTTGAGCCAGTCGGGCATTGAGGCTGAAGAACTGGAAGACTTGCGCGGCTTGAATGAACGTCATCCCTGGTACGCCTTTATGATGATGTTGTTTTTATTTTCCATGGCTGGAATTCCACCGCTTGTTGGATTCTATGCTAAGCTGGCTGTATTACAAGCAACCGTGCAGGCTGGGTTCATCTGGTTGGCTGTGTTGGCTGTTACTATGTCGGTTATAGGTGCGTACTATTATTTACGTGCTGTAAAGCTTATGTATTTTGATAAGCCTGTGGAAAGTTCTACCATTTCAATGGGGTTCAGTTTTAATACTTTACTGGCGGGTAACGGCTTTCTGGTAGTCATTTTGGGTTTGTTTCCTGGTTTGTTAATGGCGCTTTGCGTGGAGGCGGTCAAAATGAGCCTATAATAAAACTGTGGCTCTATGTATTCCCTCTGCCATGTAAGGCGTTAAATTAATCAATACTTCCTTATATCGGGATAAGTGCTTATAATGCGCACAGTAATGGTATATTCGCTAGCGAACTATTTTACTTTCCAATTGATCAGAAATTTTTAATTCAGGTGTTTTAACAATGATAAAAAAAGGTTTTGCCACAGTGGCAATATTAACAGTAGCAGTTTCAGTAGCTATGCAGGCATATGCAGAAGGGGAAGAGGCTAGCCCCGTAGATGCAACCAATACATTACCTGATGCAAAACCAGGTGAGTGTTTCGCAAAAGTAATTGTTCCAGCAGAATATGAAACCAGTACAGAAGAAGTTGTTGTTCAGCCAGAGCAAGAGACGATTGAGATTATCCCGGCTACTTTTGATACTGCAGAAGTTGAAGTTCAGGTAAAGCCTGAATATACCGTGTTGAAAGCGGTTCCTGCGAAATATCGTACGGAAGAAGAGATTGTTGAAATTGAGCCTGCCAGAAATGAGTGGGTCACATCTTTAGGGAAAAGGGGCATTCCGGCAAGTCCGGCTCTGCTCGTTGCAGCAAAGACCAGCGGTATAGAAATAGACAATGCACAGCCTGGTCAGTGTTATAAAGAATTTTATTCTCCTGCTAAATTTGAGGAGACTGACAAGCAAGTTGAAATCAAGGAAGCTTCTGAAAATATAGTGGTTAAGGAAGCTGAGTTTGAGCCCGCTGAAGAAACTGTCACAGTGCGAGAGGCTTACACTGTGAAAAAGCTGATCCCAGCTACTTATGAAAAAGTTGAGGAAAAGGTCGAAATTGAGCCAGCCAAAGCTGTCTGGAAAAAGGGTTCCGGTCTGGTTGAGAGAATTGACAATACAACGGGCGAAATTATGTGTTTGGTGCAAGTACCTGCTAAATACCAGACATTGTTAAAAACAGTTCTTAAAACTGAAGCCAAAATTGAAGATACTGAAGTACCCGCTAAAACTAAAGCTATCAAGATTTCCAAGCTGGTTAGTGATGCAACTTCAGAAAAAGTGCCAGTTGAAGCAGAATTTACTACTGTAAAAACACGTGCAAAAGTTGCGGATGCTCAGTTTACATGGCGTCCTGCGGGTGAAAAAGGTGACGGTGCTCCTACGGGGCTACAGATTTGTTTAAAAGAAATACCTGCAAAACAAAAGAAGCTTAAAAAGCTGGTTCTTGATACACCCGCAACGGTGGAAGAAGAGAAAGTGCCAGCCGTCATGAAAACGGTCAAAGTTGAGAAAGTTGCTACTGCTGCTGAAGCTGTACGTACCAAAGTACCTGCTGTAACAAAGACAGTTGAGTTGCGCAAGAAGATCTCCAATGAAAGGCTGGAGTGGCGTCGCGTGCTTTGTCAGACGAATATGACAAAAGAAATGAATATGATAATTCAACAAGCTCTAAAAGATGCTGGCTACTACAATGGTCCAGTTGATGGTAGTATCGGTCGTGGTACACTCAATGCTGTAAATAAGTACCAAATTGATAAAGGGTTGCCTCGTGGTGGCTTGACTATCAAGGTGCTTAAAGATTTAGGTGTTATGTAATGACCTGACAACAATAAGCCAAAAAAAGCCGCTACCAAGCGGCTTTTTTTGGCTTGCTCTTCGTGCAAGAAACAAATCTGAAATCCCCAGTTGGACAGGGTAGAGTGAGCGGCTGTGGTGGTGCAGGGCAAGGCGCAACTGCGTGGAATGGTCATTCCCTTTCAAGTAGTTACAACGCAGGCGTGCATCAATCACAGATTGTGCAATCTGCCTGTAGCGATCTCACCCACTGAGCAGGCGCTATTTTCCTGTAAAATCATAAGCATGATATTTTTCACAGCGGTCAAATAGCTGAAAGGTTGGCATAAGCCAGTACCAGCCATTTGCTTCCTTCACTATCAAAGTTAACTTGCACTCTTGCTGAGCTTCCCGAGCCTTCAGTATCCAGAATGATGCCATCGCCAAACGTGGCATGAAAAACACGCTGCCCAATAGTAAACCCAGATTCGTTATGCAAGGACCTGTTTGTGTGTGCTGAGGAGTGTAGAGAAGATTTGGGATAGGTGTTCCAGGTTGAAACTGGCGGGCGAACTTCTTCTATCAATTCCTCCGGGATCTCATTGATGAATGTTGAGGGTACACCGTAAAGTGTATTACCGTAGAGCTGTCTTTGCTCAGCATAGCTTAAAGTCAGCTGTTTCCTCGCACGAGTAATCGCTACATAGCAAAGCCTGCGTTCCTCTTCCATTCTACCTTCTTCATTGACTGCATTTTGGTGTGGAAAAAGACCAACTTCCATACCAGTGATAAATACTTGCTGGAACTCAAGCCCTTTGGCAGAGTGCATGGTCATCATTTGCACACAATCTTCACCAGCATCTCCCTGGCTCTCACCTGCTTCCAGAGCTGCGTTGGATAGAAAGGCACTGAGAGTATCCAGGTTGGCGTGTTCTTCTTCAGGTTGGTAATTAAAGCCTTGTGCTGCTGAAATTAGTTCTTTTAGATTTTCTTCGCGATTTTTACCTTTTTCTTCACCTTCCTTTTTGATGAAATATTCTTTGAGTCTCGAAAGCTCTATGACCTTTTTAACCTGTTCATGCAGCTCCAGATCCGTTGCAATTTCGGTCATATTCTCGATAAGTCGTATAAACCCATGAACCGCCGTGGCTGCACGTGATGTAAGTGTTTTTGCCTGCACTAGTGCAACAGCAGATTGCCATAAACTCAAATTGTGTTCATTGGCATGGTCTCTTATTATGCTGACGGTTTTATCGCCGATGCCACGTGTGGGCTGGTTAATGACTCTCTCAAAAGAGGGGTCATCATCGCGGTTGCTCGTCAGGCGTAGATACGCAAGTGCATCTTTAATTTCTGCTCGTTCAAAAAAACGTTGTCCACCATAGACCCGATAGGGGATACCCTGTTCAATAAATGTGGATTCAAACACACGGGATTGCGCATTGGAACGATACAGAATGGCAATATCTTCGCGTTTGCCGCCCTCTTCAACCCATTTGTAAATTTGCCCGGCAATATATTGTGCTTCATCAAGTTCATTATAGGCGGCAAACAGCTTGATTGGTTCGCCTTCATCACCCTCTGTCCAAAGGTTTTTACCCAGGCGGTTTTCATTGTACGTGATTAATTCATTCGCAGCCCGCAATATTGTGCCAGTAGAACGGTAGTTTTGCTCCAGGCGGATAATTTGTGCCTGTGAATAATCATTACTGAAGTTCTGTATATTCTCAATTTTTGCACCGCGCCAGCCATAGATAGATTGATCATCGTCGCCTACTGCAAAGACCGGGTTCTTACCGCCTGAAAGGAGTTGCAGCCAGGCATATTGAAGTTCATTGGTATCCTGAAATTCATCCACAAGGATATGGCGAAAGCGCTGCTGGTAATGCTGCTGTAATTCAGAGTTGTCGCGTATCAGTTCAAGCGAGCGCAAGAGTAATTCAGCAAAATCAACAACACCAGACTGTTTGCATAGCTGTTCATAGGCACTATAAATACGAATCATCTGGTTGTAATTTATGTCGCCATTATCCTGCATATACTGTGGGCGCACACCTTCATCTTTCCTGGCATTAATGAACCATTGTGACTGTCTGGGAGGCCACAGCTTGTCATCAAGATCAAGTGAACGTTGGGCACGTTTAACAAGCCGTAGTTGGTCATCCGAATCAAGAATCTGAAAGTTCTGTGGAAGTCCTGCTTCTTGCCAATGGCGACGCAAAAGGCGATGCGCAAGCCCATGAAAAGTACCTACCCACATACCGCCAACAGGTGCACCTAAAAGGCTTTCGATACGTCCACGCATTTCACTGGCTGCCTTGTTGGTAAAAGTAACAGCGAGTATGCTGAAAGGAGCTACTCTTTCTACCTCAATCAACCAGGCAATGCGGTGAACTAATACTCGGGTTTTACCGCTGCCAGCTCCAGCAAGTACCAGAACAGGCAAGGGGGGCATGGAGACTGCATCCCGCTGGGGCTTGTTCAGTTCATCAAGAATATACGAAACATCCATATTAATAGTCCGGTTGTGCTACGGTAGATTGATTGGTATAAGTTTCTGGACTGGAGCTAGAAAAATGTGCAATCATGTGCCGCATTGTAACAAACGGGCATACAAAATAATGTATAAACTCATACTACTTGTCAGAGAATTGCGGCAGAAAGGAGCATTTAAAGTCAGCACTCGTCTCTTGTTGCTGTTTCTACTTGTGTTGGGTTTATGGGGGGCTACTACGCCATTGGATCACACGCCAATTTCTCGATTTAATGATAAGTTCATACATATGACGGTGTTTGCCGGTTTTGCATTCCTGATGGATCTGGCAACTGCACGGAAACCTTTCTGGTTGTGGAAAGGCTTACCACTGTTGATGTATGGTGTTGTTATTGAGGTCCTGCAGAACTTTACAGCTTACCGTAGCTTCGAGTTGGCCGACATTGCAGCTGACGCTTTTGGAATAACCCTGTATTATATGTTGAAATTTTCATTGCGTTGGCTTGCTGTAGGTGAGCTTAAAACTTAGCCAGGGTAATTGTTTTAGATTTTACTAATATATGTGGCTACTTCTGCTTGTGGCAGGCATGCGAGAATGCTAGAATCCACAGCTCATTAAACGCTGAATAGCTGATAATATTTCAAACTTGCTGATGTCTGACTCAGAGTCTGGTTGGTACGAACCAGGAGCTAAGCTAAGCACAACGACGAAAAGTATAAACTGTACAAGAGAAGCACAGAAAAGCATCAATAATGCGAAGTTTACTGATCATACAGTTAGCACTGGTTCTGCTTGCAGCAGCTGGTTTTGTTTATTATATGGGGCAAACGACAGTATTTGCTTCTTTTTTCGGAGGAGCGGTAGCAATAGCCAATACATTATTGTTGTCCTGGCGTTTAGATAGTGCAGCTGAAATGGCGAATGATAATCCTGATGGCGGCGTACTGACACTGTACCTGGGGGTTGTACAAAGATTTATATTCGTACTGGTTATGTTCGGAATAGGTATGGGAGCGCTAAAGTTCAGCCCTCCTGCCATGTTGGGAACCTTTGCACTGGCACAATTGGCTTACATGATATATGGGTCGAAGCGGGCAAAATAGCCATAGGCGTTAATTTATCTTACGTGTGTCTCAATAAGAATAAGCAATTAAAGAGTCCACAAATCCTGGCTACGAGATAGTCCAGCATTAAAGATCGTAATGCTAACTTAGAGAATTATAGCGATAAATCAGATTGTTGTATGACAGCTATCTGATTATTAGCAAAATGTAACTACTCAGCATAAGCGCGGAGTTTATTAAGTATAAATGAGCACTTTCAAAGCTGCCGCGTCCTGCTCTGGTATCTCACCTACATCTGTGTAGGCGATGCAGAAACCGGGCAACATGAGTGCAAGCTAGTAGTTCAGCAAAAGAATTTTAATTTTAGATAGGTAGGTTTATTGTGAGCGAAAGTAATGCGCCAGCAATTTCAAACCCGGTCGAGTACATTCAGCATCATTTAACCAATGCAAGCCTTGGTGGACATCCCAAAGCACTGGTTGATTTTGACGTATTCTTTATTGATACGTTTCTGGTGACTGTCATTCTGGCCGGTTTGGTTGCTTTTGTTGCCTGGAGAATAGGTAAAAATCTTGACCCCGACAAGCCGACTGGTATGCAAAATGTACTGGAAACGGTTGTCGAATTTGTTAATCAGCAAGTAAAGGACATTTTTCCCAATGCTGACCGCCTGATTGGCCCATTAGCCATTACCATCTTTGTCATCGTTTTTCTGATGAACTTGATGGATATTATCCCTGTTGACCTGCTGCCTGGTCTGGTGACTGGGGTAGCTAGTGCATTTGGTGCCGATCCTCATCATGTCTTTGCCAAGTTTGTTCCAACCACCAATCTGGATACAACATTCGCTCTGGCACTAATCGTTTTTGCATTGATTATTTTCTATAACATCAAAAGCAAGGGATTTGTTGGATACATGAAGATGTTTCTGTTTCACCCCTTCGGCAAGTTCCTGATTCCCGTGAACATTATTATGACAGCGATTGAGGAAATTGCGAAACCCATCAGTCTCGGTCTTCGACTCTTCGGAAATATGTTTGCAGGTGAGTTACTCTTTCTGTTGATTGCCTTGCTTGGTTTTGCCTGGGCAATGCCGGGACAGGTGGTTCTGGGAGTGCTCTGGTCAATATTCCACTTGCTGGTTATTCCGCTACAGGCATTTATCTTTATGTTATTGACTGTTGTGTATCTGAGTCTGGCAAGCCAGGGTGTAGACGAACATTAATAATTAGGGGATGGTTGCGTAATTAAGTATCGCAAATCCATGCTAGTCAAAAGTTTCATTTTTATTTTTTAATTTTATCTTTTTAGGAGATTAACTATGGATGCTTCAATGGTATCTGAAATCATGTCATCAACTGCTATTGGCGTAGGCATTATTCTTGCTGCTGCCGGACTTGGCTCTGCTCTTGGCTGGGGCATGATCTGTTCGAAGTTTATCGAAGGTATTGCCCGTCAGCCCGAGATGCGTGCACAACTGACCGGTCAAATGCTGTTTACGGGTGGTTTGATGGAAGCATTCCCAATGATCGTATTGGGTATTTCAATGTGGTTCATCTTTGCTAACCCGTTTATTGGTGCTGCCAAGTCTGCAATGGGTGGATAATTGATTCCGACTATTATTCGTAGTGTGAAATAACATTCGGAGGAAATTATGAATATCACCGCAACTTTATTCGGACAAGTGATCGTTTTCACGCTCCTGATATTGTTCATCAAGCGTTTCCTGTGGGAACCTATTCTGAATACCATGGAAGATCGCAAGGCACGTATTGCCGAAGGTCTTGCTGCATCAGAAAAAGGTGCTGAGGATGCGCGTCTGGCAGAAGAGCGAGCCGTTGAGATTTTACGTGATGCCAAGAATCAGGCAGCTGAAATAGTGGCACAGGGTAAAGCTCGCGAAGCTCAAATTGTTGAAGAAGCCAAAGACAAGGCGATTGAAGAAGCCAATCGCATTAAGGCGGCGACTGAAGCGGAACTAGAACAAGAAGTCATTCGTGCTAAAGATAGCCTGCGCACCCAGGTATCAGAATTAGCCGTTGCCGGAGCGAGTAAAATCCTCGGCAAGGAAATTGACGCCAAGACGCATAAAAGTGTCCTGGATGAACTTGTTGCAAAGATCTAGAGGTTGTTGATTAGATGTCAGAATTAACAACCACCGCCCGTCCCTATGCACGTGCTCTGTTTGAGCTGGCAAGCGATGCGAATGCGCTGACTGAATGGTCAGAGACACTCGCATTTCTAGGTGCGCTCGTTAGCAATGATGAGGTACGTGCGTTGCTCAATAACCCGGCTATGACCAAGCAAACCGCAGCGGACGCTGTGATCAAGCTAAGTGATGGCAAGCTGGATGACAAGGCAGAAAACCTTGTAAAGCAACTGGCGGAATACGGTCGTTTGGAAGTCCTTCCTGAAATAAGTAGCTTGTTTGAAGCTATGAAAGACGAAGCGGAGAGTGTCGTTGAAGCAGTAGTGACATCAGCTCAGGAATTGAGTGATGAAGAAAAAGATGCCATTGCAACAGCTTTGAAAAAACGCTTGGGTCGTGAAGTCAAAATCACCCCGGAGATTGATGAATCAATTTTGGGTGGTGCCATTATTCGGGCAGGTGACTTGGTAATAGATGGTTCGATACAGGGCAGGTTGAAAAATATTCAGCATGCACTGGTCGGCTAAGAGGATTAATTAAATGCAGTTAAATCCAACTGAAATTAGTGAAATAATCAAGAAGCGAATTGAAAGCTTCGATGTAGAAGCAGAAGCACGTACTGAAGGTACGCTGGTTTCTGTGGGTGACGGTATTGTACGTATCCACGGTTTGGGCGATGTCATGTCAGGTGAGATGATCGAGTTCTCAAACGGGGCATTCGGACTGGCACTGAACCTTGAACGTGACTCTGTAGGTGCCGTTGTACTGGGCGATTACAAGAGCCTGAAAGAAGGTGATACTGCCAAGTGTACCGGACGTATTCTGGAAACACCTGTTGGACCTGGTTTGCTGGGACGTGTCGTTGATTCACTGGGTCAGCCTATTGATGGTAAAGGTCCCGTTGAGAATGACGGCTTTGCTCCACTTGAGCGTCAGGCACCGGGCGTTATTGAACGCCAATCGGTGGATGAGCCTATGGAAACAGGTATCAAGGCACTGGACTCCATGGTTCCTGTAGGTCGCGGACAGCGGGAGTTGATCATTGGTGACCGCCAGACTGGTAAGACCGCTGTTGGTATCGACGCGATCATTAACCAGAAAGGCAAAGACGTACAGTGTATTTATGTAGCTGTTGGTCAGAAAGCTTCTTCCGTGGCAGGCGTGGTACGCAAGCTGGAAGAACACGGCGCCATGGACTATACCATCGTGGTTGCCGCAAATGCATCAGATCCTGCTTCCATGCAGTTCCTGGCGCCTTATGCGGGTTGTGCCATGGGTGAGTACTTCCGTGATCGTGGTCAGGATGCCTTAATTATTTATGATGACCTGACCAAGCAAGCATGGGCCTATCGTCAGGTGTCACTGTTACTGCGTCGTCCTCCTGGACGTGAAGCATATCCTGGTGATGTCTTCTTCCTGCACTCGCGTTTACTGGAGCGTGCTGCTCGTGTTAATGCTGATTTTGTTGAGAAAATGACTAACGGTGAAGTCAAGGGAAAAACAGGTTCCCTGACAGCCTATCCAATTATCGAGACTCAGGAAGGTGACGTATCTGCCTTCGTACCTACCAACGTAATTTCGATTACAGACGGGCAGATATTCCTCGATACTGACCTGTTTAACTCAGGTACCCGACCAGCGATTGATGCAGGTCTGTCGGTATCTCGTGTGGGTGGTTCAGCACAAACCAAGATCATCAAGAAGCTCGGTGGTGGTATTCGTCTTGACCTGGCGCAATATCGTGAACTGGCAGCATTCTCGCAGTTTGCATCTGATCTGGATGAGGCAACTCGTGCTCAGTTAGAGCGTGGTGAGCGTGTTACACAGCTTATGAAACAGCCGCAGTATTCACCTCTGAAAACAGCTGAACTGGCATTCTCATTGTTCTCGGCTAACGAAGGCTATCTGGATGATATCCCAGTCAACAAAATCAATGATTTTGAAGCTGCCATGTTGAGCTATGTGCGCAGTGAAAAGGCTGACCTGCTGGATAGTATCAACGAGTCAGGTGACTATAACGATGATATCGCCAGTCAAATGCGTGCCGCTCTGGATGATTTCAAAGCGAATCATAGCTGGTAACCGTTGACTTGAGAGGTAAGCCCCGTGGGTCTTAAAGAAATACGCACACAGATCAAGAGTATCCAAAGCACGAAAAAGATTACCAAAGCCATGGAAATGGTGGCGGCATCGAAAATGCGTCGCGCAGCGGAACGTATGCAGGCTTCCAGGCCTTACGCACAGAAAATGCGTGAGGTAGTCAGTCATATGGCAAAGGGACATCTGGAGTACAAACATCCCTATACGCTGGAGCGCGAAGACGTTAAACGTGTTGGCTATATCATTATTTCAACTGACCGTGGTTTATGTGGCGGTTTAAACACCAATCTGTTCAAAAAGGCCTTTCAGGAAATAGCTGACTGGAAAGAGCAGGGGGTGGAAGTGGATATCGCCGTCTACGGTGGCAAAGCACTGAACGCATTCAAGCGTTATGGTGTAGTTGCCGAGGCGACAGGTTTGGGCGACCGACCTGAGCTGGCGGATATGATTGGCCCTATCAAGGTAATGCTGGATGCTTATGATGAAGGCAAAATTGACCGTCTGATTATGGTCGAGAACGAATTCATTAATAACATGACGCAGAAGCCACGTTCGACGCAGCTTGTCCCTATCGTTTCAGAAGAGCTGGAAGAGCTGGATTATCACTGGGACTACCTTTATGAGCCAGACTCAAAGGAAGTCATTGATGCCCTTATGCAGCGCTACATTGAGTCCCTGATCTATCAGGGTGTTGTCGAAAACGTAGCCTGTGAAATGTCATCCCGCATGATTGCCATGAAAAGTGCTACTGACAATGCTGGCAGCATGATTGACAAGCTACAGCTGGTTTACAACAAGGCGCGTCAGGCAGCGATTACACAAGAGATATCCGAGATAGTGGCAGGCGCAGCAGCGGTTGAATAAAGATTTAAATTTATCAGGAGAGTACTACATATGAGTACTGGAAATATTGTACAAGTCATTGGGCCAGTTGTAGACGTGGAGTTTCCGCGTGACGCAGTGCCTACTATTTATGACGCACTGATTGTTGGAGAACACAATAATCTCACACTTGAAGTGCAAACCCAGCTAGGTGATGGCGTGGTTCGAGCCATTGCCATGGGGACAGCAGAAGGTCTCAAGCGGGGTATGGAAGTGGAAAACACTGGCGAGCCTATCAAGGTGCCTGTAGGTAAGGCAACGCTTGGTCGTATTATGAATGTGCTTGGAGAAGCAATTGATAATGCAGGTGATCTGGATGCAGAAGAAACCATGCCGATCCATCGTGCGCCACCAACCTATCAGGAGCAGGCAACATCAACAGAAATTCTGGAAACAGGTATCAAGGTAATCGACCTGATCATGCCTATCGCCAAGGGTGGTAAAATTGGTCTGTTCGGTGGTGCGGGTGTTGGCAAAACCGTTACCCTGATGGAGCTAATCAACAACATCGCAAAGGCACACTCCGGTCTGTCCGTATTCGCGGGTGTAGGAGAGCGTACTCGTGAGGGTAACGACTTCTACTATGAGATGGAAGAAGGCGGCGTACTGGACAAGGTAGCCCTGGTTTATGGTCAGATGAATGAGCCACCAGGAAACAGACTGCGTGTTGCCCTGACTGGCTTGACCATGGCGGAATACTTCCGTGATGAAGGTCGTGACGTACTGATGTTTATTGACAACATCTACCGTTACACACTAGCAGGTACAGAGGTATCAGCCCTGTTGGGTCGTATGCCATCTGCGGTAGGTTATCAGCCTACACTGGCCGAAGAAATGGGTGCTTTGCAGGAACGTATTACCTCAACTAAAACGGGTTCAATCACATCATTCCAGGCGGTCTATGTACCAGCCGATGACCTGACTGACCCCTCACCAGCAACCACATTTGCCCATCTGGATGCAACTTTGGTACTGTCACGTAACATTGCTGAGTTAGGTATCTATCCTGCGGTTGACCCTCTGGACTCAACCTCGCGCCAGCTTGACCCATTAATCATTGGCGATGATCACTACAACACAGCACGTGAAGTGCAGGGTGTACTGCAACGCTATAAAGAACTGCAAGACATTATTGCTATTCTGGGCATGGATGAGTTATCTGACGAAGACAAGCAACTGGTTGGGCGCGCACGTCGTATTCAACGCTTCCTGTCACAGCCATTCCATGTGGCAGAAGTATTTACTGGAGCACCTGGTAAGTATGTCACACTTGCAGAAACGCTATCTGGCTTTAAGGCGATCCTCGCGGGTGAGCATGATGACATGCCAGAGCAGGCGTTCTATATGGTCGGTGGTCTTGACGAAGCGATAGAAAAAGCAACAGCTCAAGCCTAAAAACCCAGGTTAAACCAGGAGAAAAAAATGGCTATGACAATGCATCTAAACGTAGTAAGTGCAGAAGAAGAACTCTTCTCCGGAACGGTAGAAGAAGTCTTCGCACCGGGAACCATGGGTGATCTGGGTATCATCCCCCGGCACGCGCAACTCGTTACCACGTTAAAACCAGGCGAGCTACGCTACGTCGCAGACGGTCATATGGCAGCTCTGTTTGTATCAGGCGGCATTATGGAGGTACAGCCTCATGTCGTTACGGTGCTTGCAGATACCGCCATAAGAGCTGATGATCTGGATGAAAAAGCCGCTACAGAGGCAAAGGAAAGAGCAGAAGCAGCGCTGGAAGGAAAAGATCCTGAAGATCTTGACTACGAAGCGTTACAAGCTGAGCTTGAAGCAGCCAAGGCGCAGATCCAGATGATACACAACATAGGAAAGACACTGGGAAGACACTAAACAAAGTTTATTTCTGATGTTTTGTCTGAGGGCAGCCAATTGGCTGCCCTTTTGTTTTACAATGTATTACTGTTTAGCAGAGTGTTGATATACCAAGGTCGCCCATGAGTAACAAAAATGACAAATCCATTTGGGAACAACGTTATCAAGAAGGCACAACAGGCTGGGATCGTGGCAAGGCAAGCCCAAATTTATCTACCTGGCTGGAGCAGGGCGACCTGCAACCCTGCCGGATACTCATCCCCGGTTGTGGCAATGGCTATGAAATACTGGAACTGGCAAGCCGTGGATTCGAAGTCGTTGCAGTAGATATTGCAGCTTCTCCCATTCGCAATGCAAAAAAGATGCTCCAGGCAAACCACCTGCAAGCTGAACTCATAGAAAGTGACCTGTTTGCCCTGGATTTTCGCAATACCCCTTTTGATGCAATTTACGAGCAAACATGCCTTTGTGCACTTGAGCCCACAGACTGGCAGGCTTACGAACAGTGGCTCTATGACTCATTGAAAGAAAAAGGAAAACTTTACGCACATTTTCTGCAGAATGGCAGAGAAGGCGGGCCTCCTTATCATTGCGATATGACAGCCATGAAAGACCTATTCGACAAAACCCGCTGGACATGGGAAAAGGCACTCAAACCAACCCCCATGAGTACATTAACCAATGCACAGGAAAGCCCCTTTTTGCTAATAAGACAATAACCGTATAAAAAGCTATGTCTCACTTCAAAGCCCCAGGCAACCCGCAGCCACCGCAGGCTGAAAAACACCCACACCAACAGGAACATCATGGTTTCAAGACCATAGACAACTACCACTGGCTACGCGCAGACAACTGGCAACAAGCCATGCGTGAACCAGATAAACTGCCCACAGCCATCAAAAACTACCTGCAAGCAGAAAATGACTATTTCAAAGCCTGCATGAAAGATACCGAAACGCTACAAAAACAGCTTATTGCAGAAATGCGCGCCCGCATCAAGGAAGACGACACCAGCGTACCAGAAAAACACGGCGACTATGCCTACCAAACCCGCTATACAGAAGGTGCAGAGCACCCCGTTTATATCCGCACAGCCAGAGAAGCAGGCGATGATGCAGACGAAGAAGTCTTACTGGATGTCAATGAAGAAGCACAACACGAAGACTATTTCGAACTGGGGCAAGTTACCGTAAGCCCACAACATAACATGCTGGCATGGAGTTCTGACACCAATGGCGCAGAATATTTCACTCTGAAAATACGCGACCTCGACACGGGGGATGACCTGCCATACGTCATCAACGATGTCGGCTCAGTGGCATGGATCAACGAATCCAGCTTGCTGTATACCAAAGTGGACAAGCACCACCGACCCAATAAAGTCTATCGTCACCAACTGGCAAACGATGCTGAAGATGAACTCATCATGGAAGAAACGGACACCCGTTTTTATATGGCAGTCGGCCGCTTACTAAGCGGAGAATATGTCGCCATCCGGATAGCCATGAATGATCAGAATGAAACCTGGGTACTGCCAACCCAGCAGCCCGATGCGACACCACAACTGATACAAGCCCGCCAGGAAGGACTGGAATACGATATCGAGCAACAAGGCGAGCAATTTATCATACTTACCAACGCCGATGGTGCTGAAGACTTTAAAATCGTCACCGCACCCGTAGCAGCCCCACAAAAAGCCAACTGGAAAGACATAGTCCCACATCAACAAGGGCGGATGATTATCGACCTCGAAGTGTATCAGGACTGGCTCATCTGGATGGAAAGAGAAAATGCCCTGCCAGCCATAAAAATCCGTCATATCAACGACAAACCCGGCAATGAAAAAAGCATCCAGTTTACCGAAGAAGCCTACTCACTGGGCATCCATCCCTCACGGGAATACCACAGCAACAGCCTGCGTTTCAGCTACTCATCACCAACCACCCCAACCCAGATTTATGACTACGATCTGCAAAATGACCAGCGCGAATTACGCAAGCAAACCGAAATACCATCTGGTCATAACCCACACGACTACATAACACGACGACTAACCGCCATCAGCCACGATGGTGCAGAAGTCCCCATAACCATATTGTACCACCAGTCAACCCCAATAGACGGCACAGCACCCTGCCTGCTCTACGGCTACGGCTCCTATGGCTCATCCATCCCTGCCGCATTCTCCAGCAACCGACTATCACTGGTAGACCGAGGCTTTATCTACGCCATCGCGCACGTCAGAGGCGGACAGGAAAAAGGTCGGGCCTGGTATGAAGCAGCCAAAAAAGCAGGCAAACCCAATACCTTCAACGACTTTATCGCCGTAGCAGAACACCTCATACAAAACAACTACACACAGCCAGACAAAATAGTCTGCCAAGGTGGTTCAGCCGGAGGTCTACTCATTGGCGCAGTCATAAACATGCGCCCAGACCTGTTCGCTGGAGCCATTGCCGATGTCCCCTTTGTAGACATGCTCAACACAATACTCGATGACAGCCTGCCACTCACCCCCGGGGAATGGTCACAATGGGGCAACCCGATCGAAAGCAAACAAGCCTATGAATGGATCGCCAGCTACTCACCCTACGACAACGTCAGCGCACAGGCATACCCCGCCATACTGGTCACCGCAGGCGTATCCGACCCCAGAGTCACCTACTGGGAACCCGCCAAATGGGTCGCCAAACTGCGTGAACTAAAAACAGATGACAACATACTACTACTAAAAACCAACATGACCTCAGGGCACTTCGGCACCTCAGGACGATTCGCCATGCTGGAAGATGTCGCAGAAGCATATACTTTTGCCCTGCACGCAACAGACAACCAACCCAAAGGAGAAAGCGAGTAGGTCGGGTAAGGAACGCCACCCGACAAAAAAACAAAATGCCACAGAAACTAATCACCAACTAACCCAAACACAACGGAACCAACCATGACACAACAACCAGAAACCATCGCCAAACAATGGCTGGAAGCATCCGCCCAAACAGCAACCAGCAAACAATTTGAAGAACACTTCAACCTGATCTCAAAACGGGTACAGGTAAAAGGCGTACCAGGATTCGAAAGCATCAGCTACAACGACTGGGCACGACAATGCGAGCAAGAATTCAAGGAAAATGTACTCGAGCGAGTCAGCTATGAAGGCTTACTCATCACCGCTTACAATGACAAACAAATCATGTTCAAAACACTAGAATCCGTATTCGCCACAGACGGCACCAAAAAAACACATGGCGTAGAAATAGTACTGGAAAAAGAACAGGACGGCGTATGGCGAGTCATCCAGGAGCGCATCATGCCCGACGATGAAAGCCGACATGCAGGGCTACTATAAAAAGAGAAGAAGGGGTATGATAAATCTACATAAAAAACAACTTATTAGGAGGGATTCTCACTCCATCCGTCCCCTGTTTCAGAATATTCGCATAGATCTCAGTCGTCTTAACATCCGCATGCCCTAACTGCTACTGAGCCGTACGGATATCCCCCCCCGCTGTGCGGATCCATCGACAGCTGATGTGACCTGAAATGTTATTTAGGGCACTTATGATGGTTAGCTGCCTTCTTTTTTGTGAAAAATTTGGGCAACTATTCGAATAGGGCTCGGTATCTAGGAGGCTGTCCGAGAGCTAAGTTTTTCAAAATTTCAATCAATATATAGTAGTTTAAGTTATCAAAAGAGCGCTATATGTTGTTTATTTGTTTTTAAAAGCTAGTCATCAGACAGCCTCCTAGATAAGGAGTCAGGATTGGAGTTTCCTTTTTAGCTACAAGTTTGAAAAGGTAGAATCATTCAAGTGACTTCTTAAAGAAGTCTGGGCAAATCAGCATGACGACTAAAATATAACCAATATTATTTTTGGGCTAAACAGACCAAAAATAACTTGATTCTGGTTCTTTTTGGGTTTACTATCCCAAAAAATGAAAACGTCGCTTTCAAATGCTATCTACTCTGTACTAAAGCCGCTTATCTCACTGATGAGTCGGGAGTGTATTGCTTTTGGTGATTTTTCCAGTTTGGCAAAACAAGCGTTTATTCATGTGACAGAGCAGGAGTTACTAGCTTCGGGGCAAAAAGCAACGACTTCTCGTATCGCCATTATTACAGGGCTGACGCGCAAGGAAGTAGCAGCACTACGCAAGCAAAAGGTCCCACAACAGGAACAGGATTTCCATCAGAACCGTGCCGTCCGGGTGATTAGTGGCTGGATGGGAGATGATGATTTTCGGGATACCCGGGGGGAGCCTAAACCACTCGTCCTGCAAGGTAAAACTGATAGCTTTGAGGCATTGGTTGCCCGGCATAGCGGGGATATTCCCTATCGGGCCATGATCAATGAGCTAATACGCATTGGTGCCGCAGAGTTGCTGGAAGATGGCAGGGTTGCACTGGTACGGGCGGTTTATATTCCGTCTGGTACCGAGTCAGGAAAGTATGACTTGCTGGGCGAGGATGTTGCATTGTTAATTGAGACGATTAAACACAATATCCAGCACCCGGATGACCCGCGCTACCAGCGCAAGGTTTGTTACGACAAGGTTCCCCGGAAATATGTCGAGGCATTCAAAACGTTTGCCAACAGGGAAAACCAGGCGCTGATTATGAAGCTGAATGCCTGGCTGGCAGCACATGATATGGACAAGCAGTCAGATATTGAGGGTGAGCATCCCACCCGGCTGGGTGTGGGCGTGTACTATTTTGAAGGTAGCCGCAAGATGGATGAAACGGATAACGGATAAGGAAACATGAAGAAATACCTGAACAAGCAAATCATTCTGGTTGCGGCTGCACTACAGCTTATTGTGTTGCTGCTTACTGTACTGCTGCTGTTATCCGCCTGTAACAATTCCAGTGTTACCGTGGCTAATGGGGGTGTTACTGGAACAGGCATCACTATGGGGCGTATTACCAATTTTGGCAGCGTATTCGTGAACGGTGTGCGTTTTGATGTGGATGGTGCCGAGTTTTTGCGGAACGATCAGCCCGCCACACAGGGACAAGCTGATTTTAGTGTGGGTGAGTTTGTTGTCATTAAAGGCAGTATCGGAGCGGATAGCAGTGAAGGTGTTGCCATACAGGTGGCTTATAGCGATGCACTGAATGGTGAGATCACACGCGCCAGTACCGATGGACAGTCCCTGGAAGTATTAGGGCAACTGGTACATACCGATGCCCTAACCGTGTTTCATGGCTTTACGGATCTCACGGAGCTGGATGCCGGGAATCTGCTTGAAGTATCAGGGGTATTGGGCACTAATGGACATATTGTCGCCACGCTGATCAAAAAGGGAGCGTTACAGTTTGATTCAGGCGTGTCACGTAACCGTCTGCGTGGGCGTATTGCCAATATTGATACAGACCAGCAACAGTTTGAGCTGGGTGGCTTGCTTATCGACTATGCGAGTGCGGATCTGCTGAATTATGAAGGCCATGAAATTCATAATGACCAGTATATTGAGGTTGCTAGTGATACGGCTGTTACAAACTACCAACTCACCGCCTCTACAGTCAAATTCATTAACGAAACACATGATTTATCAGATCATCACTCTGCTAATATTGAAGGGTTGGTTAACCAATTTACCTCAATCAGTAATTTTCAGGTCAATGGCTTGCTAGTGACCACGACACCCTCAACACGCTATCAAAATGGTAACGTCAACCGTATTACGGAAAATGCCTATCTCAGGCTGACTGGCACCATCCATGAATCGGGGGTGCTGGTTGCGGACAGGATCACTTTCCAAGTCCCGCAGAATGTGATTGAGCAAGAAGGTATGGTGCAATCGGTTGATCTGGAGAACAGCGAAGTTCGCATTTTAAACCGTACGATTGTGGTTAATACATCCACACTGATGATTGATGAAAACAACCATAGTGCACTACCCTTTACTCTGGCTGACTTGCACTCCGGAGATAGGATAAAGGTCAGCGGTATTGCCCTGAACGACGGCAAACTACTGGCTTATCGACTGGAGAAAAAAGTTTTGCACCATAACTGACTTCAATACAGGGCGTAGATTTAGGGGCTTTAGGGGCTGAAGTGACCCGATGCGGCAACATCGGGTCAGCAAACTGCTTACCGGACAGGTAAACAACTTGGCATGTGCAGTATAACACTTTTTCAATCCTTTAAATGAGATCATTAACCGGCGTTATAACAGGAGGTACACATACAGACACAGATCAGATACAGATAATTATACATGAACAGGGTACACACCCGAATAGAAAACCCCGGTGCGGCAACATCGGGCAGATAAACAATTTGGTAATTTTTAGGAAACAAATCATGACATTGAATACATTACTCAAGTCTCTGACGCTGGCAGGGATATTGGCAACACTGACCGCTTGTGGCGGTTCATCCAGCAATACATCGACACCCACCGGGAAGCTAACCACCTTTTACGGTGATATCACAAACCAGCGTATTGTTGGTATTGATGTGGAAAGCATGACACTGACCAGTGACACCCCCACGAATGGCCTAAAGCCATATACAGTAGGCCGGGCAGATGGTCGCAATGGTACGCTTAACAAGCTATACGGGGTGACTCGCAATTCACCCTGGCTGGAAATCATTGATATGACCACGCGCGAAATTACTGGCACTATCCAACTGCAACATACACCGCGTTCCTGCGCCTATAATGAAATTCTGGGGTTGCAACTGGTGAGTGGTGTGGATAAACCCATGGCTTCCCTGATTGATCCACAAACTGATGAAGTGGTTGCCACAGTGGGTAGAAACACACTGGTTACACCGACAGATTTCGGTGGTTCTAATGCAACCGGACACCCTGTCTGGCTGACCGCTGATATCTTCGCCATACTGGATCGGGAAGTTCGCAAGATAGATTTGTACAGGGTATCTCAGGTTAATGGTGTCTGGGAGGCTAACTTCCTCAGTTCACTGGATACGCCAACCTCTGCTCATCACTTTATTGGTAAAGGCTTTGATGGTATGGATACCGGTATTTCACTGACAGACACGCCAACAGATACATTCTATGTGGTAGCAGAAGGCTCCCCTGCCGACAATATTCCGCCTGCTATTCTGGAGTTAAAACTGGCCAATGATCAACTGACCATCAACCGTTCTGTCAGTTTTGATCATGCTGCTACCCAGGCAGCTCACGATGATCCTAATTTTGATCCAGCCGCAGAAACAGATGTAGCGACAGGTGGGCATCATGCCACCCTTCATCCCAATGGCAGGGACATATATGTAGGATCCAGAATAGGTGAAATGTTAATTGTAAATACCCAAACCATGCAAATTGCCCATGCCATACCAACAGGGGAAGGTAGTGGCCATACAACCTTTGTGCCGCAACGTAATCTGGCGATTGTTACTAATCATAATGCACCGTTTATTTCGGTTATTAACACGACAACAGGGCACAAGATTAAAGATATAACTATCAGTGGTCCTTCCATGAATAATGTCATCATGCAATCACATACCAGTTTCACCGATGCCAATGGTGACTTCTTTTATGCCTTTGCTTCAAACAATGGCATCTTTTACGAGGTGGATCTGTCGACGTTGAGTGTATCTCGTACTCTGGATACGGGAGGTACTCCGGTACAGGGCTGCTTTACTTACTTGCAATAAGAAGAAGCTAGGGCTGGAACCCTGTCAGCGTATTTGACAGGGTTTCAGGTATAAGCCACCGGTAAAGATTGGCGGGTTTATTTTATATGTTACATAAAATCGTACTTACACTGCTTCTACTTAACATTTTGCTTTTTCCTGTAGCGAGCCTGAGCCAGCTCCAGTCCTCAGAGGGGCAGGAAGCCGAGAATGGTATCACTATTGCACTACATACCCATGTGGTGAGTTCAGATGATGAGTGTTGTGTACTCCAGTGTGTGAACTGTTCTTGTACCTGTACGCAACTGGTTCTCACTCTGGATTTTTTTATTCCTGTTATAGCCGCCCTTCAAAACAAGGGCTTTTATCAGAAAAAACAGGCTGCTTTTGTCAGTCTTAATCACCTCCCCGAAGTACCGCCTCCTCTCATCTAATCATCCTTCTATTTCCGCATTTTGATTGGTCAGTGCCCTATGGGTAAATAGGTAGATAGATTTCACAAGGTGTTATCTGCACTGCGCGCAAATCAATTCTTAATATTCTTCCGGGACAGGGCAACCCCCCCGGATAAAGGATGAGATCAATATGGAGCAAATTACAACCAAAGACCCAGGCGTTTTTTTATCTACGATGCACGTTAAGGCATTGGCTTACGTGACTGTCCGGCTCAAGGATACCGAGTTAGCTCAGGATATAGTGCAAGATACAATGATAGGTTTTGTCCGCTCAGCACATCACTATGAGAACCGTGCATGGAGGAACCTGTTTTACAAAATTCTGAAACGCAGGATCATTGACTACGTAAGAAAGGAGCAATGGAGAAAACAGTTACGAGCAGCGTGGATGCCTCCTGACGCTACCGGGTTGGAAGGAGAGTCTGATGAAGGTGAGAGCCACTCCTGTAATCCAGACAGTACCGGGAAAAGTATTTCGTATGATACTGCTCAGTCTTATTTGAATGTCATTGAAATGATAGAGCAACTCGACGTTATTTTGTTAGCACTGCCTGAACGACAGCAAGAGGCTTATGAGCTTCGTAACTTGCAAGGTTATTCAATAAAAGAAGTCGCCAGGATGATGAGTTGTTCAGAAAGTAGTGTAAAGTCACTTACCTATAGGGCATTGAAAGCTCTGCGGAAGCAGTTGGGCTGTCCATAACATACAAAGAAGCCTAAAAGTGCCGTGTTGGCCTTCCTTCGTCAGTATCAATTAGCTTTGTAGAGAACGTTAGAATGCCATCTTAACCTTTAAGGTGGTGGGTATGTAATGGTCAGGTTACGTCCTATTCGATTTGGTTTAGGATGAGGCACGAGAGTGTTCAGTATATAAGTACAAACGAATGTTTTGTATGTATTTGTTGGGCGAAATAAGGGTAAGCTGATGTAGCTTATGTGGATATGTTCTATTTGGATGCCAATTAAACATAAGCTCTAAAAGAGGCAGGTAGCATGCACTACCTGCCTCCTGGGGCTATTGGTTGACTGGTTGAGTAAACCCAGCGTGATTCATTCCACTATTTGTTGTTTTCCGTGTTTCCTGAATTGCCGCTATTCATGCCACCTGAAGCGTTCCCACCAACGTTAATGACCGCTGCTCCCGTTGTGACAGCAAACTGTCCCATCATACCATCATCTTCATGTTCCAGAAAATGGCAGTGATACATATAACCAGTATTGTCATCCGTGAAATCTGTCATCTTCACAATGAATTTAACCGTATCTCGCGGTGCCAAGCGAATGGTGTCTTTATAGCCTTTTTCGCTTTGCGTAATATTTGCCGGGCTGCCATTCCTTTCCAGAGGGTAGAAGTGTGTCGCATGAATATGAAAGTTATGCTCCATTCCCATCATATTGACTACTTCCCATACTTCTATGTCATTGACCGGTACGAATTCATCAATACGGTTAATATCCATCAGTTTCCCATTAATCGCCATATGCATTGCGCCATCTTCACCTCGTGCCATATTAAGCACAAATCTACGGGTTCTAACGGCTGATGCAGGTGAGTATTTTTCCAGTGTAGTGAGTTGTGCAGGTACTACTGAGGTAATAGAACTGGTTTGGTTAATATTAACCTTCATAATATCCAGGCCAGAGTTTGCGTCTTGCAGGATTACGCTGTTGCCAAGATCATTCGTGAAGTCAACCACAATTTCTGCTCTCTCACCGGGGCTTAGCACCACAGAAGAAAGTGTTACTGGTGTCTCAAGGAAAGAGTTGTCCGTTGCTATCTGCTGGAAACTTCTGCTATCAGAAAATTGTACCTTGTAAACA